>Ga0326728_10016756_pt1 | contig 14859 bp, 15 predicted proteins | sample MB3enrmetagenome_FD_207602 | JGI IMG/M metagenome (GOLD analysis project Ga0326728, IMG submission 207602) | Lab enriched peat soil microbial communities from McLean, Ithaca, NY, United States - MB31MN | ecosystem: Environmental > Terrestrial > Soil > Wetlands > Peat | place: USA: New York...
CCCGGCGCCGGTCGGGCTACGCCCTCCCTCTGCCGGGGATGGACAAAACCAGAACCAAAAACTAACATGAACCCAGTTCCCGGACTAACTCATGGGTGGTACAGAAAAGTGAACCCGGTCAGTAGCAATATGTTTTTTATATTGAGTGGTTGCATAAATTATCATGCAACCATCACTATTCCTGAGACGACTTCTAGTGAAAATTCACAACACCCAACGCATCCGAACGTCGCCACCACTGCGATCGCCACGGTTATGACTGACGATGCGATGCAGACGGCAATGGCTGCACAAGGCCACGAAGGAAATTGCAAAATTCTGGCGAAACAAGCGCGAACGCCGTCAGACTTCTGAGCCTTTGTCGTGCTCGGCCAGACAGCAAGCCGTACGACAACGCCGTACCCAGTAGCAATGAATGTCCTAAAAATGTGCAACCGCTTGCCCAGTCCAGTCTGAGAATGGCAACTCACACCGGAATTATCACTGTAAACATTATTAATTAACGGGCTTGTTAATTATCCAAACCTAACCCGCCAGAGGCATCAAATATGCTGATTTTTTGCCAAAACATTAACCGGATAGGTCTATGAGAAAACAAATCTTTGGACTCACCATCGGACTCACCTTGTTCGGTACGGTCATATCTGCTAAGGCCCAGTCATTGGGTCCCGATGGGATCTATTACCAGTGTTTCACATTTACCGGCGATAATCAGACATGGGCCGGTGCCTATGCCGAGGCGCAGACACAAACGTTTGATAACAACGGCACCATTGAATATGGCTATCTGGCCCCGGTCGCTACATCAGAGGTGTCTGACTTTGTGAATTCCTTGATTGAGAGCACATGGGGGGATTGGGCCATCGCTTGGAATGGCGATTACGCCAACAACGGAGTTGTCTATGCGGGATCGGAAGGAGCGATTAGCGACGCCTCGTGGATAAATTGGTCTAGCGGTTATACTCCGGCGATTTCGATTGGGCAGTCCGGCGACTACGGTGTTACAACGACTGGAGGCGGTTACGGTTATGATTGGCAAACAAGAAATCCTTCATTCGCCGGCATTGGCGGTTATGTAGTTGCTTTTGAACCTGCCCCTGCCCCCGAACCCTCCACGCTGGCGTTGGCCGGCTTGGGCGGGTTGGGGTTGTTGCTGTTCCGCCGCCGGAAATAATTCAATTTAAAAGCAACACAAAAGGATAAAAATCATGAAAAATCGCATTCAAAGTTCAGGTTTACTGGCGTTGATTCTGGCTGCCGGCCTTTTCACAACAACATTCCGGGTGTCGGGCGCGGCATACAGCCTCTCCATCAATGAGAGCAACCCTTCCGCCGTCATCATCACCGGCAGCGGTTACAATGGCTACGGCACTGATGGAACCACGATGGCCAATTATGGCGTGGATCTTCAGAATTTCTTCACTGCGGCTGTCATCATTGATGATCAATCCGCCAGCGGCACTCCCAGTCTCAAGCCCGCAACCGGAGGCGATATCTACGGTCTTTATGCCTCTGATGATTACAAAGCCACCGGCGGAGCGCTGCTGGATTTGAACCTGTATTCTTCCGGCACGAGTGCCCAGACGTTTACCTCTGGTAGTGCGACTTTTAACACTGGTACGGAAGTCATTGATTTGTCTGCCTACCTCGCGGACCTTCCCACCACCGTCGGCGCCCACGGCAATATCTATGCCGGAGATTCCAGTGGTCCAGGCAATGGCACAATCATCGGCAGTTGGGATGTCATAGCTGTCGCACCGGTCCCCGAACCCACGACGCTCGCATTGGCCGGCTTGAGCGGGCTGGGACTGCTGCTGTTCCGCCGCCGGAAATAACTCCATCCGCTTTCACCAGCCCCGCATCGCAAGGTGCGGGGTTTTATTTTTCAAACTTGTAGCTTTCGTTAAGTCTGCCCCACCCAGTGGACTTTATAAAAGCAGTGCATGCAACGCTCGCGTGGTGTCAAAACGTCGCTTTATTTCCGAACGGTATTTCGCTATTCTCTTTTCAACGCTGGCATTCATAGTAAAGCGCAGCGGACACGCTAGGATGACGGGTTGCCAGCACCCCCTTATATGCTCGTCGTCCCCTTCTGAGCGCAGCGGTGGCCTGCGTACTGTCCGTGGCCACCAATTTAGATTGAACCGTTGCAGGTTTTACCCGTGTTCCGCGATTTTGAATCTGGCCTTGTGGACGGAATACCTCTACTTCTCAAGTTCCGTAACGATCTCTGAGCGCCTGCCGTCCTTCATTTCCGATGCCAGTTCCATGGTGTTGAGGAACTCCGACAGTCCAACCGTGTCGAGCACCGACCGCGGCACGGACGAGAACGGCTCGTGCTCCGGCAGGAACAGGTAGGTGTCTTCCTCGTTCGTCTGGTACACGTCCACTATCATTACTAAAAGGTAGTCCGCATTCATCCAAACGCAAAACCCATGAGTTATCGTTTTTTGACTTTGAAAAACAAAAACGGTGGATTGATTAACGCATTCAGATATGAGTGAATAAAATGCTGTTTTCCAATGTCGTTATGGCGATTGCACTCAATGTCCAATGGGTTGATGAACTTGACCACGCACAGTCCCCTCAACCCACCAAATACATCGGCGGGACTTCAGGGGAAATCCAGTGGATGCACACAGAGGGGCAGGCCATTGAGAACATCGAGCAGGACCTCTTTGCGTACTATGCAAAGAAAGATGGCCGCGTTCTGAAACTGACCGTCGGCCTTTCTCCTGACGGCAGCAAGTGTCTGATGATTCGAGCCGACGGCGGGCATTCCCAAACCATTGCGAACCTGTTCGGTCGGCAATGTTCGTCAGAAGCGCGCAAGGTTCAGTTTAAATAGTTCAAACAAGTAAAGATTTGTTGCGGTAGCAACGTAGTGTCACAAACAGATGACTACGGAGAGTCAACTGCCGTGCGGGAAGTTTCAGCGGGAAGAACGTTTGCCGTCGGAGAAGAACGCCGGCGGTGATCTGTTGAAATGGGTCATCGTCTGGATATGGGGGACGTTTATGGCAAGAGTACCCATCGGTTACGAAGACGAGGCAGGATTTCATTTTGGAACGGAACCGGTCTGTTGATGAGGATTTTGAGGGCGCGAATTATGCTGTCCGCTTACTCCCTCTAGGAGGGTGAAACTCTCATCGTGATCGCGTGCAATAACGCAGGTTGCGCCATTCCTATTTTCTCGGGCAGTACGGCATGGAATGCGGTATTGGTGTTTGAAACTGGAAGGGAATTACTCGCTTAAAAGATTGAAGTTAATGACTTCGGGCAGTTCTTTATCGGTGTACGCGTCCCTCCATTTTCCATTGCTGTCCACGTACCCCATGCAGCTAAACGTCCGGCATTGCACGATGACGTGTTCGCCAACGGGCGGTAAGGCTTTGTTTTGCTGGTCCTTTTCCGAATTTTCCATATCAAATTTTGTCGGTAGCAGCAGTTTTGCAACTGACTGGCCTCAACATTTCGAGTCACCTCGCGGGCCTCAAAATCGTCACCAATTTGTTTCTTTTCCGGGTTTGACCAAGCCGGTTGTTAGTGGTTTGATGTCCGCGTTCAGCAATCAAGTAAATAGTCTGGCCTAACGGCGCTGGTGAAGCTGGCTCCCGCACCAGCGCCCTTCTTTTAGCTAGCCGCTTTGACCAAGTCGTAACAGTCGGTAACCTTGTCCAGCAGACAACCCAAAGCGTAGCCGTTATAGCCTTTCTCAGTCCGAACCTCTTTGGGAACGAATAACTTCTCCAATTCCACGTATCTTTCGGGCACCAGCCAAACGCCACGCACCGATTCGGCCGGCTCATACTCCAGCCGGAGAATTTCCCCGGCCCGCAAAACTCCCTCAAATTGCCTGCTCATCGGCCCGGCATAGATTGCTACACCCTCGACTCGGAGGTCTTTTCGGGCACGAAGAAGCGCGTCTTTATGAATCTTGGCCATAAACAATCTGTGATTTGGAGATTATACTATACTGGAAATTCCAAGGCAGGGCAACGGGTTAACCTAATTGTAACAATCCATTAAACCCGCAGCAGCACGGCAGCCCGACTGCGCCGGATAATGGGATGTGATTCGATTGAAAAACCCATGTTTTTTGCGGTGTTAAGAATGTCCTCGTACCGCTTGGCACAGACGTGACCCAGCGGTTCCGCCAACAGCATTTTGGCGCCCGGTTTGAGCGCATCATTAATATCAACAAACAGGGCTACCGGACTGGGTACTTCATGTGCCATTGCAAATACCAGAGCGAAATCGACTTTTCCCTGAAGGTCGTCTATACCAAGATGGTCTCCTTTTGGCTGACGCATCTCAATGCGTTCAGCCAAATTGGCCTTGCGCGCCCGCCGGATCAGTCCTTCGATCATTTTGGGTTGGACATCAATCGCCACCACCCTCCCCTTCGGCCCGACAAGCCGGGCCAATTCAAGCGTGAAGAAACCCATCCCCGGCCCCGGCTCAATAACCGTCATCCCCTCAGAGACGTAAGGTTGGACGATGGCGCGCGGGTCTTGAAGCATACGACGCAGCGGGCTGGCCAAGAGATACCCCAGCCACCAGGAACAAACGCGATGGGACATGCCAATAAGGATGTCAACGGGACATCTGACGTCAAGATGAACATGCCGAACCCGATAATAACACCAATAGTACGGCGAAGTATAACGGTTCAGTTTCTCCAATCAGTTGTATGAACTTGTGATTACATGCTGCTTTTACTGAATCACTTGCAAACCCCCTCAAACAGGCAACGTTCAGGGGAGGTTTCAGAAATTCCACATTTCCAACAGTATGAACCGAGGCTTTGTTTTTTGCCGTGAATTTTCCATCACCTGCCACATCAACGTTTGTTTAGCAGTCGTTCAAAGGCGGCCAGCGTTTCCGGACTGACGTGATGTTCAATGCCCTCAGCGTCCAACTCCGCGATCCGTTCTGAAATGCCAAGTGAATGCAGGAAAGAAACCACCGTCTCATGCCGTTGCTTGCACTCTGCCGCCAACTTGTGTCCCGCATCGGTCAGAAAAATTGCGCGGTAAGGCTTCGTGTTCACAAACCCGATTTTTTGCAACCGCGCCAGCGTGCGGTTGACGGTCACGTGCGTCACGCCCAGCCGCCGCGCCAGGTCCACCACGCGCGCCTCGCCGACGGAAGCCGACAGATCGGCGATGGCTTCGACGTAATCCTGGGCGGTTTCTGCCGCGCGGTCGCGCCGCGAACGGCGGAAAGTTTCCGCCTGCGGCACTGCCGGGTGCGCGTGCGGGTCGCGCGCAGCAGCCGATGGTTTGCGGATGGAACGCGGCATGTTTCCGTAAAATAAAGCAAACGGCGGGTTTTTAGTCGAGGTTTTATTTTGTAGTCAAAGATACAAATTCTTGTTGACGGCCCGCGTTCCAGATTGTATCTAAAGCTACATAATTTTGCTTATGATAAAAGTTATTGTGGCCGTTTGGCTGTTTTTCGGCTTGATTGCATTCGGCATCCAGGCGCAGGAAACACCAATGCCGGACAAGAGCGGTTACAATCTTTTCAATCCGACGCCGGACGAATATATGCGGGAAATGAATCCAGACCGGCCCGACAAGACGGATTCCCCCTTCACCGTGGACGCCGGGCACTTCCAATTGGAAATGGATTTTGCCAACTACACCTACGACTCGCCCAATTCGGAACACGGCAACACACAGTCCAAAGAATATCAGATTGCGCCGATGAATCTCAAAGTCGGCTTGCTTAACAACACGGATTTTCAACTGGTCTTGACACCCTGGCAATGGGAACGCGCCGAAATCGAAAGGACGGGCATGGTCGAACATAATTCCGGCTTTGGCGACATCACTCCGCGCGTCAAAGTGAACCTCATTGGCAATGACGGCGGTTTTTTCGCGCTGGCACTTATTCCCTTTGTAACATTACCAACCAGTCAAGACCACCTTGACAATGACTCAGTGGAAGGTGGTTTGGAAATTCCCTTTGCCTTTGACGTTCCGAATTGGGACGTGAGTTTTCAAACCACATTCAATTGCGACCGCAATGATGTTGGAAACGGCTACCACGCTGAATTTGACAATTCCGTCAGCATTGGCCATGTGGTCATCGGCAAGCTGGAATATCATGTGGAATTTTTCAGCAGCGTGAGCACCGAACAAAATTCTGATTGGATTGGCACGTTCGACACCTGGTTCACATATCAGGCCAATAAAAACGTGTGTCTTGATGCGGGCGTTTATATCGGCGTAACACAATCTGCGGATGATTGGCATCCGTGGGTGGGAATGACCTGGCGCTATTAATTTTCGTTTTATGAATCCAAATCCAAATGAAACCATAAAACCGCTCCCCGAGGAAACGAATCCGCCTGCGGCTGCGGTTTCGCGCCCCGGCGCCGTGTCGCTGGAAGGAATGCATAACAGCGTAAAGGTGCCCCATCATCAAGCCGGTTTCTGGCGGCAAATGACCGCCTTTTTTGGCCCGGCGGTTTTGGTCAGCGTGGCCTACATGGATCCGGGCAACTGGGGAACCGATCTCCAAGGCGGCGCCCAGTTCAAATACGGACTGCTTTGGGTGGTCGGTCTGGCCAGCCTGATGGCGATCTTCCTGCAGATTATCGCCGCGCGGGTCGGCATAGCGACCGGGCGCGACTTGGCCCAATGCTGCTATGATTGGTATCCCAAGTGGACGCGGGTGCCGAACTGGCTCATGGCGGAAATTGCGATCATCGCGTGCGATTTGGCCGAAGTCTTGGGCGGCGCGGTGGCGCTTAACATGTTGTTCCATATCCCCATTCTTTGGGGGGTCATCATCACGGGCGTCGACGTTCTGCTGCTGCTGGCGATGCAGCGGTTCGGGATGCGGACCATCGAAGCCATAGTGCTGCTGCTGGTGGCGACCATCGGCGTTTGCTACTTCATTGAGATTTTCGTCCTGCCGCAAACGCAGCCCAGCTTTCTGGAGATGGGCCGGGCGATGATCATGCCCCATTTGGGTTCGTCCACCATGGTTTACGTGGCCATCGGGATCATCGGCGCGACAGTCATGCCGCACGTGCTGTATCTGCACCCCGCCCTCGTGCAGAGCCGCAAATTCCAGAAGGACGACGAATCCATCCGCAAGGCCATCCGCTTCAACACCATTGACGTCACTGCCAACTTGTCGGTTGCTTTCCTGATCAACGCCGCCATCCTGGTGCTGGCCGCGATTGTCTTTTACGGTAAGACCAGCGTCACCGTCGCCGGCGGACAGGTGGTCCAGTTCAACGATTCAACGGACTGGATCCAAGCGGCCAATCTGACTTTGGCGCCGCTGATGGGCACAGCTGCCGCAAGCATACTTTTTGCCGTCGCCCTGCTGGCCAGCGGGCAAAGCGCCACCATTGTTGGCACGATGGCCGGCCAAGTGGTGATGGAAGGCTTTATGCGCTGGAGAATCAAGCCGTGGTTGCGGCGGCTCATTACCCGCTCGCTGGCCATTATCCCCACGGTTATCTTTGTTGCCATCCGCGGGGCCAATAACATCAACGACCTGATAGTCCTGAGCCAGGTTGTGCTGGCGCTGCAGCTTCCGTTTGCGATGTTCCCCCTGCTGCATTTCGCCAGTTCCCGCAAGCGGATGGGACAATGGCGACTGGGCTGGCTGCTGCTCATCGCCGGGTGGGGTTCGGCGTTGCTGATCACGGCCTTCGACTTCTACGGTCTGCCTGACGCCGTGAAACAGGCTTGGCAGGTTATCAGGGGCGGATAAACTAAAGAAAGGCTGACGTATGTATAAGACCATTCTCGTGACGTTGGACGGCACACCGACCGACCGCGCGATTATCGAACACATCAAAGAGCTGGCGAACCTCGCGCAAAGCCGCGTCGTACTGCTTCATGTGGCGGACGGTTGGGCGGCACGCACTTTTGGACCGGACGCGGTCAGCCCCGAGATCACCGAAGATACCGCGTATTTGAACGGGGTCCGGTCGGAGTTTCAATCCGCCGGCATTCCCGCTGACGCGGAATTGGCTTACGGCGAGCCGGCTATTGAAATCGTCAAATGGGTCAAGCAAAAAGGATGCGACCTGGTGGCGATGAGCACGCACGGACACCGCCTTATCGCGGACATCTTTCTTGGTGCAACTGCCAGTCGCGTTCAGCATCGGATCAGCGTGCCTGTTCTCCTTCTCCGGGCGAAGTGAATCATCTGCGCCGTCATTACGGCACTCCAATACTCGAAAAGGGGTATTGGCCGCATTTCACAAAAAGGCAACGAATAAGGGTTCGTTGCTTTTAGCTGTTTTGGGCATCATTTCATCAGTTTCTCGAACGGGTCATAGCCCATATACTTGATGATTCGAGCGTGATGGGAAGTGGTGGGGAACAGCCGATCACATTCCCAAAGGCTCAGAGACCTTGTGCTAACTCCAAGTATTCGAGCCGCTTCCGACTGGCGGATTCCAGCACCAAACCGTTTCTTCTTGAGATGTTGGCCGAGGGTCGTAGGCTCCTTTGCGATTGGAAAACTGCGAGTCCAGATTACATCATGTTCATAACCTAGGAGCTTCACATTGTCCCAAAGAGTCAAATTCCGGCGCACTGACGCTATGAGTCGAGTATGGCCATCTTGTGAGATTACAACCCCAATAGCGTTGCGATCAGCTTGGCAATAGCGAAGCATTGAACCATGGCGAGTGCCGAACTGCGATACGTCGATTTTTTTGGCTTTGGTTCCTCTACGAGCAAAATCGGCGCCGTCAAACACAGCGCCGATTTTTTTACTCGCCTTTATTTTGACACCAAACCCCACAATGCCGAGTTTTAAATCTAACAATACCAACCCGTCAACTGCAGCCAATGAAGTCACGATTTTTACGGCACCCGTAAGCTCTTCCGCCCTGTCCTCTGCGTCAGCTTCCGCGAACATATGCTCATTTGGCATCCCTGAAGTATCCACATTATCCTGCTCGATCTTCGACAGATATTGATCATCGAGAACTTTTAGAATTGTGGCATCACCAAGACGGCGATAACGAAACCGGTGGACAACATCGAGCATGTTTCTGCTGGGCGTAGATGTGATAAGTAATGAGCCACCTGTGCCGAGCCGTCGCAGCCCAATGCAAATTCGAGCAACCGTAGTTGCCCACTCCTCAATGAGGAACCCCGAAACGAATTCTTGATCCATATTTAGCACGCGCGCGATGCTGATTACAGCCGGTTCTAGCGCCGGAACAAGTCGTCGAGCCATGAACTCCGAATGTAGAACGTCGTTTTCACGGGTGATGAGTTGATTTTGTCTCAACCGACCGAGAAAAAGATTCCCATGGTAAACCGAAACATCACCAACCCCTTCGATATTGATGGTGACAATTCCTGGAGCACTGTATCCTACCTGTGCCTCCTGATTCAGCCGGACATTCTTGTGAACTTGTTGGTCAACCACACCCCAAATAAATAGCTCCGATCTTTTGGTGCCATATACGTCCTCCCTCATTCCGGCCTTCTCAGCCAGTGCCCTGTCGAAATGCTCCGGGCGGGTTTCGGCCACACGCAGGTTACGGATGGATGAGAAGGCCGGTGAAATGTCCGTGGTGCTCATCTGCAAACGCTGTCCCCAACTGGAAATACTGCCCATCAAATGATGGCGCAGCAATACGCGGTATATAATGGCTAACAAAATGGCTAACAAACCAAGTGGAAACCGGGGTCAACAATAGTGACACAATCTGCTTGAATACCCTGTAAAATCAGATACAATATCCCTGTCGTTCGCCCCCAAAGGCGCTCGATTCCGACCCTCGCCTCCAAAATTGATTTTATCTAATAGAATCAATACTTTTATGAGTTTTTAACAGTTTTAAAACGACTTACTGCTAACGTCCACTGCTAACAAATTGTTCCGTATTTAAGGTGTTTACTGATGTCATTGGCATCTTTATGAAGTCGGGACAGACAGTGCGGTTTGCCGGCACTGCTTCATCAACTACGCCGTGATGGACGAGGTTTAGTCCGCCGCCAGTGCCGGTGCCGCTGGCGGTGATCCGGATGAAGGCAAGGGAACTTACTAATTGGCCAGACCGTCCCCACCCAGTGCCACCCCCACCCCCGGCACTGTCCGGCGGGACCCCCACGCGCAAGGGTGGTGTTCAGAGAGAAACCAACAAGTTAAGTTTCAGGGCGGTGGCAATCCGCTAATTGCTGGCTACCTGAGCGGCATGGACCGACCTCAGAAACGTTTTGGCCTCGGCTTCGAGCAATTTTATCGGGCAGGGCTGGAAAGCGTTTAAAAGCCGCTAATAATAATCTTGGAATTTGCCCTTGAACTGGACTTACAAATTCAGCCAGTCGGGTCGGACGATGCGCCAGTTATCGTCAAGGGGAATGATTTGGGAGTGAACTTGGCAGCCAAGATTTTTTGGGCAGCAGGTACTTTTGACTTGCGAAATTCAGGTCGGGCCGTGGCATTAAATCTGCTTGGAATAAAGGCCATTTCAGATGAAAAAATGTGTTCCATTGATTGCCGTTCTTCTGTTGCTGTTTCAACTGGCAGCGGGCCAACCGGTGCTGACATTACATATCGTCAATACCAATGGAAACGGTACGCTATCATGGACTGGCTGGCTGGGTCCGCTCTTTTACCTGCAAACGACAACTAATTTATCCCCACCGGTTACTTGGACCGACATAGGAGAAGTTTCGTGGACGGGAAGCCTCCAATTTCCTATTTCCGGTCCTCAACAATTTTTCCGGGTCGTATTTGTGGAGTCAGGGCCAGTTTATCAATTTGCCATATTCTATAATATGAATTTGGAAATGTCTCCCGCCTTTCCCATGACCATCACTGGGCCGGTATGGTCCAATGGTGGCATTTGGACAGGGTCAACCACCGCCACCTTTGCGAGTACGGTTTCCGCCGTCGGCATAGCCACCAATACCGCCAACGATCCTTTTTGCACTGGCTATACTGGCAGCGGCCCGTCCATTTATCTTTTGGCCGGCCAGCCAACCTCCGGCAACGGTCCACTAACCATGCCGCTGATCGGCACCAATAATGATCCTGCTGCCGTCGAAGCGCTTATCAACCTGCCGCCGACTAATTATGCCATGGGGACCGCAGCGGCCTATTCGCCCACCGGCAGCTTTTATTTTGCCAACGATGCTGATCTTTTCCTCACTAATTTTGTCAGCGGGACGAATTGGTTAGGCAAAACTCCCGTCGGTACCAACATGATTCTGTATTATCAGGATGGTGCAAACAACCCTTACCTGACCCAACTCCCGTATGATTTTTTTATAATCACTAACCGGGGCACAGGCACTGTTTTTTTCACCAATTCTGTTGTTCCGAACAGCGCCGGTCCCCCGGCCAACAATTACACCAACGTCATCTATGCGGGTTATTCGTTTGTGACCAATGTACTATTCTACGACTGGCGTGAAGGCTGGAACGGCGGGAAGGGCGTAAACTCCGGCAAAGGAAAAGCCGTTCAGGCGTTGCAGATTGATGTCAAAGCTTTCGACTATTGGTTGGTCAACTCCAACCTGAATGGGACCACTAATATCAACGGCGGTCGGTACTATAACAATCTCTGTGACCAAGCGAGCCACAAAGGGCACCCTGTTGACTCCATTTACATTTTTAACTCTGTTCCTTTGACCAGTACGACCCTGCCTGCTGTGCGCGTCACCGACGGAGGAATGTTGCCGGTGCATACCGCGCAATATGGTTTTACTGTTGCCACTGCTATGCCGTTGTATGTGTTTGGCGACTACAACGTGTCAAATAACCTCGGTTCGTCTATTAACCAAAATTCAACCATCTACACCTGGCCGGCCGCTCTCATGGGCGACGCCATCACCATCCTGTCCGACTCTTGGAAAGACAGTATTACTTATATTTTGCCAACCGCATCATCCAGCACTAGCGTCAACGCCGCCTGTTCGTCCGGCATCGTCCAATCAACCAATTCAGTGTATAGCGGTGGTGTGGAAAACTTTTTCCGTTTGCTGGAAAACTGGGGCACTGGCACTTTTTATTGGAACGGTTCCATGGTGGCCATGTTCACCAGTCGATACGCGACCAATTCCTGGCAACAAACCGGCAATTATTACACCGCCCCCACCCGCAAGTGGGCTTTCGACACGAATTTTACGAGTTTATTCAAATTACCACCACTCACCCCGACACTTGTTAATGAGTAACCCATGATCCATCCGCCGGGTTCCGACGCCGCTCCGGGCCGGCGAGTAAGATTAAAGCCTCATTAGTGATGGTTTCATTTTGGGTGCCACTGGTGCTGATCCGGCTCGTCAAGGAAACCTACTTGCCGGCCAGACCCGCCCCCGCCCCGTGGCCCCCGGTCCCCGCGCCCGGTCCGGCGGGACCCCCGCGCGTATGGGTGGTGTTCAGAGAGAATCAGGCCATTTGAATTTTGGGGGTGGTACCAGGGTCCTGAACTTCCTGAACCGTCCGCTATCGGGCGGTTTTGGCGTGTTGGGTTGATTTTATCGTGGGACTTTGGCGGTGACGGGCCGCGACCATGTCCAGACACCATCCGGCCATTTCAGTTCTGTACGCGGCGGATAAACGGGTGAAACTGGCCTGTGCGGGGCATTTTGGCACCAATGGTCCCGGACGGTTGCGGGCTACAAATATACTCCCCACCTTTTCTGACCCGCCACGGGCGAAGCCAGCGCGTGAAACCGCGCATTAGTGCCTGTTTCGTTTTGGGTGTAACGGGCGCTGGTCCGGCTCGTCAAGGAAACAACCTACGGCCCAGACCCGGCCCGGCCAAGTGCCACCCGGTGCCCGCGCCAGCAGCCGGTTCGGTGTTGGCGCTTGTTAGCACAATGCAAAAAGTTCGACACGAGACTGCTCCCACGTGTCGAACCTGATTTTCTAAACTTTAACAGCGACTAAAGATTAACTTAATCAGAAACTTCCACTGTCTTTTCCATTCCCACTCATCGTGCCGCCGGTAATAATTGCATCAAGATAATTAACGTTAGCCGTTGCCGTTTCCCTTATGCCGGAAATGTTATCAATGGTAAACGAATACTTGTCGCCTTTGGAGCTGCCTGAAAAGTTCTGCTTCATGGTTCCATACGAATTTTCAATTTCAAAAGGTAGATAATAAGTTCCCCCAAACTGGTACTGGTAGTAAAAGTCAAAGTTAACATTACCTATCATCAAGCCGGAAGCGCTGTCGGTGTCCGTCTTTCCACTGATAGGCCCATTTGCAACATTGAAGTCGAACGCCGCTATTGCATTATATTGACCCGGTGAGACAAATGCATCTGCTGTGGAGGTGTCCAAAACAACCGTTTTGTTTGTTCCAACCACTCGAAGCACTTGGACATCCCACACGTCTTCTTCGAAAGCATTATAAACATCACCATTGTCATAATATACCAGCGAAATTTGCAGCTGGTAATTGGTTTTACCCGCTTGGGCGAAGTAGTTTGTATTGCCGTAATAGGCTAGACCCATCAAACGCAACAAACCTTTGTTGTCCAGTTTTTCAGTTTTGGTCTTGGCGATGTTTTCCTGCCCATTGTTGTAATTGGTGACTTGTATCACTTCCGTCAGCGCAATGTTCAACGATTGAACATCACCAATCTCAAACGGCAACCTGCCTATCTGAGCCTGGATTTGGCCAACGCCAAACGCCATCAATCCCGCCGCCGCCGCGGCGCATAGTTTGAATGTTTTCATTTTCATAGGTCTTTTTGTTTTGTTAATTGCAATTAAATTTCTGTTTTGCCGTTGCGCCCCAGCAATGGCAATCAGTTCTGAACCTTTCACAAAGGGTTTTATCCGGTCACAAATTAGAAGAATTGTCAATATATATCGCTATTTTCTGACTAATTACAGAGAGGTCTGAAATCCCCCCTTCACCAAAATCCACCTTTCGGTGGGATAATGACCGGGTTCACTTTTCTGTACCACTCCATGAGTTAGTCGTGGGACTGGGTTCATGTTAGTTTTTGGTTCTGGTTTTGTCCATCCCCGGCAGAGGGAGGGCGGAGCCCGACCGGCGCCGGGGATGGACTGAGTTGCGCCGCGAACCGGGCCGGGCTCAGATAGCCCAACCGGCTGTGCGGCCGATGTTGATTATATTTGCAGCGGTAGTCGCCAATCACGACGCGCGCTTCTGTCAGCGTCCACAGTTGCTCCCGATTCAGGCATTCATCCCGAAGGCGACCGTGAAAACTTTCCACAAAGCCGTTCTGCCACGGACTGCCTGGCTCAATGTAAATTGTCTTGATATGGTTCTCCGCCAGCCACCGCTGCACGATCTTGGCGATGAACTCCGACCCGTTGTCTGAGCGCAGGTATTCCGGTGCGCCCTGTTGCTCAATGGCCTTCTGCAACCAAGTCAGCACGTCCTGCGCGCGCAGCGCGCGGTCCACCCGCAGCACATGACACTCCCGCGTGTGTTCGTCCAAGATCGTCAGGATCCGCAAGGCCCCGCCACGTACTGTGGCGTCGGCAATGAAGTCCCAAGTCCATACGTGGTTGCGATGCGTAGCCGTGGTCGGCAAACCCGTCGAAACCCCACGCCGGATTATCTTTCGTTTAGTGGGCGGCACCCGCAATCCTTCCGCGCGTCGCAAGCGTTGGATATGCCGTTTGCCAACGCGCCAGCCTTCCTGGCGCAACAACGCCGCAATCCGCCGATACCCGTAGCGCGGATGCTCCTGCGACAGTTCCTGCAGCCGTCTCCTTAACTGTTGCTCGGCTGTGGTGGGTGGTCGCCCTTGATAACCGTAAGTGGACCGCGCCAGGCGCAGGAGCCGACAGGCAACCCGTTGGGAACACAGGCCTGCCGCCACCACTTGTTGTGCTGCCGCCCGGCGATGCGCCGGGCTCACAACTTTT
>Ga0326728_10016757_pt1 | contig 14859 bp, 14 predicted proteins | sample MB3enrmetagenome_FD_207602 | JGI IMG/M metagenome (GOLD analysis project Ga0326728, IMG submission 207602) | Lab enriched peat soil microbial communities from McLean, Ithaca, NY, United States - MB31MN | ecosystem: Environmental > Terrestrial > Soil > Wetlands > Peat | place: USA: New York...
CCGAACTCGAGCAGCCGCGCCCCGACCGGATTAAATTCACTTATGAAGCCGACGGATTTTTGCGCCACATGGTAAGAAATCTGACGGGCACGATAGTTGAGGTCGGAAAGGGAATGAGGACGGCCGCCGACTTTGAGCGTATTGTGGGCAGCGGTGACCGCAGGCAGGCCGGAGTTACCGCTCCCGGATATGGATTGTACTTGATTTCGGTAAATTACCAGAGGGACTCAAATGAAATTATCGACGCGGATCTGCAGGATTAAACCCTCGGCCACTCTGTCAATCAGCGCAAAGGCCAAGGCGCTCAAACAGAGCGGTATAGACGTAATCAATTTCGGCGCCGGGGAACCGGACTCTGATACCCCTCAAAATATCCGTGATGCTGCAATCAAAAGCATTTGCGACGGTCAGACCCGCTACACGCCCGTAGGAGGCATAGACGAACTCAAGGACGCGGTCAGCCGCACCATCGAAGCCGACTACGGGTTTGCGTGCGAGCGCAGGAACATCCTGGTCTCCTGCGGCGCAAAACATGCTCTATTCAATCTCTTCATGACCCTTCTGGACCCCGGAGACGAGGTAATCATACCTTCGCCCTACTGGGTGAGCTATCCGGACATGGTAGAACTTGCCGACGCCAGGCCCGTTATAGCGCCCTGTCCGGAAAAAGACGGATTCATATTGCGCCCCGAAGTCCTGGAAAAGGCCATTACGGCCAAAACACGGCTTCTGATTTTGAATTCTCCCTCCAACCCGACAGGGAAATATTACGGGGCGGACGATCTCAAGGCCTTGGCCGAAGTGCTGCTGCGGCATGAAAACGTGCTGGTCGCAAGCGACGACATTTACTATCGCATCCTTTTCGGGGGCCGCAAATGGGTAAGCCTTGGAATGGTCGAAGATAAGCTGCGCGAGCGGATTTTCATCATAAACGGCGTAAGCAAAACCTACTCCATGACCGGGTGGCGAATCGGCTACCTCGTGGGTGACCCGGCAGTCGTAGGGGCGGCTGCCGATTTTCAGAGCCAGGTCACCAGTAACGCTGCCTCGATTTCACAGTGGGCGAGCGTCGAGGCGCTTGCAGGATCTCAGGATCTATCAAAGGCAATGGCGCTGAGTTTCGAAAAACGGTGCAAACGTGTGATGGAACTCCTCTCCGAGCTGCCGGGGGTGACCTGCATGGAGCCTGACGGCGCATTTTATGTCTTCCCCAATTTCAGTGCCTGCTACGGGAAAAAGTTTAAGGGACGGACGATTAAAGGATCGACAGACCTTGCCGGATTTCTGATGGACGAAGCCCATGTTGCCGCTGTCCCCGGAGATCCTTTTGGGGATGACAACTGCATCCGGTTTTCCTATGCGCTGTCGATGGAAGAAATCGAGCTGGGGTTTGCCGCTGTAAAAAGAGCGATTGAGAAGCTTGAGGACTGAGGAAGTGAAGTCCTGCTCCCTCTTCCTGCTTTTCCTCATTTGCCTTGCCTTTTTTCTGCCGGGACTTTCCGCAATTCCGCCGGTCGACCGGGACGAATCGCGCTACGCCCAGGCATCCAAACAGATGATCGAGAGCGGCGACTTCGTTCAGATTCGCTTCCAGGACGAAGCCCGCAATAAAAAACCAATCGGCATATACTGGCTCCAGGCCGCAAGCGCCGCCCTGTCCGGACCCGCCCGGTCCCAGATATGGCCCTATCGCGTCCCATCCCTTCTAGGGGCGCTCTTGGCGGTGCTTATCACTTTTGCCCTTGGACAGAGGCTTTTCGGCGAAAGAGCCGGCATGCTGGGGGCGGTGTTTACCGCCTGCTCGGTCCTGCTGGTGACCGAAGCCCATCTTGCCACGACCGACGCGGTGCTGCTCGCCACAGTCGTGGCCGCCCAGAGCGTTTTGAGCTGGTATTACCTGCGCGGCAATGCGGACGAATCTCGGCAGGCAACCCGGCAGACCGAGTTGCCTCTCTGGGCCATTTTCTGGACGGCCCAAGCCGTTGGGATACTTGTGAAAGGCCCCATCACCCCCATGGTCAGTCTGCTCACCATCGGCTGCCTCGTGGCAGCGGACCGAAAAGCGGCCTGGCTCAAGGGTTTGCGGCCGATTGTGGGCCTCGCGATAACAACCCTGCTCGTCAGTCCATGGATGATCGCCATCGCCTTTGCCACCAAAGGAGCCTTCTACGAGCAGGCGGTGGTGGGCGACTTCCTCTCCAAGGTTGCGGCGGGGCAGGAATCCCACGGGTTTCCGCCCGGCTTTTACCTCCTTCTCATGCCTCTTACCCTGTGGCCTGCGTCACCTCTGGCCGGCGTTTCCATCTTCAGGGCGTGGCGCAGCCGCTCCGAGCCGGCGGTAAGGTTTTGCCTTGCATGGATAATTCCTGCGTGGATTCTGTTCGAGCTGGTTCCTACCAAGCTCCCGCACTACGTACTGCCGCTCTATCCTCCGCTTTGCCTGCTGATAGCAGGCACTGTGGTCGCCGGAGAAGAAGGCCGTGTTCCGGAGTTATCGTCGAGACTCGTCAAAACCGGATTCATTGCCTGTCAGGCGGTGATCCTGCTGCTTGGTTTCGGCGCCCTTGCGCTCCCCTGGTTTGCCGAACATCGTTTCGAACCCATCGGCCTGATCCCTGCAATCACCGCCGCCTTCGCCGCACTATTTTCCACGTGGAAGTTCCTGAAGGGCCGATACCTCTACGCAGCCGTCGTCGCTATTTTCTCCTGCGCGCTCGTCATGGGGCCCACGCTTCAGTGGATACTTCCCAACGTTGATTCGCTATGGCTTAGCAGAAACGTTGGCAATGCCGTGCGGCAGCGCGCCGGTGAAAACGTCACTTTCTGTTCTTCAGGCTATGACGAACCCAGCCTGATCTTCCTGCTCGGCGCCCACACGGTTTTAACTTCTCCGGAAGGGGCTGCAAATCTCCTGAAAGCCGACCCCGCGGCCTTGGCCCTCATAGATCGCAGCAAGGAAAACGACTTCAAGAACAACGCCGACAAACTAGGTTTGACCCTCAAACCGGCAGGCGCGTTTTTTGGCTTCAACTATTCCAAGGGACGTTCTATGCTATTGCGATTATATACCCGTGATCCGTGAACCGTGGACAACCAGGTGCAAGGATAGGTCGAGCGGGATTGGGCGGGCGGGCTCCAACCCGCATCGAACAGCGATTCGTGAACCATGAAAACCAAAACCGGCAAAAATATCTCCCTGCTGTTGGCCCTAATGGCGTTTCTGCCGTGTTGCATTCAGGGCATGCCCTGCTCGGCGTCTGATGCCGTACCCCTCCCTGTGTTTCCTCAAGCATCACAGGCGAAGCCGACCCCTCCCGAACAGCGAAGGGCCGAACGAATTTCTGAATTGGTGCAAAGAGAAAATCCGAGGCTTCGGCGGGACGGCTGCCTTGCCACCCAGGCGTTTATGCGCGCCAAGCGCATGTCTATGGCAGGCTATTTCGCACACGAAGACCCCAGAACGGGTAAAAACCCCGTCTGGAAGGTTGTAAAAATCTGCGTTCAAGCCAAAAGGCCATGGACCAAAGCCCCGGCGGCCGAAAATCTCGCGCAGGGAATCGATACGCCCGAAAACATCCACAGCGCACTCATGGAAAGCCCTTCCCACCGCAAAAACATCCTGGACCCCCGCTTCAACCATGTCGGGGTCGGCTGTTACGGCGAGATCTGCGTGGAGCTTTTTGGCGGCTATTAGAAGCCGGGGTTTTCCTATTTCCGTTTCAGCTCGAACCGGTAAAAAGGCGCTCCAAGCGGCCCGTAAGCTACGGGATCGGAATCGAACCTGAACCCCAGCCACTTCAACCAGCGCACGGGCGAAGTGTTGCGAGCGTCAATGTAATTGACAAGGTGCGGGAAAAGTTCCATCTGCTGCTCCAGGTATCGTTTACTAAGCCTTATAAAGGCGACGTAATACTTTTCAAACCCTTCAGCAGCCATAAACCAGGGGGACCCCGTTCCAGCCGCAGCATCCAGGGGCGTCACTCCGAACATGCAAACCGGTTCGCCGTTTACAAGCCCTGTCCAGGCGCACGCTGATATTTCAAACGAAGCCGCAAGCGCTCGAAACGCCGAAAGTCCTCCCGCTGCGCACTCATCCCTGTCCGCCTGGCGCATCTTCTCCACGATGCGGGGAATATGATCGGCGCAGGCCGGTACAACTATGGGGATAGTTTTTGGTTTTGAGTTTTCGGTTTTCAGTTGTGTCCCTTTATTTTTCACTCCCCCACAGGGTTTTCAACCCCTGAGCATGGCGGGATGAATATTTCCACTGCAAATTCGAACAGATATTTTACTTCATAAACGGAAGTGTAATCAAGATAAAGGTGAGGCGCCCCAACAAATCCGTTGGCAACAAATCTATTGGCAGCGGCAGAATATGGAAGGGTTAAGCCGCTTCCTACAAGACAAGCGCAAAAAGTGAAAAGGCAAAACGGTGAAAAGTGAAGTGCTCACGGTTCACGGAGTGCGATTTACGGCTTTTAAAGGTCCGATGGCAACTGGCCGCTACGCTCAAATACTTTCCATTCTTTTCTTTTCATCACCCGTACGCCGGCTTCGCGGCACTGTGGGCATCCCTGGTACTGGCCGTCCTTCGACCGCCGCCACATGGTATACAACATGCCGGGCAGGATAAGACAGCACCAAAGGGTGATTTCGATTCTTCGAGAGCCTTTGGCGATGGCCTGGCTTTCCCCGGCATAATGACATGATGGACAGATGATCTTCATATTGCCTCCTCCTGGCAAAGAAACCGAGTCTTCAAAAAAAGAACACTTTGTATAACAAATTATATAACAAGTGAAAAGTGGATATGCAAAAGTCTTTTTGCTTTTCTTCCCCTTCACATGACAAATGCGCATGTTCCGGGCGACAGCTTCGCAGTGGACGCGGCAAGTTCTGGACAATCATGCATGAGGCGAGGTATCATGAAGAATGTTGGTTGTGAGGCTGGGGGATCGTCTGCCCCGACGCCCGATATCCAGTGCCCGCTACCCGATTCCCGTGCTTTTCACCGGACTTACAGGAGAAACAATGATAATCGGCCTCGACGTGGGAGGAACCCACACGGATACAGTATTGATCGGAGATGGCCGCATTTTACGCCAGGCGAAGGTTCCAACCGACCATTCGAACCTGTTCGATTCCGTTTTGAGCGGGCTGGAAAAGGTGACTGCAGACCTGGCGCCGCAAGCGATTCGCCGCGCGGTGCTGAGCACCACTCTTACCACCAATGCCATTGCAGAGGGAAAACTCGCAAAAACAGGCGTGATCGTCTCAGCAGGACCGGGCATAGATCCGGCCTATTTTCGGATCGGCAGCCATTATCATTCCGTATCGGGTTCGATAGACCATCGCGGACGAGAAGTCCAGCCCCTGCAAAAGGGTGAAATTGAAGAGATCGCCGCCCGTTTTTCCGCCGAAGAAGTCACTCATGCTGCGGTCATTTCGAAGTTCTCCGTGCGAAATCCCAAACATGAACTGGAGATGGCGCGCGTCCTTGGCCGCACGTGCGAGCATGTGGCTATGGGGCATTCTCTTTCGGCCAACCTCAACTTTCCGCGCCGAATTGCGACTGCGTGGCTCAGCGCAGCAGTTCACCCCATTCACAGGCAGTTTTTCGAGGCAGTCAGAGGTTCGCTTAAAAAGAAGGGTTTCGACATTCCCATCTTCGTGCTCAAGGCCGACGGGGGGACGATCAGTTTCGAGGCTTCCATCGATTTGCCGGAGCAGACAATTCTCTCGGGCCCTGCCGCGAGCGTAATGGGCGCCCTACCCTTTGCTTCCGGCGGCGATACTCTCGTCTTCGATATAGGGGGCACTACCACCGATATGGCGGTGCTCATCGGCGGAACTCCGCTGCTCGATCCGCTCGGGGGTGAGATCGGGGGGCACAGGACGCTCATACGCGCCCTTAAGACCAGGTCCATTGCCCTTGGAGGCGACAGCGCAGTAAAGGCTGACCGCGGAGAGATCTCGATCGGCCCTGAGCGCAACGGTCCGGCAATGGCCTACGGAGGTCCGACGCCGACTCCCACCGACGCCCTTTTCGTCCTGGGCAGAGCCACGGGCGGAGACGCGGAAGCGTCCGGACGGGGTCTTTTGTCGATTGCCGGCGAGCTTGGCCTGCCACTTGAGGAGGTCGCCCGCCGAGTTCTCGATTTATCCAGCAAAAAGATAATCTCTGCCGCCAATGACATGATTCAACAGATTAACCGCAAACCTGTTTATACCGTAAAAGAAATGCTTTCAGGCTATCAGGTAAAACCGGTCGAAATACTGGTTCTTGGAGGTCCCGCACCTTTCTTTGCTCCACTTATTGAAAGACTCACCGGGATTTCGACTGTGGCCGTGCCGCCGTGGCACGTGGCCAACGCCGTGGGGGCCGCACTGGCAAAAAATACCAGCGAAGTCACCCTTTTTGCCGACACGGAAAGAGACATCGTCATGGCCCCCGAGGAAGGATTCAGCCGGCAGGCCGGCAAGGGTTTCGACAGGAAAGCGGCAATCTCGCTCGCCATAGAGGTCCTTCGGGAAAAGTGCGTGAAAGCCGGCGCTCCGGAAAGTGAAATCGATCCGGAAGTGATAGAGGACATTCAGTTCAATATGGTGCGGGGATTCTACACTTCCGGACGGAACATCCGGGTGAAGGTGCGCACCAGACCGGGGTTGATCCCCAATTATCGGGAACTCATAGAATCCACGGCCTCCTACTGTCCGCTGCCGGGCACATGGGAATGAAACCGGAAGCGGGAAGCGAGACACACGGAGCAGGCAGGTCGTTTTCCTTCCGCTCTGCGCTCGCAGCTTCCCACCCCACTGCGGGTCTGGCGCCGTCGGCAACCCGCTTTTTTAAGGAGCCTTAACATGCTCTCAGCAACGTTTCGAACCGGTCTTGTATTTTTCCCTGCTTTTGACTGGGCGATAGGACCCACGCATCCCGAACGTGAGGAACGGCTCCTCTACACTCAGGATCAGGTGTTCGAAGAAGGCATTCTGGACGTCGAAGGGATCGTCGAATTCAAGCCCGAGGTGGCTACGGTCGAAGACATCCAGCGCGTTCACTTCTGCGCCCCTGACGAGCTGAGCGTAATCACCGACTCACATCTGGTGAGCGCCGGGGGCGCCAAGAAGATCGGCATAGAGGTGCTTGAGAAAAATATCGTTCGGGGTTTTGCACTGGTGCGTCCGCCCGGCCATCACGCAATGAGGGTGGTGCACGGTGCTCGGGGGTTTTGCAACATCAATATCGAGGCCATGATGATCGAATACCTGCGCCAAACCTACGGCGTTGACAAAGTGGCGATAGTGGACACCGACTGCCACCACGGTGACGGCACGCAGGACATCTACTGGCACGACCCCGACACACTCTTCATATCGGTGCACCAAGACGGACGCACACTATATCCCGGTTCGGGATTTCCACAGGAGTTCGGCGGCCCGACGGCCGCGGGAACAACCATCAATTTGCCGCTTCCTCCCCGCACCTCTGAAGAAGGTTTTCTGTACGTGCTCGAAAACGCTATTCTGCCGATACTTGAAGAATTCAAACCCGATCTTATCGTTAACTCCGCCGGCCAGGACAACCACTATTCCGATCCGATCACCAACATGCATTTTTCCGCGCAGGGCTACGCCGCTCTGACCAGCCGCCTCAAGCCTCATATCGCCGTCCTCGAAGGCGGTTACTCGATAGAGAGCGCCCTGCCCTACGTAAATGTCGGGATCGTCCTGGCGCTGGCCGGCCTCGATTACGGCGGCGTTTGCGAACCTGATTACGACCCGGTAAGACTTCGGCAGACCGCGGACGTCACCCGCCAAATCCAACAGGTCGTAGAAAAATCCCTCGATGTTTGGAGCCGCGGCCCCAAGATGATAGAGCAAAATCGCCAAAAGGGCGGGACCCACCGGCGCGACCGCCGCATTTTCTACGATACCGATATGATAATGGAAACCCAGGAGGAAACAATTCGCGTCTGCCCGGACTGCAGCGGCCTGCTCACCATAGACTCGGAAACTGACTCGGGAGACAGAATCTTTGCCGTTCACATCCCGCGCAAAGCCTGCTCCCAATGCAGGGAAGCCGGATATAAAATATATGACTCAACCATCTCCAGGGTATATAATTGCATATTTTTACAGGATCGCTCGGGCGACCGGTATTTAAAGAAACTCCGGCGAATGGGCGAATGGGAAAAGGCTTAGGTGAACGTGTGAAATGCCCCGATGGCTGAACGGCTGAAAAACTTCACTCTGGAACAACTCGAATCGTGGGTGCTCGAACTTGGCGAGAAACCCTTCCGCGCCAGGCAGTTGTTCAGACATCTCTATGCTCGGAATGTTTCATCCTGGGATGAGTGCACCGATCTGAGCCGCTCGTTTCGTTCCAGGCTCGAATTCGCATCGACTCTTGATGCTGTTGAAGTCGAGCGCGTAGACGAAGCCCCTGACGGGACCCGCAAATACCTGTTTCGCCTGCATGACGGCAATTTCGTCGAGTCCGTGCTTATTCCCGACCCTCAAAGGTGCACTCTGTGCGTCTCCAGCCAAGCCGGGTGCGCGCTTGGGTGCAAGTTTTGCCTGACCGGCGCCATGGGCTTTATACGCAATCTCGAAACCGCGGAGATAGTCGACCAGGTATGCCACGGGCTTCGAGACCCGAAATTCGGGCCGCAGCTAAACAGCCTGGTATTTATGGGAATGGGCGAGCCGCTTGCAAACTATGATCGGGTCCTCAGGGCCATTCGCATCATAACGGACCCAAACGGGCTGATGTTTTCCCATCGGCGGGTGACTCTTTCCACGGTGGGGCTTATCCCCGAACTGCGGCGCCTGGGAATGGAAACGGCGGTTAATCTCGCGGTAAGCATCCATGCCCCGGATGATAAACTGAGAGATGAACTCATGCCGATAAACAGGAAATATCCGCTTGCCGCTTTGATGAATTGTCTGCGCGACTATCCGCTTGCGCCCAGAAAGCGGATTACCTTCGAATACATCCTGCTTGACGGGGTAAACGACTCACCAAGGCAGGCAAAGCAGTTGGTAAAACTTCTCGACGGCGTCCGCTCGAAGGTAAACCTTATAGCCTTTAACCCGCATCCCGGTTCGATCTATCGCTGTCCGCCCCGGGAGACGATCCTGCAATTTCAGGACGTCTTGCGAAAAGCGAATCTGACCGCGATAATCCGCAAGAGCCGTGGAAACGAAATAGGCGCTGCTTGCGGGCAATTGGCGAATAGTGCGGACTTGCTTTCAAGATGTTGCCGGGAAGGTTAAAAGCGTGGAGATTAATGGGGCTGCCTGCGCAGCCGTGTGCAGCGATTCTGTATGCGCCCTTTGCCGGCGCCCGGTCCCGTCAGCGGCGACACGCCGCTTATTTTTTGGGAGTTGTCAATGTCGCCTGATTTCATTAAGCAAAACGGTCTGGTTCCGGTTATAGTACAATGCTTTAGGACCGGCAAAGTGCTGATGCTGGCTTATATGAACGAGGATGCCTGGAGCAGGACCCTTAAAACCGGCAAGGCCCACTACTTCAGCCGATCAAGAGAAAGACTCTGGATGAAAGGCGAAGAATCGGGAAACGTGCAGCTTGTTCGCGAGATCTTTATAGACTGCGACTCCGATACCCTTTTGTTAATGGTTGACCAGGTGGGTGGCGCGGCTTGTCATACCGGCTTTGAAAGCTGCTTTCACCGGCGCCTCGAAAAAGGTCGCTTCGAAGTGAGGGGAACTCCCGTCTTCGATCCACGGGAAGTCTACAAAAAGTGAGAGGTTTAGAAAAGTGACACAACTCAGACTCGGCATTCCCAAGGGAAGCCTGCAGGAATCCACCCTCAGGCTTTTCCAGCAATCAGGCTGGAGAATTACGCTTTCCGACAGAAACTATTTTCCCGACATCAACGACCCGTGCATCAGTTGCTCCATCTGCCGCGCTCAGGAAATGTCGCGTTATGTGGAAAGCGGCACTTTCGACGCCGGACTCACCGGGCGTGACTGGATCGAGGAAAACGATTCCAAAGTCCATGTCGTGGCTGACCTGGTCTACTCGAAGGTGAGCCAGCGGCACGCCAGATGGGTCCTCGCGGTGCCGATGGATTCCCCCGTTGAGAGCGAAAAAGACCTTGAAGGCAAGAAAATCGCCACCGAGCTCGTCAACTTCACCCGGCGGCACTTCGCATCCATGGGCATCAATGTGGAGGTGGAGTTTTCGTGGGGGGCAACGGAGGCAAAGGTCATCTCCGGACTCTGCGACGCCATCGTGGAAGTCACCGAAACAGGCTCGACGATGCGCGCAAACGGCCTTCGGATAGTCGCCGAACTGATGCAGTCAAACACAAGGCTCATTGCCAACGCAGCCGCATGGCAGGATCCCTGGAAGCGCGAAAAAATAGAGCACATTGCGCTTCTGCTCCAGGGCGCCCTGCGCGCCGAGGGTATGGTTGCGCTCAAGATGAATGTGCCAAAGAACAAGATCGAAGGCATCGTCGGGATTTTGCCAAGCCTGAACGCCCCGACAATCGCCCACCTTTACCAGTCGGAGTGGCTTTCCGTTGAAACAGTGGTATCCAAGAACAAGGTTCGCGAACTTATACCCGACTTGATCAAAAGAGGCGCCGAGGGCATCATTGAGTACGAATTGAACAAAGTGATTTAGAAGGCATTCAAAATGAGACGTCTTGCGCTTGCAGCATCCGTTTTTTTCCTTGTTTTCGCTTCCGGCTGCGCCACTACCTCCGATCAGCAGCTGGGGCTGTCCGCCGACCAGCTTCGGGACCTCGGGCAGAAATGTCTATCGGCAGGACAAACTGCGGAAGCGTTGAGATACCTCACCGAAGCATCGCAGAAAAAGCCTGGCGATGCCGGCCTGGAATACGATCTCGGCCTTGCCTACGATCAGCGGGGATTGCCTGACCAGGCGCTCTTACACTTGCAAAACGCTTTGAAAATAAAACCTCAATATCCCGAAGCACTCAACGCGCTGGGATCCGTCTATGCCGGACGCGGTCAATTCGAACCGGCGCGAGCCGCATTTCAAAAGGCTCTCGACGATCCTTTCTACAAAACCCCTCAGATTGCCGCCTACAACCTTGGCAGACTCTTCGAAAAAAACGGCGACGACGAAAAGGCGCTGACTTACTACCAACAGGCCGTGAAGTTCGATCAGAATTACGGGATAGCGTGGTTTCGGCTCGGTTTCGTCCTCGAACGGATGGGCCGAAACGATGAGGCCCGGCATGCATATGGGAATGCAGTTCGCCTCTCGCCCGATCTGGCCGAGGCGCAATTGCGCTTCGGCATTCTCAGCTCAATGGCGGGCGACCTGGAGGCGGCTGCAGTTTCGCTCAACCGGGTAAGGGAAATTGCCCCCAACACGGATATGGCCGATGAAGCCAGAAGATACCTGGACAAACTCGATACTTCAACTCGGAGCAGGAATCGCAACCCTCGTCTTCCCCTCCCCCCCGGGCAAGAGGGAAATATGAGGGGGAATGACCAGGGCGATGCTTTCTCGCCCACTCTTCCACGCAGAGCGCAGGGTGAGGCCCCCTTTCCCTCGGGAATAGGCAAAGAAAGAACGGGGGATTACGGAGCGGAGGCAGCAACCGCCACCCCGCCCTCCCTTCCCGCTCGTGTGGCTCAGGCCGAGGTCCCTGCTCCCCCATTAAAAGCACAGCCCACCGGGCCTTTGCCTCCGGCGGAACCCCGTGGTTCCGGCAAGACTTCTGACGCGGAGCGCAACCCGCCGCAGTCTTTTCATCCAACGGCCGCGACCCTTCCGCGCGACGTGGGCCGGCAGGAACCCGATGAGCAGGGCGGCGTCGATCTCGGCGCCGAACCGCCGGCTTACCGGTACCTTGTCCGCGTAGGCTCATTTGCGGAAAGCGAACAGGCGGAGCAGGCCAAGTCGCGCCTTCAGGCAAAAGGCTACAATGCCTACGTCAAAATCATCAAAAACCGGGATCTCGGACGTGTTTTCGTCATCCAGCTTGAGTCCGTCGAAAGCATTTCAAAGGCCACCACTTTAGCCGCTCAACTGAGAGGTGAAATCGAGGGCGAGCCCGTGATAGTCAAAATTACAAGTCATAAGTAATCCCCGAAGGAGTCGCATGGTCTGCCGAAGACTTGAGCAAATGAGCTCGTTCATCGTCATGGACGTTCTTGAACGCGCACAGGAAATGGAGCGGGCGGGAGAGTCCGTTATTCATCTTGAAGTCGGCGAGCCTGATTTCAACACCCCGGAGGCCGTAAAGAACTCTGCCATAGAGGCTTTGCGCAGGGGCGAGACCCGGTACACACACAGCTTGGGGATACTTTCGCTGCGCGAGGCCGTCTGCGACTATTACGAGCGCACTTATGGGGTTCGAATCGGCCCAGATCGGGTGATAATTACCTCCGGGACTTCCCCTGCTTTCCTGGTGGCAATGAGCGCCATTCTCGAGTGCGACGATGAAGTGATTTTGTCCAATCCTCATTATGCATGCCACCCAAATTTCGTGCGCTTTCTCGAAGCGGTCCCCAGGATGGTCCCGGTCTATGAAGAAGACGGGTTCCAGTACAGGCCCGAAGCCATAAAGGCCGCCCTTAACCCGCGAACTAAAGCCATACTCATAAATTCACCCGCAAACCCCACGGGAAACCTGCTGGCCGAAGACCGCATGGGTGAGATAGCCGATCTGGGCCCGCTGGTCCTAAGCGATGAAATCTATCACGGTCTCGTCTATGAAGGCCGCGCCCGCTCGGCGCTCGAATTTACCCAAAACTGCATCGTCTTTAACGGCTTCTCCAAGCTCTTCGCCATGACGGGGTGGAGGCTAGGATACATGATAGCGCCGGCCCATCTGGTCCGCCCCATACAAAAGATGGTGCAGAATTTCTTTATCTCCGCAAATTCGGTCGCCCAGGCCGCCGGCTTGACGGCACTAACCGATCCCGGCGTAGCCGAAGAAGTCTCCGGAATGCGGCAAACCTATAACCGGCGCAGGCAATTCATGATTGCCCGGCTGCGCGAGATAGGGTTCGCAATAACCGTCGAGCCGACCGGAGCCTTCTATGTTTTTGCAAACGCGAGCAAGTTTACCGAGGATTCCTATCGCTTCGCTTTTGAAATACTTGAAAACGCGAAGGTCGGAATAACGCCGGGCGTAGATTTCGGCTCCAACGGAGAAGGCTACGTGCGCTTCAGCTATGCCAATTCTATGGACAACATAAAAGAAGGACTGGACAGAATCGAACGATACCTGGCGCTGCGTTTCAGACAATCAGCAAGTAAAAAGTAAAAAACGAATTTCGTTCGGTTCTTGATGTTTACTTTTGCTTTCCCTTAAGGAGTGCAGTTTTGCTCATAACTGCGGCTGAATTTATAACGTCTGCCGTGCGTCCCGAACAATATCCGGAGGGCGGCCTGCCTGAAGTCGCGTTTGCGGGCCGCTCGAACGTGGGCAAATCCTCGCTCCTCAACTCCCTGGTGCAGCGTAAAAAACTGGTCCATACCAGCCGCACTCCCGGCCGTACTCAACTCATAAACTTCTTCAAAATAAACGGCGCCTTCATCTTTGTCGACCTGCCGGGCTACGGCTATGCAAAGGTCCCGCAAAGCCTGCGCGCATCATGGGGTCCGATGGTCGAGACCTACCTCAGTTCGCGGAACAGCCTCCGCGGGATCGTACAAATAATGGATTTACGTCATCCGATCAGTCCCCACGATATCAATCTGTGGTCGTGGCTCGACGGTAAAAAGATCCCTGCCATACCCGTCCTCACCAAGGCCGATAAACTCCACCGGACCAAATGGGGGCCTCTCGCCCAAAGCGCCGGGCGGCTTCTAGGGATACCTCCGGCGGATCTCATTGTCTTTTCAGCTCAAACCCACCATGGCAGAGACGAACTGCTCTCGAGGATAGAAGCGCTGATCGGCTAAGAAGTAAAGCGCAAATGTAAGAAGCACAAAAGCGAACCCCCCTTTTCGCCGAGGTCCGCCGGCCCTGGATAACAATTGAAAAGGCTGACGGGGAAGGTTGCACTTTCTTGCCGTTTTTCTTTTCACTTTCGCATTCACAGCGCGGCCGGTCATTATATTAAAGTCGAAAGGAGCAATTCTATATGGCCATTGGAAAGATGACAAAGAAGAACATAGCTTCGGCCGATGAGGTGAGGACATTTTCAAAGGGAAAGGTCGAGCTTGTAAAAGTAGGCGGGGTTGTTTTCGGCAAGGCGACCTTTTTGCCTGGCTGGAAGTGGTCGGACAGTGTCGGCCCCATGGTGGGGACTCCAAGCTGCATGGTTCCGCACACCCAATATCATCTCTCGGGCAGGCTTCATGTGGTGATGGATGACGGAAGCGAAGAGGAATTCGGACCCGGAGACTTCGGGAATATTCCTCCCGGCCACGATGCCTGGGTCGTCGGAGACGAACCAGCGGTGGTGATCGACGTTACCGGAATGGCGGATTACGCAAAAGAAAGCCCCATCGAGGAAACCTCCGCCTGAAGGAGATCGGGGTTAGCGTCTCGCATAGTGGGCGCCCGATATCGGATATTCGAAATTCCCTGCCCGGAATTCGACATTCTTTGTTCGGTATTCCTGCTTGCTTCGCAGGGAGTTAGACGGGTTGGCGCTCGCGCCTCCGGCCTTTCACCTCTAATCGTCCAGTCGCTTGGCTTCCTCGCTGGCCTTTTCGTAGAACTCTTTCTCATCGATTTCGCCATGTACAAACTGCTGCCAGGTGGCAAAATCTTTGAAAAAGCATAAGTTCTTGCCTGAATCCACACACGCCTGCCTGTAAATCCTGTTGGCGATTTTCGCCTTGTCCTCGGGCGGGCCTTCTGCCGGCTCCTGAGCGCTCTCTTCGCTCGGGTC
>Ga0326728_10016758_pt1 | contig 14858 bp, 11 predicted proteins | sample MB3enrmetagenome_FD_207602 | JGI IMG/M metagenome (GOLD analysis project Ga0326728, IMG submission 207602) | Lab enriched peat soil microbial communities from McLean, Ithaca, NY, United States - MB31MN | ecosystem: Environmental > Terrestrial > Soil > Wetlands > Peat | place: USA: New York...
TGGCTTCGTCATGGGAGCTGAAAAATGGGAAGATGACGCTGCGCGTCGAGGTTCCCGCGAACGCGACCGCCTCCGTACGCCTGCCCAAAGCCAAGCTGGAACAGGTGACTGAGAGCGGGAAACCTCTGCAGTTGAGTCCAGGCATTTCGGGAGCGCGGCAGAGCGACGATGCCGTCTTCGCAGAGGTTGGTTCGGGGAGCTACGTTTTCAATTTCAGCTGCGAAAGTTCCGCACAGTAACTAAGGCGGCCCAAAACCAAGAAATGTAATCCTGAGCGCCCGCCTTAATTCATCGCCGCAGTCTCCTCTGGCGCGACCGGCAATGTAATCGTGAAGACGGCGCCGCCGTCGGGGGCGGTGGCGGCTTCGATGTTGCCTCCGTGTTCGCGGAGGACGGTTTTGCAGATGCTTAGTCCTAAGCCAGTGCCACGGCCGGGGCGTTTGGTGGTGAAGAAGGGATCGAAGATGTGGGGCAGATTTTCGGGTGCGATGCCGGGGCCATCATCCTGAAATACGATGCAAACGGAGTCGGGCTTGCTGCCGATGCGCACGCGAATGGTGCCTTTGTCCTTATTTTCGCGGATGGCGCTTTCGCGGATGGCCTGCTCGGCATTGAGCAGGAGGTTCAAGAAGACCTGCATCAGTTGATTGGGATCGGCCAGGACCGCGGGGACTGACGGGTCGGGCAGAAAGTCGACGGTGATGTTGCTCTTGCGCAGCGGATAGGACTGCATTTGCACAGTGCGCTGCACGAGCTCGTTGAGATTGACGGGGGTGCGTCCGGGAGCGGGCGGGCGGGCGAAGTATTGCAGGTTCTGGACGATTTCGGCGGCGCGGCGGGCCTGCTGGTGTAGAATACCGATTTGTTTGCGGGCGGGCCCGCCGACCTCGCCTTCCTGCAAGAGTTCGGCCATGCCGAGAATGCTGGTGAGGGGATTGTTGAGTTCGTGGGCGAAGCCGCCGATCATCTGGCCCATGGCGGCGAGACGTTCGCTCTGAATGATCTGCTGCTCGAGCTTCTTCTCGGTGGTCACATCGCGGACGGAGACGATGACGCCGGCCGGGGCGCCTTCGGCATTGAGCAGGGGACTGGCCATGCCCAGCATGGTGCGCCAACTGCCGTCGCAGTGCCGAGCGCTGTATTCGCAGGAAGTCAGGGAACTCTGGCCGGTCGCGACCTCGCGGTAGAGCGTGGCCAGTTCCGGTGAAGTATTATGCGCATCGTCGACGTTCTTGCCCAGGAGCTTCTCGGGGCCGTAGCCGAGGAGCTCGCCGATGCGGGCGCTGACGAAAGTATACTGGCCCTTGAGATCGAGCACTAGGATGAGATCGGGAAAGCTTTCGAGCAGGTGCCGCTGGAACTCCTCTTGGCGGCGCAGCTGCCGCTCCATCTCGCGTTTCTCGGTGACGTCGACCAACGTACCCTGGTAACGGACAATGCGTCCCGCTTCCATCACGCCGGTCGAGGTATCGACACAGACCGCGACTTTGCCATCTTTTCTTTTGAGCCGGACCTCGCGAGTGCGAGTGTGGACGCCCTCGTTGCTGCCGTGCCCCAGCACCGGCCCTGCGTCGGCGTCGGCGTTCAGTCGCTCGGGAGGAAGGTCCAGCAATTCTTCTTTGCTGGCGTATCCGAGGATCGTTACCAGAGCGGGGTTGACCTCGAGCAGCCTGCCTTCGGGATTGCCGATGTAGACGCCTTCCTGGAGGGACTCGAACAACTGGGTGAAGCGCAGCTCCTTCTCGCGATGTTCGGTGATGTCGCGGGCGAGAACGCTGGCCCCGGTGACCTCGTCGCCCTTGACGATGGCGTTGACCACGCAGTCGTAGTAACGCCGGGAGCCGTTCTTAAGGTGGATCTCGACTACTCCCGACCAGTTGCGCTTTTCCAGAAAACGAGCCAGACCGACGGACGCTTCGGCACGGAGAGGAGCGCCGAGGAATTCCTTAAGTTTGTGGCCGACGAGATCGGAATAAGGAGTGGCGAGAAGTTCCGCGGTCCTCCGGTTCACGGTGCGCAGGGTGCCATCGAGTGAGATGGCGAGCGCGACGTCATCGAGGGAATCGATCAGATCCTTGAAGTTGTGCTGGGAACGCAAAATCAATTGGCTCAAGTGATCCAATTGCTCTTCGGAGGGGGCGACACCCGCCTGCTGTTGAAAACTTGCCAGAGTCCGTTGAAGTTCCGCCACCTCGCGCTTGCGCCCGAAGGCATAGGCGGCGAACAAAAAGGCGAGCAAGAAGAGACCGGCGGGAATTGGCCACAGGCGGTAAGGGATGTTTTCCAGTTGTTGCCAGGACAACGCCGCCAGTGCGGCCGCGAACAAAAGGAGCAGGCCAAGCGCCCATCGCCACAACTGGTTCTCTTCGCGTTCCAGACGAGTTGACGGAGGATCGGGCTGGTTGGAAGTGGAACGTTCGTCGGTCATTGGGGAACCTCGGGATTGCACTAGCGCAAAACGATTTTTCACAGCCCATCGCTGCCGCCAGATGGCCCTAGCGTAGCACCGAAAGCGGCGATTCGCGACAGGACGTTACATACCGATCCATCACGGTAACGGGGTGATGGCCATCACAGCGGTTCGGTTATGAACGAGCTAGGATGGCAATAAGGATCTCCCATCCGTATTGGCCTCTTCGTGTGCTCCTGGTGTCCCTATGCTCTATAAGACCCTGAGTGCGGCGGTATATGGCATTGACGCGAACGTAATTGAGGTGGAAGTGGATGTCTCCGGCATCAAAATGACGGAGGACCACTTTCATACGGTCGGGCTGCCGGACGCAGCCGTGCGCGAAAGCCGCGACCGGGTGCGGTCGGCGCTGAAGAATTGCGGGTACGATATTCCTCCGACGCAGATCACCATCAATCTGGCGCCGGCCGACATACGCAAGGAAGGCTCGGGCTTCGACCTGCCGATGGCGCTGGGCATCCTGGGCGCATACGGCGGGTTGAATAAGAAGGAGATTCCCGACGCGCTGTTTGTGGGCGAGCTTTCGCTGGACGGACGGGTGCGGGGCGTGCGTGGCGCTTTGCCGATCGCGATCGAGGCGCGGCGCACGAAGGTGAAGCGGCTGGTCGTGCCCGAGGTCAACGCTCGCGAAGCCGCCATGGTGGAAGGAGTTGAGGTTTACCCGGTTAAATCGCTGCTCGACGTAATTCACTTCATCAATTCCGGCAACGGCGTTGCGCGCATGCAGATCGACACCGGCCAACTGCTTAGCCAGGCGCAGCAATTCCATGTCGACTTCAAGGACGTGCGCGGACAGCAAACCGCGAAGCGCGCGCTGGAAGTGGCGTGCGCCGGCGGCCACAACATTTTGATGATCGGGCCTCCGGGGTCGGGAAAAACCATGCTGGCGAAACGCATGCCGACGATTTTGCCACCGTTTACTTTCGAAGAAGCGCTAGAGACCACGAAGATCCACAGTGTGGCGGGAGTGCTTGACGCGCACGCGGGACTGGTGGGGACGCGTCCCTTTCGCTCGCCGCATCACACGATCTCCGATGCGGGGTTGATCGGCGGGGGCGCGATTCCGCGGCCGGGCGAAGTTTCGCTGGCGCACAATGGCGTGCTGTTTCTCGACGAATTTCCGGAATTTCCGCGCAACGTTTTAGATGTTATGCGGCAGCCGCTGGAAGACGGTACGGTTTGCATCGCGCGGGCCGCGATGTCGCTGACTTTCCCGGCGCGCTTCATGCTGGCGGCGGCTATGAATCCTTGTCCCTGCGGATTTCACAACGACCGAACGCGCGAATGCCACTGCACGCCGCCCATGATTCAGCGCTATATTTCTAAGATTTCGGGGCCGCTGCTCGACCGCATCGACATTCACATCGACGTTCCGGCGGTGAACTACAAAGAAATGCGCAGCACGAAGGACGCGGAGAGTTCGGCCAGCATTCTGGAGCGCGTGGTCCGCGCCCGCGACATTCAGTTGGCGCGCTTCGCTTCTGGAAGCGAAAGACTTTACTGCAACGCGCAAATGCCGACGCAGCTCATCCGCAAGTTCTGCGAACTCTCGACGGATTGCGAGCGATTGCTGGAACGCGCGATGGCGCAACAAGGATTGAGCGCGCGGGCCCACGACCGCATCCTGAAAGTTGCGCGCACGGTTGCCGATCTGGACGGGATCCCGCAGCTCGAACCGAAACATATCGCGGAGGCGATCCAGTATCGGACGCTGGATCGGACGTACTGGGCGTGAGGAGAATGGAAGGGAAACCTACGCACAACCGCCAACCCAAAGGACAAATTCTTCCAATTGAATCGTGATCCAAACATAACGTACGAAGTTCCCACATGGCATACGACTAGCGCCTGCAACCGTATCTCGAATTGAAGGCAAGAATTTGATTTTTCTACTTATGCAGCAACACAGTCACAGTAGGCGGCACATAGTCAAGAAGGAAGCCTCGGAATGCGAGGTCCGGCTTACCGTCATAGTTAAAGTCAGAGGTGATCGAGAACACCGAATAAATTCCGATGGCGTAGGACGTGACCTGGTATTTCCCAGTGCCATCGTTGGTAAACAGCACCAGATCGTCGCTTCCGACCATGCCAGCGGCAATATCCAGCAACCCGTCACCGTTGAAGTCGGCAACCGTTATGGAGCTTACCGTCACACCATATCCATTAACGATTAATGCTTGGTCAAGCATGAATCCTTGCCTTCCTAGGCTGAGGTAAAGCGTAGGGCCAGACTCGCCGATGACGAGGTCGTCCATGCCATCCCCATTGATATCGGCCACTACCTCGGTGGGGAAAGCCGGTGGGCTGTCCGGCAATGGCGATGAGCCAGTGGGCGCGGTAAAGGTCCGATTACTTTGACCAAACATTATGCCTGCTGAAGTAGCGATGTCGGGAATACCGTCTCCATCGAAGTCCCCCACCGCGAAGTTCTCATAAAATGGAATAGACACCGCATCGAACTGAAAGTTTCCTTTTCCGTACAGAATCTCTCCTGGTACTACGATATCGATGTAACCGTCGCCGTCCATGTCGCGGAAGTAAATCGGCCACGAACCGTTGGGCAACGAGATCTGGCTAATCGGCGCTTGGAAGACCCCGCTGCCATCCCCCTTCCAAATTAAGAGACTCGTCCCGCCGAACCCGACCATATCGGCGATACCGTCGCCGTTCAGATCGACCAGCACGGTAGAGTATTCTGGCGCCTGCCCTTCAGTCGCGAAGGTACCATCCGGCTGGAAGTGATAGATTGTGCCTGGAATGCTGCCGCTACCGCCGTCGCCCGAGCCGCCAACCATGAGATCGGTAAAACCATCGTTAAAGACATTGCCCGCCGATAAAACGCCCCAGTTCTGCGGATTCAGAACCTGAGCCGATGGGAAGTTGCGATCGCTCCGTCCCAGTACAACCGACGGGTACGCGAAGTCAGTGCCGTAGCCAAATATATCCGCAATGCCATCGCCGTTGACATCTCCGACTTGCAGAGTGAACGAGTGATCGCTAACGTCGACTTGCCTTGTGAAGTCGCCCTTCCCATCACCAAAGAGGAATAGGATTTCATCCGGACCGGATAATTGGATTCTGGTAGCAACGTCGATGTTCCCATCATGGTCAAAATCTCCCGCCACAAAGGGCGGTGCGGCAAGATAGCCATCCGACGCAAGGATAGGGCTGCCAGTGGCCGTGAACGTGCCATTGCCGGCACCGAGGTAGGCCTGGCCCATGTTGTTATTGGCGTTGATGGCAAAGATGTCCGGGATGTGATCATTGTTAAAGTCTGCGACTACAAAACCCAAACATGGGCTGGGCAATCCGGCAAGCTGAGTGTCCGTAAAGCTGCCGCTTGAGGAAGACAAAAGCTCTCGAAGCTGATTTCCGCCGCTATTGAGGATGTACAAATACACCAGATCTGTGTAACCGTCATTGTTCAAGTCGGCGGCGCTCACAGAGTACGTACTGCCTCCCGATGCGCCAAATGCAACAGGCGCAGTGAATGTCCCATCACCATTACCGAAGTACAGAGAAAAAGCCTGCCCGCTGGTGGAAGCTCCATAAGCGAAATCCAACTTGCCATCATGGTTGAAATCGCCCACCACAGCCGGCGGAATAATACCCGTGGCGGGAAGATCTCCGCTGCCGGCAGTACTAAAATTTCCTATCCCATCATTCAGCAAAACCTGAAAGGATACTTGCGAATTGGATCCCGTCCCGAACAAAATGAGGTCGGTATGTCCATCACCGTTGAAGTCTCCAGCGAGGACCATACTTGGAGAAAACGGCAGGGTGAACGAACCCAGCGAGGTCGACGCCGAAAATGTTCCATACGCCTGTCCATAGCGAACAACAGGCACATACTGTGATGAATTCTGATCGAGAGTCACCAGCACCAGATCAGCTCTGCCATCGCCGTTCAAGTCGGGAACCAGCGAGTTCACAATCAGAGTTTCACTTATGTACTGCGTGAGTTGGCCAACAAAAGGCGTTGGGCCGGGCTGAGGTGCGTAGACCTGATAAGTTGCAACATTCGACTTCCCGTTTGCAGGATCGGACACTTGAACAGTATGAGATTGGGCAATGTTCCAGGTCGAATCCGGCAGTTGGAACTCCAAGTTGGTGGTTCCGTGGTAAATAGTTGAAACCGACACCCCGTCGAACAACACCGTGCTGCTTGCCGTGAAGCCCGTTCCCGCAAGAGTCACCGCTCCTATAGGTATGCCGACCATTACACGCGATGGCTCGACGTGCTGGATCTGCATTGTGGGAGGCGGGGGTGTACCGCCGCCGCTCTCCCCGCCCCCGCAACTGGCAGTGAGCATTAGCACAAAAGAAAACACGGCATGGAAAAGCACAGTGGTCGCACGATTCACGGCGCGAGAGTGTCTGTTGGGCGTCCCGAACTTTTCTATATGGTTGATGGCCATCGCTCGAAATCCTGCCACCCGCATATCGAGATGTCAAGTTGCCCTGCCTGCCCAGCTCGACTTCGTCCGCGAGAAGAAAGTTATGGATCTTCTCGTCGGCTACTCGTAAGTAGCTTTATGAAGCAGAGCACGCCTTGCGTTTTATAATTCAGGGCGGAGGGTTCATGCCAGGGTGGGGGACGGGGAGTTTCGAGAACGAGGACGCGCAGGGGTTTCTGGGGCGGCTGCCCTCGTTGGGAGTCGACGATCTGATAAAGATACTGGAGTGCGCGGCCAATGGGGAAGACTATCTGGAAGCGGCGGAGAGCGGCGAGGCGGTCGCGGCTGCCGAAGTGGTTGCGGCGGCGAAGGGCAATCCTCCGCAAGCAGTACCGCAACCGATTGCAGAATGGGCCGGCAAGGTCGAGGGCGCACCGAGCGTCGAAATGTCGGACCTGGCCCGGCGCGCGGTGGAACGGGTGCGGACCAACTCCGAACTCAAAGACTTGTGGCTTGAAGCGGAGGGGCTGAATGAGTGGAGCGCGGCGCTGCGCGAACTGCAGGGAAGACTCGGCTAGGGCATTTCCCGAGTTTCTGTAGAGACGCGGCTTGCCGCGTCTCTGGCGGCGGGCGAGCGAGACGGGGCAAGCCCCGTCTCTACAGGAGGAAGAAGAGGTTCCAGGTTCCCTCTACAGCAAATCGAGAAATGCTCTGACAGCCCGTGGAGAAAGTGAGAATCCGCCGTTCAACTCCCAATGCACAAGATTTTGTCATCCCGGGCGAAGCAAGGGATTTGCATTTCGCGGGAAAAAGCAGGTCCTTCCCCTTCGCTCCGCTCAGGGTCAGGATGACAAATTATTAAAGGTATTGCTTCATGTGCCGCACCACGACTTTCACCACAGACACCTAAGCGAATGCCATCTCAGCCGGTGACGGCTTCGCTGGCTGGAATGCGGGGTTTGGGGGTGTCGATGGCGATGGTGGCTTTTTCGGCCTGACGCAGGCGCAGGGTGCGGTTCGAGGGCAAGCCGGCGTCGCGGATCTTGTAGAGCAGGGCGCGATAGCTGATGCCCAGGGTGCGGGCTGCCTGCTTGCGGTTCCAGTGGTGCTGTTGCAGCACCTTGAGGATGACTTTGCGTTCGAGTTCGCGCACGCACTGGCGGGTGAGTTTCTTAAGAGAGATGGGGCCGTCGAGCGCGATCTCGCGATTGAAAAAGTCGGGCTCGCGGGCGACCAGGTCGCTGGTCAGCACTTCCTCATGGCCGAGGATGACGTAGCGTTTGATCAGATTTTCGAGTTCGCGGATGTTGCCCGGCCAATGATATTTTTGCAGCACGGCCAGCACTTCATGGGAGATTGGGCGGGCCTTGCAGTTGAACTTGCGGTTGTAATATTCGAGGAAGTAAGCGCACAAATCTTCAATGTCGCCGCGGCGTTCGCGGAGCGAGGGCATGCGCAAGTTGACGACGTTGATACGGTAGTAAAGGTCCTGGCGGAAGCCGCCGGATTCGATCTCGGAATCGAGGTTGCGGTTGGTGGCACAGACGACGCGGACTTCGACCTTCTTGTCTTCCTGGGCGCCGATGCGGCAGAACTGGCCATCCTGTAAAAGCTGCAAAAGCTTGGATTGCAAGGAGGAGTCAAGCTCGGAAATTTCATCGAGAAACAAGGTGCCGCGATGGGCGAGTTCGACGCGGCCGGGCTTGGAGCCAACGGCGCCGGTGAAGGCGCCTCTTTCGTAGCCGAAGAGTTCGCTTTCGAGCAAGGTGCCGGGAATCGCGGGGCAGTTTACCTTGACATAGGGTCCGGACTTCCACGGAGACAGAGCGTGGATGAGGCGGGCAATGATGTCTTTGCCGGTGCCGCTTTCGCCGGTGATGAGGACAGGAACGTTGGCGGCGGCCACTTTGGCCAGGCGCGAACGAAGGGCTTGCATGGCCTCGGAGTGCCCAAAAATTATGCCGTCTGGGGGAATCTCGCCGAGCGACTGCTGGAACGAACTGACCGAGAGTGAGTTCATAAGACCGGGTACCCATGGCGGTGAATGTTCAACCGCATGCACTAAAAGTGCAACCCAAGCACCAAACGATGGAGGAGAGCGGAACGGAGGGGAAGTTTTCCGTTAAGCGTTCAAGTTATGAATGGGTTAGAGTGATAATAGCGCAAGAGCGAGAAGAACGGGCATGGCACGAAAGTGCCATATTGAGACAGGTTTGGGAAGAGAAAAAAAGTTCACACCGCAGCACCCATTTTCCTCAAACGCTTGCCGGAACCGGCGGCAGCGCCGGTGCTGAGGAGGCGGGCGAACTTCACACCTAGAAGATGATAGTCATCGCAGTGCGCGACCCAGACGGCTTTAGCGCGCATGATCCGCGAAGAGGTCTTCAAACCGCTGACGGGCCCGAAGGGAGCGATAGGAATCTCCAGTGAAACCAGCGCCGGTGTGGGTAAAGAACGCCGAACTACGACCATAGCACCGCCAGGAGAGATGTTAATGGCCGTGGCAAACTCCAATGAATCCTTGCCGTTTCCGTCGCGGGTGCGGACAAAAACCGGAATGGCAAGCTGCAACCGGGCCCATTTGCGTTCTTCCTTCTTTAATAACCCACGAGGCACGTGTCTAACCCACCTTAAAGTAGTATCAACGCCTTAGTGAACGGCATCTTAGGGGCCAAACTTCGGAGAGAAGCTGGATCCGCTGGAAAGCGTTCGAAAACAAGCCTCCAGCACGGGAATTACCGAAGTAACCGCATAGCTCTAGAATTGTACATGACTGCCGGTCGGACTCAAAAAGTGCAATATTTTTCGCTTTGATCCGCTCCCGTTGGAGTTTGTTTCCAATTGACAGCATGAAGCACGTGACATAGGATCAAACCATCCCCTCGTTCTAACGGTAGCAGTAGTCCCTCCCCGATACTGACATTATTAGGTTTTCGATGGCTTTGACATCCGACAAGAGCCCCGGTGTGGCTGCGCGTGGCACGAATGCAAGTGAGGGACTGCCGTCAAGCGCCGCGGCTGGGACGAACTTGGCCAGTGCGGCGGACGATGTGGCGCGCGATCTCGAGCAATTGCGCGATCGATTTCGCAAGACGACGAACGCCCTGGCCTCCGCCGCGCACGACCTGAAGACGCCGCTAGCGATCCTGAACGGCTACATTGAATTGTTCCAGAGTCAGAAGCTGGGACCGCTTAACGAGCGCCAGCGCGAAGTCATGGGCGACATGTTTTTGAGCGGACAGCGATTGCAGGAGTTCATACAAGACTTCCTGACCTTCAGCGTGCTGGAAACCGGCGAACTGCGCATGCAGTACGTGGAAGGCGACCTGAACGCGTGCATCTCGGAAGTCTGCCGGCTGTGGTCGGGGCGGTTTCAGGAGCGCGGTCTGGCGCTGTATTTTCTGGCCAACGACAAACTGACGCCGTTTGCGTTCGACGCGCCGAAGTTGCAGCGGGTGATATCGAATCTTCTGGAGAACGCTTCCAAGTACACACCGCAGGGCGGGACGGTCTGGCTGCACGCCGAACCTCATGTGTGGGAGCGGCGCGGCGCGATCCAAACGCCGCCGGTGGGAGAGCGCCGGCGCAGAACGATCGACGCGCCCAATGCAGTGAAAGTCAGCGTGGCCGATACCGGTCCGGGAATTCGTCCGGAGTTTCACCTGGAAATATTCGACGATTTTTTCCGCCTGCCGGGCAGCGAATCGGCCGAGGGCATGGGCTTGGGGCTGGCCATAGCGCGGCGTCTAATGCAAGCCATGGGCGGTAAGATCTGGGTGGAGAGCGAACCGGGTACGGGCGCCAAGTTTTCTCTTCTCATCCCGCAAAGACCAATTCCAAGCAATGCGCCACGAGGAACGAAATGAGCGAAGCCGCCAACATCTTGCTGGTGGATGACGAACCGGGAATGTTGCGCTACATCCGCACCCTGCTGGAAGTGGATGAGCACCAAGTACACACGGCCAGCACGGGGGAAGAAGCGGTGGAGCGCGTCCAAAAGGGACTGGAGCCCGACCTGGTTTTGCTGGACTTGCTGATGCCCGGGATCGACGGGTTGCAGACGCTGGAGCAACTCCGCCAACTGAAGCCGGGATTGAAAGTCGTCATGCTATCGTGCGTGAACGACACGCGCAAGGTGGTGCAGGCCATGCGGCTGGGCGCCATCGATTATCTGACCAAGCCGTTTCAGAAAGCCGAACTCGACGCGGTGATAGGGCAGTGCGTGGGCACGGCCAAGGGCGAGAGCTACGCCGGCGAGGTCGAAGAACTTTGCGACGACGTGTTCTTTATCGCGGCCTGCCCGGCGATGAAGAAGATCCGCTCGCAGGCAGCGCTGGTCGCGAACGTCGACATACCGGTCCTGCTGCTGGGCGAGAGCGGCACGGGCAAGGAAGTGCTGGCGCGGCTGATCCACAAACTATCTCCGCGCGCCCACCGCACATTTTTGAAAGTAAACTGCGCGGCGGTGCCGGCGGATTTGCTGGAAAGCGAGCTGTTCGGCTACGAAGCGGGGGCGTTCACGGGCGCCACGCACCCCAAGCCGGGCAAGTTCGAACTGTGCAACAAAGGCACAATTCTGCTCGACGAAATCGGCGAAATGCCGCCGGGGCTGCAGGCCAAGCTGCTACATGTATTGCAGGACCAGCAGTTCTCGCGTCTGGGAAGCCGAACCTTGGTGAAAGTCGACGTGCGGATACTGGCCGCCACCAACATCAATATTCCCGAAGCGCTGGCCACCAAGCGCCTGCGCGAGGACCTGTATTATCGGCTGAACGCATTTACAATGTCGCTGCCGCCGCTGCGCGACCGAAAAGAAGAAATCCCGATCCTGCTCAAGCATTTCATGTCGCGCATGTCGGAGTCCTATGCGCGTTCGCCGTTGCCCATTTCGCCGCCATTGATGGAGGCGTGCATGCGGCATTCCTGGCCGGGCAACCTGCGCGAGTTGAGCAACTTTATCAAGCGCTATCTGGTTCTGGGAGACGAGACGCTGGCCGCATCCGAGTTGCAGCCCCGGCCCGATGGTGGTGTGGGAATGCACGCGGATATAGCGGGCAGGACCGCGGCTGCGGGCGCGGAGCCGGCAGGCGGACTGAAATCGGTGTCGCGCAGCGCCAAGGATGGGGCCGAGGCCGAAGCCATCGCCCGCGCTCTGGAAGAGACGAACTGGAACCGCAAGCAAGCTGCGGCGCTGCTGCAGATCAGCTACAAAGCTCTGCTTTATAAGATCCGGCAGTACGGAATTGCACAGAGCAGGAGCACGCACCGGCTATCGGCGGGGGCGTGAGAAGAAACGCTGCGAGCTTCGAGCCGCGAACTCAACGCCAAGAGTTGATTTCATCAATGCCTTCCAACTCGGGAGGCACGTCCCTCAGGGGCTAAAGCCCGCATTTTTAGGGGCTCTTGGCGGCACGTCTAAAGCGGCTGCGAAAAAAGTCGATTTCCGCAGAGCAGCCCCTAAAGGGGCATCTGATTTCAAAGAGTTTATGTCATCGCTCAAGCGATGACCTGATACGAAACTGGGGTTTTTCCGCAAGCTGTAGAGCCGTGCCCTACCCAAAACCGATTTATGAGATGGTTTCTAGCAACGGGGAACTGCTTTTTTGGTGCGGATAAGAGGACTCGAACCTCCACGACCTTGCGATCACTAGGACCTGAACCTAGCGCGTCTGCCAGTTCCGCCATATCCGCATACTTGAAAAAATCGGCAGGGCCCTTGTTGAGGGCTACTACATTACTATTCTACCGGCTGGCGTATGGCTGTCAAACGAGCGCAACGGCATTTCCTTCCAGCAAACGATCTTGTACGTCAGTGGACGCAAATGCATAGGTTCTTCCCCTTCGCTGCGCTCAGGGTCAGGATGACAGCATAGATTTATGCGACAAACTTAGGGGACACGGCCTTAGCCCAGTTTTGCATCCATCGTGATCTTCGCGTTCAGCACCTTCGACACGGGGCAGCCGGCTTTGGCATTTTGGGCTGCCGTGTTGAAGGCTTCGGCGCTCGCGCCCGGCACCTTCGCGACCACATCCAGATGCACGGCGGTGATGGTCCAGCCGCCTTCGATGTTCTCCATGGTGAGCGTGGCGGATGTGCCGATGCTTTCCGGCGTCAGCTTTGCGGCCCCCAGTTGCGCCGACAGTGCCATGGAGAAGCACGCCGCATGGGCCGCCGCAATCAGCTCTTCCGGGTTCGTCCCCGGAGTGCCTTCAAACCGCGTGGTGAACGAATAGGGCGTATTCGAAAGCACGCCGCTGGTGGAGGAAACCGTTCCCTTGCCGTCCTTCAGACCACCCTTCCAAACTGCGCTCGCTTTGCGTTGCATGGCAATCTCCTAATGTGAGGATTGAACCGAAGTCTCACGCTATTGTAAGGCTGGCGGAGAAAAGGGTAGTGGGCTGTTTTGAAATTTACACAGATCTACCGTGAAACCACACCCAGATCTTTCCAATGACGAAGAAGGTAACTCCATAGATGAGAGCGTTTGAGATTGCAATGATTAAGACGATCATCACATGAGCCGATAGAGTCATTCTCTCTAGTGGCAGCTCGTATATTATCGAAGCCGGAGCCAAACAAAGGTAGGGGGTAGAAAAATTGTAGAAAAACGGAGGTGGGTAATAAGCAAACGCAACCATAAGCAGTGCCAAGCAAACTCCCACCCCTACACCGGTTACGCCAAATTTTTTCGGCTTGCTCACGCCATGGCTCCAACGATCCTAGCATCCAATAATCCCACCAATTCCTCCAAACTCCAAACATGATACGCGAAAAGCGCGCGCAGCCGGCAACTGCATTTCCAGATATTGTCATCCCGAACAAAGTGAGGGATCTGTAGTTCCCAGCAAAATGCAGGTCCCTCGCTTCGTTCGGGACGACAATGAAAATACGGTACGGATGTCTCGCCTACTTCTCGCCTTACATCTGCTGCGCGAGGTAGTTGGCAATGCCCATTTCCTTGATGGAATGAAGCTGGGCCTCCAGAAAATCCGCGTGCCGTTCCTCGTCCTTAAGCATGCGCTCGAACAAAGCCTTGGAGCCGTCGTCGCCCGCCGCGACGCAAATCTTCACGGCCTGGTTGTATTCGTGCACCGCATCCTGCTCGTCTTTGAGGTTGATCTCCATTTGCTCCTGCACCTTGCTGCCGAGTTGAGGCTTCAACCCGACATTGACGGTGGGGATGCTGTCGAGGAAAATAATGCGCTCGATGAGGCCTTCGGCGTGGCGCATCTCCTCGATGGCACGCACCTTGGTATGTTCGCCCAACTTTTTATAGCCCCAGCCCTGGCACATTTCGGACTGGGTCATGTACTGTACGATGGCCGTTAACTCGGAACATAGAGCCGAGTTCAACTGGTCAATTACTTTCTTATCGCCTTTCATATTTTGCCCTCCGTGTCGTTCATCATATTGCATTCTGGACAAAAGCGAGACTGTGACCAGGATCACAGAGGCGTGGGTAGGCCGCGCCTCTCCCACTCATCGCAAAGAACGCGATGAGTGGGGCACCCGCGGTTTCTTACCACACGCGGCAGGCGTTCGCGGAAACCATGGGCTGTCCGGCCTTGCAGCCGAAGGCCTCCTGGAAGGCGGCTGAGTTCTGCACCGCGCCATTCACCCGCCAGCGTCCCGGAGAATGCGGATCGATCAGCACGAGTTTGCGGGCCTGCTGCTCGGTCACGTTCTGGCACCAGATCTGGCCATAGGCGAGGAAGTAGCGCTGCGCGGGCGTATATCCGTCGATAAGTTTCACCGGCGTGTTGCCGATGATATTGGTGAGCGCCATGTAGGCCAGCTTCAGGCCTCCGTTGTCGGCGGTATTTTCACCGAGCGTCAATTTGCCGTTAAGCTTGATGTCGCCTTTGTCGTCTTTCACGGAGACAAAGGTCGAATACTCCTTGGCGGTGCAATCGGCGCGCTGCTCAAAGGCCTTGGCGTCGTCCGCCGTCCACCAGTCGGTGAAGTTGCCTTGCGCATCGTATTTGCGGCC
>Ga0326728_10016759_pt1 | contig 14858 bp, 12 predicted proteins | sample MB3enrmetagenome_FD_207602 | JGI IMG/M metagenome (GOLD analysis project Ga0326728, IMG submission 207602) | Lab enriched peat soil microbial communities from McLean, Ithaca, NY, United States - MB31MN | ecosystem: Environmental > Terrestrial > Soil > Wetlands > Peat | place: USA: New York...
GGCCAGTTTGGTTGCACAAGCTGGCAAGAAAACGGGCGATCAGCCCAACGCTCCCAGCCCCCAGCATGTCGATGATGACTACATCATCGGCCCCTCAGACGTCTTGGCGATAAATGTTTGGAGGGACTCGGAGCTTTCCCGGACTGTCCCTGTCCGTCCTGATGGCAAGATATCACTCCCGCTGATCGGAGAGTTGCAAGTAAGCGGTTTGACGGCTCTCAAAGTGCAGCAAAAGGTGGCAGAGAGGCTAAAAGAGTATATCTCTAATCCGGAAGTTACCGTGATTGTGCAAGACGTGAAAAGTCGAACATACGTTGTCCTCGGTAAGGTCCCAAAGCCCGGATCGTATGAATTGGGAAAACCGACCACGGTTCTAGAGGCCATTGCCATTGCCGGCGGCTTTCTCGATTTCGCGAAGGTAAGCAAGATTTACATTATAAGACCCACAGCCAACGGTTCCTCCGAGACGCTTCATTTCGATTACAAGAAAGTGATTAAAGGCCATAATCCCGAGCAGAACGTAGAACTCAAGAGTGGCGACACGATTATTGTTCCTTGAGGTTTTGCCTACTGTGGCGAGGGGATGTTCACGTGGAGGTAGAGTTCATTGGCCCAACAAGACGAGAATCTTGATGTAAGTCTAAACAAGCTTCTAAGAGTGGCCATCAGACGGCGCTGGTGGGTGCTCATACCTGCTTCGGTTATTGCCCTGGCTGCCTGCCTGACCTCGCAGTTGCTTCCCCCCCGTTACGAGTCAGAGGCCACGATCCTTGTGGAACGCCAGCAGGTACCTGAACGCTACGTTACTGCCAATACGACCACCGATGTTAGGGAAGAACTTCTGGTCATGACCGACGCGGTTCTTTCCCGCACTCAACTACTCCAGATTGTAGATGAATTTGCTCTATTTCCAAAAGAGAGGAAGCGTCTGGTTCCCGAGGAGTTAGTCGAACTGATGCGGCGCAATATCAAGGTTGAACCATTACAAAGAGGCCCCGAAACCAGCGACCTGAACGCCTTCAAGATTTCCTTTACAGGCGTTGACCCCCACTCGGCTCAAGAGGTAACCAACAGGCTCACCACCCTCTTCATCAGTGAAAATAATAAGTCACGTGAAGAGCAGTCAGCAGGGACGACTAACTTTCTGACGGACGCGCTTGAGGTTACTGCAGCAGAACTGAAGCAACAGGAGAGTCGTGTTCGGGACTTTAAAATGCATAACCTCGGTGAACTGCCCGAGCAGCAGCAGGGAAACTTGGCTATCCTAGCCGGGTTGCACGGGCAACTTCAGAACACCATGGCTACTATAGGTCGGGCACGCCAGCAGCAGGCTTACCTGCAGTCCTTACTTTCCCAGTATGAAAACCTGGCTGCTGCCGGGGTTGCGGCCCCGGGGACGATGACCGCCAGTCCCACGGAAACGATAAAGGCGGAGTTGACTCGGCTGCGAAATGAAAAAGCCGATCTATTGGCACGGTATACGGCGAAGTATCCTGATGTGGTGAAAATCGACGAAGATATCAAGGAGACGGAGGCCCTGCTGGCAGCATCGACGCAGGCGGCAGAGCCCCCCAAGGATGGAACTGTCCAGGAGAGTTCCAAATCGCCCAGATCCTCTGAAAGAGATGCAACCACCGCGCAACTCAAGAGCCAGTTGGAAGCAAACCGGTTGGAAATTCAGAATGCTACAGAGGACGCAGAGCAAACAAAAGCCCGAATTGACGAATACCAGCGCCGCCTCAATCTGACCCCTGTTCGTGAGCAACAACTCGCGGATTTGCTTCGCGACTACGACCAGTCAAAACAACACTATGAAGACTTGTTAAGCAAAAAGACGCAATCCGAGTTGGCAACCAGCTTGGAAAGACGCCAACAGGGTCAGCGATTCCGCATTATTGACCCGCCAAGCTTGCCGATGAAGCCCTCCAGTGCGGACCATGTGAAAATCAGCCTGGCCGGATTAGCCGCGGGGATCGCCGTGGGAGTGGCCCTGGCTTTCTTGGCTGAGATCCGAAACCACTCGCTCCGCGATGAACAGGAGCTGAGGCAAATTTTTGCCTTTCCCTTGATGATTGGAGTGCCGATGCTGCTGAGCATGGTTGAAGAACGGAGGCGTTCGCGGGTAAAGGCGCTCGAGTGGTTTGCTGGGGTCGCATTGTGCCTGCTTGTTTGCGCCACTGAATTCTATGTTTATCGGCGGGGTTAGAAGAGTGCGAGAACCCTCCACCTGCGCTCCGATGATGGGAACACCGATGGGAGTCGATCATTGTCATGCCTGACCGCCTTTTCAAGCCAGAGATAGGAAAAGACGACCTACCCTCCGCTTCCACGGAAGAGTTTTTCGAGACATTGGAGAGGGCTGATGTGTATCTGCCAGTCTCAACTGAAGTCAGCCCTGTTCCCCCGGAGAGCCGTGTTGTAATGCACACCGATCCGAGGAGTGCTGGTGCGGATCGATTCAGATTGGTGCAGATACGCCTGACGAGCATACAGGCTTCGAGGAAGTTAAAAAGCCTCCTTATTACTAGTCCCCTGCCAGAGGATGGGAAGTCCACGGTTGCGTTGAATCTTGCCACAGGTTTGTCTGAGGAAGGAAAGCGTCCGGTGCTCTTGCTGGAGGCCGACGTGCATCGACCGACCCTCGTCAAGAAACTGGGTCTCAAGCCGTGGCCTGGGCTGACCGAGTGTTATAAGCGTGGGAGCGACCCGATGCTGGCAATCCGCCGAATCGAGCCCCTGGGTTTCTATTTGTTGCCCGCAGGGCAGCCAGTGGAGGATGGCAGCAGGCTTCTCCAGTCTGACTTCGCCTCGCAATTGATCAAAGGTCTTTCTTCGAGTTCCTTTCGTTGGATCTTGATCGATTCACCTCCCACGACCCCCGTTGCTGACATCATTGCCCTCAAAGCACAAGCCGACGCCACTTTGCTCATAGCACGGGCAGGGGAAACACCACGAGAAGCCATAGAGGAAGCGACCCGGAATTTGGGGCGCGATCACATAATCGGAATCATTCTTAACGGTGTAGAGGGGCTCGATCGTATGTACTCCAAATATTATGGATACGGAAGATCTGAAGCTCGCGTAAAGAAGACAAAGCCCGACGTCATAGAGGGCCTGGAATTGAATAAACATGGAAGGTGACTTCACAAAGCCAATCACCGTGGGCTGGGGGGCTATAACCCTTGCGTGGGCCGCCCTGATTTCTTACCCCTCGACCCAAACAATCAGCCCCAATTTCTCGCGAGCGCTGCGGGCAAGGTCGCTGGCTTAATTCTGGCTATTATTCCCCGTTACAATCTCTAAGAACGGCCTGAGGATGGTGACTATCTCTTGGTTCTCGGTTCATCCGAATCTGCACTTCCTCACTGTTTTTGCTGCACAAGTACGGAGGGATCCCCTTCTCATTCTTGGTTTTCTCGGTTCTGACTTTTCTCGTTATGTCCCTGAGTCAATCTGACAATAGTGCATGGAAAGGACACGCGGGCTAATCGGAGGAAGTTTCCGGTACCGGAAATAGAGCCATGTCTAACTCTCTACTCGACCAGGCGCCAAAAGGTTCACCACGCGCAAAGCGTTTTGCGATTCACATTCCTATCCGCTACCGCAAACCACACGCTTCGAAATGGTTTGAGGGGATGACAGAGAACATCAGCTACTCGGGAGTTCTGTTTCGCGCCGAATTCCCCTTGCAGCCCAAAACCACAGTGGAATTGAGATTTGAGCTTCCTGCTGCAATCCTCGGCGAAGCCCCGGGGGAAGTTGTTTGTAAGGGAGCGGTGGTTCGCATAGAAGAAGGTCCCATTTCGGGTATTCCGCTAGCCCTTGCGGTTGCCATAGATGGTTATCGCATGGCACGGGGATGACAAATGGAAGATGGTTCACAGAGCTTTCTGGCTCTTAACTACGAGCAAGTCATTAAGGATCGCAGCCTGAGCCAGAACGTGCAGCTCAAGAGCGGCAACAAGGGTTGTTCCTTGAAAGAAAAGTTGCGTGCATCCATTTCCCTTGTCGTCTTCCTAATGTTGTTGCCCGTTGGTCTTGAGGCCCAAACAGCCGCACCGGCCCCAGCCCAACCGTTGGCGTATGGCAGCGGAGTGCAGACCCCACTCCGGTACGCGGGAGAGGCTGCGTCCGTCAACCAACTCTCGCTCAGCATGGGCGCCTCAACTTTCTACGACGACAACGTCTTCCAGAGAAACTCACAACGGCTCAGCGATGAAGGGGTCTCGTTTGATTCGCATCTCACCCTTTCGAGGCAGACCGAGAACCTGACGATCAGCTTTGATTACTTGCCCTATTTCCTTTTATACCGGCAAATTAATCAGTTTGACCGGCTCAACCATACTGCCGATCTGAACCTGACCTACCGGCTGGGTTCACACTTCAAACTGGGATTGTACGACACCTTCAGTTATCAAAACGGCGTCTTTCAATCTCTCACTGGGCAGCAGATTATGTCGGGGCTTGGCTCGCCCACTACCCTGAATCAGACGATTCTCCCGTACACGATCAGAACGTTGTCGAATTTAAGCGGGCTGGATCTCATGTATGTGAAGAGCCATCGGACGTCTCTTACCCTCACGGGCGGCTACAACCAGCAAAAATTCGGGACCCAAGGGGTAGCGGGCCAGTCCTTGTACAACAGCTGGGGAATAAGTGGCGGTTTCCAGTATCAATACCTTGTCACCGAGCATTCCAGTTTCGGCCTTCTGCTGCTGCATCAAGATTCTACTTTCAGGGGGGGCGAAGTTTTGGGCAACAACCCCCGCTTTCAAATGGAAAGTGCGGTCGTCTCCGTCGGATCGCGCTTGTCCCCTACTGTTGCAGTGACCATCTTCGGCGGGCCGGAATATGTCCGCATAATTGGTCCGTCCGCAGCCGGCATCGCCGGACAGTTTCAACCCACTGGGGGAGGAAGTATTACCAAAGAAGTTCGGAAGACTGCCTTGGATCTGTCGGTCGAAAGGGCTGTTTCCGGCAGCGGGGGTCTGTACACCTTGGTGAAAAGCACCACAGGAAGCCTTGGAGTTAGGCGGCGCTTGGTCGGCCGCTGGGAAGCAAATTTGCAGGGCGGTGCTGCCCGTGCGGATACCTCGCTCTTACAGTTCGCCAGGGGGAGGACTGATGCTTTGAGCGGCATATTCAGTCTTGATCGCCCCTTATCGCGTGGCTCCGTGTTCCGCATCTCCTATGACACTACCCACCAGTTGAGCAAGGGCACTCTGCCGATTTCGGCGAATTTCGATCGCAACCTAGTGACGATCGGCATCGACTACCAACTTAAAGCAATTCCCCTGGGGCGGTAGCCATGCAACCGAACTTGAAGCTGAACAACATGGTTAGAAAACTGTGCTTAACGTCTCGGGTTGTTCGCGTGACCAAGGACCTTTGGGTCTGCTGTATTACCCCCTGAGGTGATCTAATTTTCAGCTAAGACGCACATGCGCTCACGGGTTCCTGGCTGTGAGGTTTCCCCTTCGAGCAAGGGCCTGGGCCAATAGATTTGATTGCAAAGGACAGCGACGATGCTTCTCGGATATTTCGACATCATGCAAAATCTAAGAGGTACTCAGACACAAAAACAGCCGAATGGCTCCAATGGTGAGGCTGAAGCTTCAAGGATTGGGAGCCTCGGCCTAATCTCTGAAGAGTTGTTCACGAAATTGTTGTCCCTCGAAAGGAAGAGGTCCGAGCGCTCGCGGAAGCGATTCGTACTCATGCTGGTGGATGCCGGGGAGCTCCTTCGAACTGATCGCAGGGAAGTGGCCCTTGAGCAAATGACTGCCGCGATCTCTTTGTCTATCAGGGAGACAGACATTCGGGGTTGGTACAGGGAAGATTCTGTGGTTGGCGTCATCCTAACCGAGTTTGGCGCAGCCGACATGCGCTCCGCGCTCGACACCGTATTCTGCAAGGTAAACTCCGCTCTCCGCGGCAACCTCGGAACGGGCGAAATGAATGAGATCCATATCTCCTTCCACGTGTTTCCGGACGATCTGGGAACCCAGGGGGATGGTTCGACAGATTTCAGTCTATACCCCGATTTCCTTCAAGAGGGTGAAACGAAAAAGGCCGCCCGGCTTATCAAGAGGGCAATCGATATAGCCGGGAGCCTTGCCGCCCTGATTCTGCTTTCGCCGCTGTTGTTCGCTGTCGCCATAGCGATCAAGCTGACGTCGAAGGGGCCCACACTCTTCAAACAAACACGTGTAGGGCAATACGGCGTCAGGTTCACCTTCCTGAAATTTAGATCGATGCATTTCCGGAACGATCCGCAGATTCATCAGGATTACGTCGCGCGGCTTATTTCCGGGGAGGACGATGGTGAGCAGGGGGACGCTAACGGAGGGGTTTACAAGATAAAGGATGACCCTCGGGTTACACCTGTCGGAAAATTTCTCCGGAAAACCAGCCTGGACGAGCTTCCTCAACTTTTCAATGTGCTCAAAGGCGAGATGTCCCTGGTGGGACCGCGGCCCCCTATTCCTTATGAGGTTGAGGCTTACGACATTTGGCACCGGCGTCGCTTCCTCGAAGTGAGGCCTGGAATCACAGGGCTATGGCAGGTTAAAGGACGAAGCAGGACGAAGTTCGAGGATATGGTTCGCCTGGATCTGGAATACGCTAGAACGTGGTCGCTCGGGCTGGACTTCAAGATTCTCTTGGAGACGCCCCGAGCCATTTTCTTTGGTGGAGGAGCGTATTGACCATTCGCTGCCTCCCGGCAAATCCCTTCCAAGGACCCATTACCTAACTTGTTTTCTGCCGTCAGCGGAACGAATGCTCGACAAGAAGACCCTACGCTTAGAGTGAAGTTGTCTTTTCCCCAGTTCGAAAAGGCAACCTCCCCTGCTCTTCTGCAGGCAGGAGTTTTTCTTTGCGGCTTCTCCTGCCCGAGGTGAAATATGATTGGAATAGGTGTTATCGGATACGGCTACTGGGGACCCCAAATCGTAAGGAATTTCCACAGCCTCAACAACGCCCGCGTCCTGGCCGTTTGTGATAAGGAGACCGAGGTGTTGAAGCGGGCCAAGCAGGCCTACGCTGATGTCGAAGTTACGACGGACCTTTGCCGTGTCTTGACATCCCCGCATGTTGATGCAGTGGCTGTGGTGACTCCAGTCTGGACGCACTTCGAACTGGCGAAAGCCGCTCTGGAGAATGGCAAGCACGTTTTTGTGGAGAAGCCGTTCACAACAACATCCGAACAAGCGCGGCAATTGATAGAACTCGCGGAAAAGAAGAATCTCCGGATTATGGTGGATCACACGTTCCTCTTCACTGGAGCAGTCAAGAAAATCCGCCAGCTTATCGATGGCAATGAGCTGGGGAACCTCTATTACTATGATTCGACCCGAGTGAACTTGGGCCTTTTCCAACATGACTGCAATGTTGTTTGGGATCTGGCGCCCCACGACCTCTCCATCATGAATCATCTGATCAAGGACAAGGCCGAAGCTATCGTCGCGACGGGCGAGACACACGTGAATTCCCAAGAGGACGTTGCTTTTATCACCATATATTTCGAGCACAATATCATCGCTCATATCAACGTCAATTGGCTTTCGCCCGTCAAGGTCCGGACCACCTTGATTGGGGGAGAGAGAAAGATGGTGGTTTGGAACGACCTGGAGGCGGACGAGAAAGTGAAGGTATACGACAAGGGCGCTCAGATCACCAACCGTGAGGGTGTCTATGACCTACTGGTCAGTTACCGCTCCGGTGACATGTGGGCGCCGAAGGTGGAGCAGACTGAGGCCTTGAAGGCAGAGTGTGAATACTTCATTGATTGTGTCCAGGATAACAAGCAGCCGTTCAATGACGGCCAGGAGGGACTTAAGGTCGTGAAAATGCTGGAAGCTGCAAACCAATCGATAAGGGAGAGGGGGAGGATCGTCCAGATATGAGCGAATTCCGTTGCGTTGCCCCCGATGTCAAGTTGGGAAGGGAAGTCAAGCTTTCCCAGTTTATTAACTTGTATGGATGTGAAATTGGCGACGAGACGAAGGTTGGCGCCTTTGTCGAAGTGCAGAAGAACGCCAAGATTGGGCAAAGATGCAAGATCTCCAGCCACACATTCATCTGTGAGGGCGTGACAATAGAGGATTACGTATTCATAGGGCATAATGTGACATTTATCAACGACGCCTATCCGCGGGCTACCACTCCCGGAGGAACGCTACAGACCGAGGAAGACTGGAGAGTTGAGCCTACACTGGTCAAGAAGGGCGCTTCGATTGGATCAGGATCCACGATCCTTTCTAAGGTGACTATCGGAGAGAATGCCATCGTGGGGGCAGGGAGTGTGGTTACAAGAGATGTTCCCGCAAACGCGATTGTGGCGGGGAATCCCGCCAGATTGTTGCGGAAGCTAGGTCAGCCGATGACGCAGGAGGCAAATCGTGGAAACGAATAGAATTCCCTTTCTCGACCTCGTCACTCCACATAGGGAGCTAAAAGACGAGTTGACGGCTGTATTCGAGCATGCTCTGGAGACGGCCGGCTTTATTGGCGGTCCCATGGTTGAGGATTTCGAACGAACTTTCGGCAGGTACTGCGATACTCAGCACTGTGTCGGCGTGGGCAGCGGCACGGACGCCCTGCGCTTTGCACTGATGGCCGCCGGAGTTGGGCACGACGATGCCGTCATTACTGTGCCGAATACCTTTATCGCTACAGCCGAGGCTATCTCTCAATGTGGCGCCCTGCCGCGATTCGTGGATGTCGACAAACGCACCTACAACATGGACGTGAACGGGCTCGCCGCTTACCTTGCGGACGAGTGCTTTCGAAACGATAGCAACGGCAAGCTTGTGGACGAACAGACGGGTAGGAGAGTGAAAGCCGTCGTCCCCGTACATCTTTATGGGCAGATGGCAGACATGGATCCCATTCTTGAACTGGCCGAGAGGTACAACTTGCTCGTCATTGAAGATGCCTGTCAGGCGCATGGGGCGGAATACTTTTCGCGCCGGGACAACCGTTGTAAGCAAGCGGGTTCGATGGGAAGGGCGGGGGCTTTCAGCTTCTACCCCGGAAAAAACTTGGGAGCTTGTGGGGAAGCCGGAGCCGTTACCACCAACGATGCGGAGCTTGCCCAGAAGGTTCGGATGTTGCGGGACCACGGTCAGGCCCAAAAGTATTATCACGAGATGGAAGGATTTAATGGCAGGTTGGATTCGATTCAAGCTGGCATCTTGGGAATCAAGCTCAGACATCTCACGGCGTGGAATGAAAGGCGCCGGGAATGTGCGTCGCGATATCGGGAGCTCTTAGGTGCGGCCTCCGAGGTAATACAGCTTCCCATCGAGCCTTCCTGGTCTAAAGCGGTTTTCCACCTTTATGTCGTCCAAGTTCAGAACCGGGAACAACTTCAGAAACACTTGGGTGAGGCTGGTATCGGGACGGGAATTCATTATCCCATTCCCCTCCACCTGCAAAAAGCGTATGAAAACCTTGGCTACCGACAGGGTGATTTCCCAGTCTCCGAAGAGGCTGCTTCACACATCCTCTCGCTGCCCATGTTCCCAGGGTTGACCTACGCGCAGCAGGATCGAATTGCCCAACTGGTGTTGGATTTCGTTAACGGTGAGACTGTGCGGATTCCCAAGTCTACCCCCCGGGGCTCGGTTATGACCTCCATTGGGTCATAACGAATGCGGCTCGGCCCCTGGTAAGGGAAGGATGCCTGACCGAAGTCAGCAGGCCCCGGTTTCCAAATCGCATTAAACACGCACTTGGGTGTGTCTCCCCACGAGCGCAGTTCATGAGGTGACCATGCGGTCCGAGGGTGATGGCCGGATATCGTTTGCAGTGCAGATAGCAGTCCGCTGCTGTGAGAAACCACAGTGGCGTTGGTCGCGAAGCTTTGACTTTTATTGGAGGAGGCTCAAAGGCCGTGGGAAAGAACAGTAAGGTTGTGGTCGTTGGACTCGGAGAGGTGGGGAAGCCCCTCTTCGAGCTCGTTTCCAAGCACTATGATGCAGTGGGGGTAGATATCTCCCCTGTCGAGCGGATCGAGCACGTCGACGTCCTGCACGTTTGCTACCCGTTCGGGATAGAGGATTTTGTCGGTGAGACCGTCCGGTACATCGAGTTTTTCAGACCCACTCTGACGATCGTCAACAGCACCGTAGCAGTCGGGACAACACGAAGGATAGCCGAGCGAGCGGGTGCCGCCGTTGTGAACAGCCCGGTGCGTGGCAAACACGTTCGCATGCTCGACGAGCTCCGTGTATATAGAAAATTCGTCGGAGCGATGGATCCCGCAAGCGGTGAGCTGGCCGCCAAACATTTCGAGTCTTTAGGCATGAAAACCGTGATCCTGTCGTCTCCGGAGGCCACCGAACTGGCGAAGCTCACGGAAACGACTTACCTCGGCCTGTTGATTGCCTGGGCGCAGGAGATTGAGAGATACTGTGACCAATCGGGTGAGGATTACGACGAGGTCGTGTCATTCTACGAGGAGATCAAATATCTTCCTCTCGTTAAGTATTTTCCGGGAATTATCGGTGGTCATTGCGTGATGCCCAACATCGAGATCCTGAGCAGGTATGCCCATTCAGCGATTCTTGAGGCGATTCAGGCCTCCAACAAGATGAAGATCGAGCGAGAGGCCCAGAGTAGAGAAGTAGTGGCTGCCGTAAGCGCGGACGCCGTGTTGGCCACCCCTAATCGCTGACGGAACTCGCAATCTCTGCGCCTCGGGCGCGGCCTTCGATACGGCCACGGCGCCTAACTCCGGAACTGTCTTAGCGACAAGATCCCGGGAAGATGAGGTTCGACCGTATGGATAACCTTTCACGTTCCCAGCCTCTGGTGTACTCGGCCAGCCTGGGCCTTCAGGGAAAACGCGTGGGGATGGTTACGTTTTCCCCGTACCCTTACGATGCGCGCCCGCGTCGGGCCGTGGAGGCTCTTCTCAAAGAAGGCATGAGTGTGGACTTGATATGCCTGGGAGATGAGAAAGCGCCGAAGCGTGAGGCATCAGACGGACTCGATATCTTTCGTGTCCCAATCACGCATCGCCGTGGCGACAAGCTTTCATACGCTTACAACTATTCTGCCTTCATTCTCATCTCCGGGAGCATCCTAGCCCTCCGCTCACTCAAACGGCGCTATGACTTGGTCTACGTGCACAACATGCCTGACGTTCTTGTCTTGAGTTCTTTGGTGCCGAAGGCATTGGGCGCAAAGGTCATCCTTGATCTACACGATCCAATGCCCGAACTCATGACGACGATATTCAACCTTGACAAAAAGAGCCTAAGTGTCCGGCTCATGCAGCGACTGGAGAAGTGGAGCATCGCGCGCGCAAATCTAGCGATTACCGTCAACGTTGCCTGCAAGCGCATTTTCGCCTCGCGTAGCTGCCCTCCTGAGAAGATTGTTGTGGTGATGAATTCTCCCGATGAGGAGATCTTCCCGTTTCGAAGCTCGTACCGGTCCGTAAACGGCGCTCCGAGCAAGCGGTTCGTGATCATGTATCACGGGTCATTAGTTGAGCGAAACGGTGTGGATCTCGCCGTCGATGCGCTGGCGCGAGTACGCGAGGCCGTTCCTGCCGCAGAGCTCAGGGTCTACGGTCGCAAGACCCCTTTTTTGGAGCGCGTGATGGACGAGGCTCGCAACAAGGGGCTGCAGGATTGTGTGCATTATCTGGGGCCTAGGAGGCTGGAAGATCTCGCCCGAGAGATCGAGGACTGTGATGTGGGAATCATTCCCAACCATCGAAGTGCATTTGCCGAGATTAATACACCGACTCGGATTTTCGAGTATCTGGCCTTGGGTAAACCAGTGATTGCTCCGCGGGCAGCGGGCATTTGCGACTACTTTGACGACCGTTCACTAGTCTTCTTCGAGCTTGGGGACGCAGAGGATCTGGCGCGGAAAACCGAGTATGTGTTCTGTCATCCTAACGAGGTAATTGAGATAGTAAGACGAGGGCAGGAGGTTTATCGAGAACATAGCTGGCGCACAGAGAGACGGCGACTCACAGAGTTGGTCGCTGGGCTCCTGTGCGAAGGAGTCACCCGAGTGGATTCCACAGGTCGACAACGCCACTCAGAACAGAGTGCGGAGGGACGCTATTAGGCGCGCACGATAAGAGTGAGAGAGGATGGCATGGATCAACGCTGCTCCCACCCGCCCTACGTTCTGATCACCCCTGCTCGCAATGAAGAGGCGTTGATCGAGAAGATGATCGAGTCGGTGATTAATCAGACGGTCCCCCCGGTGAAACGGGTGATCGTAGGCGATGGCTCGACGGACAGGACGGCAGAGATCGTTAGCCGCTATCTTGTCTAGTATCCTTGAGTCGAAATGGTCCAGGCTAGGCTCAATCGCAGGTGTTCCGAAGTCTCTGCTTCTTGCTATCCCGAAAGCTAAGAAAGCTCCAAGAGAGGATGGCGGCGATTGCCTTCGGTCATGCGAGTCGAAGACTACAAACTAGGGATGTCATATCTGCGGCATTTGCGGACAATATAACTTCGGAAATCTGGAGCCTGTCGAGCGCCGGGACAACGAAGCGATGACCAGGACCCTCATCCAGCGAGGCCCGGATGACGACTCGTCGTTTTTGAGGAATGGCTGCGGGCACACGAGGCGCCCGTAGCGGCGTTGAGCTAGGAGCGCCTGCCGATGATTGGCGTCATTGCGGACTCGGCCGAAGCGGATGTTATTCGCGAGTTCTTCGAGGTGTTCAAAACTCCGTGGGAGTTTTGCCGGAGGGATCGGCGATACGAAGTTGTGCTCTGTGCCGGAGGTGGCCAGTTCGACGGAACCGCGAGGCTCGTCCTGTTTTATGCCGGCAGGAAGATGCATTTTGACGATAAACAAGAGACTCCGACCGGCTGCCAACAGAGGCACACTTCCATCCTATCTTACCAAGGAAACCGGATTCCAATCTATGGGGACACCCTCACGTTTCCGGAAAAAGGGAGCGGCCTCCTGACGGTTGAAGACTCGCGGCAGTGCGTGGCATACCTAGACCGGTCCAAGGGCCAAGTGCTGGCCCGGATTGGCTATGACCTGTTCGGTGAGGTCCGCACGCTGTTGGCGGTCGGCCAGCCGCCTGCCAATGCCGATATGCCAGCGCTGGAGCTGCATATCTCCTTCCTGAGAGATTTAATCACCGCGTGCGGAGTTGCATTGGTTGAAATCCCGCCGGTTCCGGACGGGTACCGATTCATAGCTTGCCTGACCCACGATATCGATCATCCTTCGATCCGCCAACACAAATGGGACCACACAACGTTCGGGTTTTTGCGCCGCGCCGTCTTCGGTTCGTTGCTCAATCTCCTCCGCGGACGGATGCGCGCTCGAGGTCTGGTCATGAATTGGGCGGCGGCCTTGAAGCTGCCGTTCGTTCACCTGGGGCTTGCAAAAGACTTTTGGCGGGAGTTTGATGATCGTTACCTGGAATTGGAACAGGGCCTCCGCTCGACGTTTTTCGTGATTCCTTTCAAGAACCGCCCCGGAAGAAACGTTCATCGTCCGTCACGCAGCTTTCGCGCAGCTCGCTATGGCGCTCAGGATATCGCAGACGCGATGCAAAAGTTGCTGGCTGCGGGCTGCGAAATCGGGCTGCACGGCATTGACGCCTGGCTCGACAGCGCTCCAGCGCGCGAGGAACTGGAAGAGATTCGACGCCTGACGGGTGTCTCTGAAATCGGTGTGCGGATGCACTGGCTCTGCTATGGCCAGCAATCGCCTTCGGCCTTGGAGAAGGCCGGAGCAGCCTATGACTCAACGATTGGTTATAACCAGACGGTGGGATATCGCGCCGGCACAACGCAAGCATATAAGCCGCTCGAGGCCAGCCGGCTGCTCGAATTACCCTTGCACGTGATGGACACGGCTCTGTTTTATCCCGACTATCTCGGGCTCTCACCGCGGCAGGCGAAAACGCTCCTCAGCCGAATGGTGGACAATGCGGCCCGGTTTGGAGGCAGCCTCACGATCAACTGGCACGATCGCAGCCTCGCTCCGGAGAGGTTGTGGGGCGAATGCTATCGTGACTTGCTGCACGATCTGAAGAGCCGGGGCGCGTGGTTTTCGACGGCCGGGCAAGCGGTCTCCTGGTTTCGAAAACGCCGCTCAGTGGTGTTCGAAACGGATGGTGTTGAGCCGCACGCCGTGCGCGCCAGGGTCGCGGCTCACCATGGCGATAATCTGCCGGGTTTGCGATTGCGCATGCATACGGCGCGGGAGTCTGAGGAATTCGGCGCTCGCGGTTCGGAAGACTACGTCGACCTGGCTTTCGATGAAAGTGTTGACACCCGCGTTCCCTGTGAGGTCAGCAGATGAATACTCGAGAAGCGGACGTCAGGGAGCCTCCTAGGGTTCAGTCCCGAAACTGCCACGCCGGCTGCGCTGCGCGTCAACTTTGAAGACCGGCCGTATCACTTCGGATGGGTCCTTGATGCGTTTGCCCAGTACGGATTTGCGTGAGGCGTGTCTGCTTCTTGCTTAAGGCTCACAGCCTTCCGGGGGACCGAAGAAAACAGAATGAAAATCATGAGCGTCGTTGGAGCCCGTCCGAACTTCATGAAAGCGGCGCCGATTATTACCGCGATTCGCGACCACAATAGCCGAATCTCGCAGAACTGCGCCGGGGCCGAGCCGGGCCTGCAATGCTCGCCTATTCAGCATGTCCTGGTTCACACCGGCCAGCACTACGACGAGGCGATGTCCGGAACATTCTTCACAGACCTAGGTCTTGCTGCTCCGGACATTCACCTCGGTGTAGGTTCTGGATCGCATGCGGCCCAGACCGCAGAGATCATGAAGCGCTTCGAGGTCGTCCTGCTTCGCGAGAAGCCTGATGTATTAATCGTGGTCGGAGACGTGAACTCAAC
>Ga0326728_10016760_pt1 | contig 14857 bp, 15 predicted proteins | sample MB3enrmetagenome_FD_207602 | JGI IMG/M metagenome (GOLD analysis project Ga0326728, IMG submission 207602) | Lab enriched peat soil microbial communities from McLean, Ithaca, NY, United States - MB31MN | ecosystem: Environmental > Terrestrial > Soil > Wetlands > Peat | place: USA: New York...
ACTGGCTCCGGTCAGCCCCCTCAATGAAGCGCTTCATCAAGCCCCCGCTGCAAATCGCGAGGAAATCCTATCCGACTCGGCGTTTTCACGCAGCCAGGGTCAAGGGCGGGCTCGGGGAACCTTTTAGTAAGCGGACGAGCGCCGCGCCTGCGCGCGGAATTGAAACGCGAAATCAGGAGTCCGGTATCGAAGCTTTGAGGCTGGCCGATGCTTGCAAAAACTCTCAGCTCAGCTCCTGCAAAAGGATGCTCAGCACCCGCCGCGAGAAAACGAACGACAGATGGCCGAGGCGGTGGAGCACGATTTCGCGCGCGCCATCGAGCCGGCCCGACACCTGCGGAGCGACGAAATTGTCATGCGCGCTCCATACGGTGACGATGGGCACGGCAGAACGGGAGGCCTTGTCCAGCTCGCACAACCAAGCCGAGCCCGGTTCCATCTGCCTCGCGTTACGGCCGAAGCCGAGATAGGCGAGCCTGGTCCCATGATGGTCGCAGGCGAGCGTTACGATCTTCGAAATACGCTCGCCGCCGTAACGTTTGAGATAGGCGCGCGCAACGAGGCCGCCCATGCTGTGGGTCACAAGCACGAGCTTCTCGCTCTGGGTCTCGCTTAGAAGCGCATCGATAGAACCGGCGAGCTGGTCCGCAAAACTATCGATGCTGGCGTAGGGCGGCTCAAGATTGACCGGCTCCGCGGCAATTCCGCGGCTGCGGAGCTTAGTCAAAAGCGGCCACCACACGCCCCGGTTGCACACATATCCGTGCACGAGCAAAACCGGCGGCTTCGTTCCCGGCTTTGGCCTTGGCTTGGCGGCATCGATAAAAAGCGTCTCGAAAGGTTGAATGACTGCGAAAAGCGCAAAATAAGCCAAACATTCCGCCGCGATCACGCCGCATAGGGCGATCAATCCCGTTCTTCGCTCTGGAAAGGCGGGAGATGACCTCCGCCAGGCAATGGCAAAGGTGACGAGAATGAGCGCGGCATGGAGAGCGAATAAGACGGGGACGGCGAGCAGCACGGCGTAAAGCACGCCGGCCCCTAAAGCCCGGGCGGCAATAAAGGCGGCGAGCAATATCGCCGCCACTATCCAGCGAAGCCTGACGGCTACCATCGTCACCTTTCCCTTTTCGAAGCTGCTTTTAGCGGCGCCGGGTTGCATCCAAGGCAGACAAACTGGACTTCTGTAGGGCTATCCCAGCGAACCCCCGCCCGGTAAGCTTGACAAGCATTTGCCGTTTAGGGAACTCCAAAGTTTGGTTGCCCAGCTGAAGGCCAAGCGTGCCGGTACGATCGATCTGACCGGCGAATTCTATCGCAACTCCGTTGCCATCCATGAGCGTGCGATCCGCTCGCTTTTCGATCAGCTCGACACGTTCTGCGAGGGCGCCATTGCCGTCGATCGTGAAGCGCGCGTCGTCTGGATCAACGAGAAATATGCAGAAACGCTTGGCCTTAAATGCCCGGACGATGCGCTGGGGCGCGACGTCGAGGACGTAATCCCGAACAGCTTGATGCGCCAAGTGGCAGAAACAGGCCGGGCGATCCTGCTCGACATTATGGAATTTGGCAACCGCGCCTTTGTCGTCACCCGCGTTCCGATAAAGGACGATGAAAACCAGGTCATCGGTGCCATCGGCTTCGTTCTCTACGACCGCCTGCAGCACCTTAGGCCCATCGTCGACAAATTCGCGCACCTTCAGGCGGAGTTGGCAAAGGCGCGGCGCAGCCTCGCCGAGCATCGCCGGCCGCGCTATTCGCTCGCAAACTACGTCGGAACCGGCCCGGCCATCTCCGAGGTGAAGCGGCTTGCGCGCCGCGCCGCCGAGCTCGACGCCACGGTTCTTATCCTCGGCGAGACCGGAACGGGCAAGGAACTCGTGGCCCAAGCGATCCACGGCATCTCGGCCCGGGCGCGGCAGCCCTTCGTTGCCGTCAACGTCGCAGCCATCCCCGAAGCCTTGCTGGAATCGGAGCTTTTCGGCGCGGTCCCGGGCGCCTTCACTGGCGCGACGGACCGCAAAGAGCGCGACGGCAAGCTGAAAGTCGCCGATGGCGGCTCGCTTTTCCTCGACGAGATCGGCGATATGCCGCTGCCTCTGCAGGCAAAACTTTTGCGCGTTCTCCAAGAACGGGAATTCGAGCCGCTTGGCTCCAACAAGGTCGTGCATGTCGATGTCCGCATTGTTGCGGCGACGAATATCGATTTGCAGGAGCGGGTCGCCAAAGGGCTGTTTCGCAGCGATCTTTATCACCGCCTGAATGTGCTTACGATCAAACTGCCGTCCTTGCGCGACACGCTTTCCGATCTGCCCGCTATCGCCGATACGATCCTCGAGCAAATCTCGGCGCGTACCGGCCACGCGCTTCGAAGCCTCGATCCGGGCGGGCTCGGGCTGCTTTGCGCGCATCGCTGGCCCGGCAACATCCGCGAGCTGAGTAACGTACTGGAGCGCGCGATGATGCTGACCGACTCTCCGCGCCTTAGGGCGGAGGACTTCGCGCCGATCCTTTCGCTGCCAGCGGAAGCGGCGCCGGCAAGCCTTGCAGGGCTTGGCGTGAGGCGGCTCCGCGACGCCATGAACGAGTTCGAGCGCTCCGCGCTTCAAGCCGCGCTCGCCGTCTCGCACGGCCGCGCTGCCGCAGCAGCACAAGCGCTCGGCATCTCGCGCGCGACCTTCTACAAAAAGGCGGCAAAGCTCGGGCTTAAATTCGAGGCCGGTTCGTAGGGCTTATTGCCGCTTGGACATGAAAAAGCCGGGCGCTTTCGCCTTCGCTAGCATCATCAGGGGGAGGCCGGCAGCCAAGCTTCCCACGCCAATCGCGGCAGGCGCTCCGATCCCGAAGATCGCGATTGAGCCCGTGCTCGCCAGGGTGAGGGAGGACTTGACAAAGAGCAGCGCCATGATGAGCGCGCCCGCGCCAGGAAACAGGCCCTTCAGGACGAAATCCTTGCCGGTTTTCAATAAGTCGCTGCGATAGAAGATGACGCAGGCAAATCCCGTCAGCGCGTAATAAAATGTAATGGGCAGGCCGATTGCGAGGATGGAATCGTCGAGCACATTCTTCGAGAGGAGCGTCAGACCCACGTACCAGACGATTGAAACAGCGCCCAAGGCAAGCGTCGCGAAGCCGGGGCTTAAGTAGCGCGGGTGAATTTCGCCAAAGCGGGCGGGGATAGCGCCCGCGGCTGCCATAGACAGCGCCGTCCGGGCCGCTGGAACGATTGTCGTTTGCGTCGCAGCTGCGGCGGATGTTAGCACAGCCGCTACGAGCAGCTTGCCGGCCCAAAAACCGAGCACCGGCTCGCCGATGGAGGCGAAGACGTCCGCTTTATTCTGCGAGAGCAAAGCGGGTCCGGCCAGGGCAACCGCCGCAACGGCCAAAAGCACATAGAGCGCGAGAAGCAAAAAAGTGGAAGCGACCGCGGCGCGGCCGGGCGCTATTTCTGGGTCCTTGGTCTCTTCGTTCACGGAGAGCCCTGTATCCCAGCCCCAATAGATGAAGACCGCGACCAGGAAGGCTCCCGTGAAGCTATCGAGATTGCCAGCCGTAGAGGGATTGAACCAGCTTAAGCTCACATGCGCCGAGCCGGCAGGCGGATTGGAGCCGTAGGCTTTTGCGAGTGCCAGTCCGGCGAAGACGAGAAGGATCGCCAACTCGATACCCAATAAGAGTTGCTGCGTGCGGGCCGAAAGCTCGATGCCGATATAGCAGATGGCCGTCAAGACGGCGATCCATGCGACCCCGGCGAGGGTTACATACAACGCCGGGGGCTCGGTTTGGCCGAACAGCTGAAAGCTGTATTGCCCGGCGATCGCGGCCTGGCTTGGCATGACAATGATGTTCGTTGCGATCAGAGCCCAGCCGGCGATCCAGCCTATATGCGGGCCCATAGTGCGGGCGCACCATGTAAACGACGTGCCGCAATCGGGGGCGGCACGGTTCAAATGGAAGTAGGCCATGGCGATGAACAGCATAGGGATGAAGGCGGCGATCATCACAGCGGGAGTCCCGAAGGCCGCGATTGCGGCGATTGCGCCAAGCGCCGATGCGAGGCTATAAGCGGGCGCCGCCGACGAGACCCCGATTACCAGGTTCGAGAGGAACGAAAGAGCGTTATTCTTGAGGCCTTTGCCCTGCACTGCAGCTGGCACGATGGCTGGCTCCTATGAATCGTTCTTGCCCTGCGCCCCCAGCCGCCGCGGCCGCACGCGCCTTAGCGTCCGGCCCGGCTTGATTATCGGCGCTCGCCCAAGTACCGTGGCGGCGCCGTGACAGACGGCGACTCAGCAAAAAGCGCTAGCCATGAAGCACGTCAAGCCCGCGGCGACTCTGAACCCCGCGAAATCGTTCCAGGATCTAATCATGACGCTCCAGCATTTCTGGGCGGAGCAGGGCTGCGTAATCTTGCAGCCTTACGACATGGAGGTGGGCGCGGGCACGTTCCATCCGGCGACGACGCTGCGGGCGCTCGGGCCGAAGCCGTGGCACGCGGCCTTCGTGCAGCCCTCGCGGCGGCCGAAAGATGGGCGCTATGGCGAGAACCCGAACCGGCTGCAGCATTACTACCAGTTTCAGGTCATCCTGAAGCCGTCGCCGCTGAACATCCAGGAGCTTTACCTCGAAAGCCTGGTGCGGCTCGGCATCGATCCCTTGCTGCACGACATCCGCTTCGTCGAAGACGATTGGGAAAGCCCGACGCTCGGCGCTTGGGGGCTCGGCTGGGAGGTCTGGTGCGACGGCATGGAGGTGTCGCAGTTCACCTATTTCCAGCAAGTCGGCGGCTTCGACTGCGATCCCGTTTCCGGCGAACTGACCTATGGGCTCGAGCGGCTTGCGATGTATATCCAGGGCGTCGATAGCATCTACGAGCTGAACTATAACGGCCGCGACGACGACAAGCGTGTGCTCTATGGCGATGTGTTCAAACAGGCCGAAGAGGAATATTCGCGGCACAATTTCGAATTTGCCGACACAGGCATGCTGCTCCAGCGCTTCCGCGACGCGGAGAAGGAGTGCAAGGCGCTGCTCGCGGCTGGCGAGCCGAAGGAGGGTGCCGATAGCGGACGCCACCTGCAAGTGCTGCCGGCCTACGACCAGTGCATCAAGGCGAGCCACATTTTCAACCTGCTCGACGCGCGCGGCGTGATCTCGGTGACCGAGCGGCAGAGCTATATTTTGCGCGTGCGAGACCTCGCCAAGGCTTGCTGCGCGGCTTGGCTAAAGACCGAGGCCGGCGGGGCGCAATAGCTCTAGTTTTGGAGCGTGCAAGACGCGGACCGGCTCATCGCGCAGTCACAGTGCCGATGAAGTGCGCGCCTATTTGGCTGAAAAGCGCAAGAGCCGCCGCTCCGGCGAGCGCCTCTGGCACGTCCACGCGACACGATTATGACCCTTTGCCCCCCAATTTTATGCAATGTCTTTCACCATTTGAAACATACTGAAAAAGATTAGCACTCTCCCCTTGACACTGCTAACAGGCCTAAATATTTCAGAGCAGGGCCGCGTGGCACACGATGCCGCGCCTGTCTAACCGATATTTCCGTTTTCAGGAGGATAACCCATGAAATTTAGGCCGCTGCATGACCGCGTGGTGGTGCGCCGTCTCGAAGAGGAAGAGCGCACGAAGGGCGGAATCATTATTCCAGATACGGCCAAGGAAAAACCTCAGCAGGGCGAAGTTGTTGCGGTAGGCCCCGGCGCCCGTAACGAGGAAGGTCAAATCGTCGCTCTCGACGTTAAAGCAGGCGACCGCGTTCTCTTCGGCAAATGGTCCGGCACTGAAGTGAAGATCGACGGCGAAGATCTCCTCATCATGAAGGAGAGCGACATTCTCGGTATCATCGAGAATCATACCGCAGCCGAAACCGGCGGCAAGGGCAAGAAGAAAGCCGCCTAAGCTACGCAATCCACTCCCCAAAGTTTCAACCTAATTCGAGGAGTCATGAATCATGGCTGCTAAAGACGTACGTTTTGGTCAAGATGCCCGCGACCGCATGCTGCGCGGCGTCGATATCCTGGCTGACGCGGTAAAAGTTACCCTCGGCCCCAAGGGCCGTAACGTTGTTCTCGACAAATCCTTCGGCGCACCGCGCATCACCAAAGACGGTGTGACCGTCGCGAAGGAAATCGAGCTTGAGGACAAGTTCGAGAATATGGGCGCGCAGATGGTGCGCGAAGTTGCGTCCAAGACCAACGACATCGCTGGCGACGGCACGACCACCGCGACCGTTCTCGCCCAAGCGATCGTTCGCGAAGGCGCCAAATCCGTTGCAGCCGGCGCGAACCCGATGGACCTGAAGCGCGGCATCGATCTTGCCGTGGCTGCGGTTGTGAAGGACCTTCAAAGCAAGTCTAAGAAGGTGACCTCGTCCTCCGAGGTTGCACAGGTCGGCACGATCTCCGCGAATGGCGACACCGAGGTTGGCCGCTTGATCGCCGAAGCGATGGAGAAGGTCGGCAATGAGGGCGTCATCACGGTTGAGGAGGCGAAGTCTCTCGAGACCGAGCTCGAAACCGTCGAAGGCATGCAGTTCGACCGCGGCTATATTTCGCCGTACTTCATCACCGACGCCGAGAAGATGCGCGTCGATCTCGACGATCCTTACATCCTGATTTACGAAAAGAAGCTTTCCAACCTCCAAGCGCTTCTGCCCGTGCTTGAGGCGGTTGTGCAAGCTGCCCGTCCGCTCCTCGTCATCGCCGAGGACGTCGAGGGCGAGGCCCTTGCGACGCTCGTCGTCAACAAGCTGCGCGGCGGCCTGAAGGTTGCTGCCGTCAAAGCTCCCGGATTCGGCGACCGCCGCAAGGCCATGCTGCAGGATATCGCCATCCTGACCGGCGGCCAGATGATCGCAGAAGACCTCGGCATCAAGCTTGAAAACGTCACCGTCGCCATGCTCGGCAAGGCGAAGAAGGTCACGATCACGAAGGACGACACCACCATCGTCGACGGCGCTGGCGACCATAAGGAGATCGAAGGCCGCGTGAGCCAGATCAAGGCTCAGATCGAGGAGACCACCTCCGACTACGACAAGGAGAAGCTGCAAGAGCGCCTCGCGAAGCTCGCTGGCGGCGTTGCGGTGATCCGCGTCGGCGGGGCGACCGAGGTCGAAGTGAAGGAGAAGAAGGACCGCGTCGACGATGCGCTGAATGCGACCCGCGCAGCCGTCGAGGAAGGCTTCCTCCCAGGCGGCGGCGTGCCGCTGCTCCGCGCTGTCCACGCGCTCGACCACCTGAAGCCGGAGAACGAGGATCAAAAGGCCGGCATCAACATCGTCCGCCGCGCGATCCAGGCCCCGGCCCGCATCATTGCGTCGAACGCTGGCGAAGATGGCGCCGTGGTTGCCGGTAAGATCCTTGAGAAGAAGGATTACAACTTCGGCTACAACGCGCAGACCGGGGAATATGTCGATCTCGTCGCGGCCGGCGTTATCGATCCGGTGAAGGTGGTCCGCATCGCGTTGCAGGATGCCGCTTCCGTAGCAGGCCTCCTCATCACGACCGAGGCCATGATCGCCGAGAAGCCGAAGAAGGAAACGCCGATGCCGGCGATGCCCGGCGGCGGCATGGACTACTAAGCCTTACGCTTAGAATTGCAGATGGAAGAAGCCCGCTCGCTGCGGGCTTCTTTTTTTGGTGCGCCAGCGGCGCCGAAGAAGGCAAGCAGTTATAATAGCGGCTACAAGTCGAGTCCGAGTTCCAGCACCGCATCGCTCACCGTGACGCTCGAACGGTGGGCCTTAGCTTCCTCCTTCGCAAAATGGAGCGCTGACTCGAGGGAGCTGAAAATCCCGGCCTTGAGCCCCAGCCTGTCGCGGACAACCCAATGCCCCTCCGAGTTCTGGCCTACCATCAGGACGTTCGGCTCCGCGCCCGCGCTCGCAGCCGCTTTCGCCTCGCCTACGGCCGGCGCCTCTCCGCAATCCGGATATGGCCGCGTTACTTGGAGCATGTTTTGGAGCCTTCACCACGGTTAATTTAAAAATGTTTATCTATAAAAGCCAGTGCGCGCGAAGGCCGCCGGCGCTAAAAAGCATATCGGAAACAGAACGAAAGCGAAGAGACGATAGCCTGCGTGGCCTCATTTAGGCCGTTTTGACAAGGCCTCCCATTGGGCCGGAATGAGCGAGCGGCCGCCCGATTGGATGAAAAGCGTCCAGCCGCTCGTTGAAGTACATAGGAGGAATTGTGAGCGCAGGCTGCTGTCACCGGCACGCGGCGCCCGGAGTGGATGCTCGCTACCGGCGCATCTTATGGGTGGCATTGACGATCAATCTTGGCATGTTCTTGTTTGAAACCGCGGCCGGGCTGACCGCGGGCTCGGTTGCGCTGCAGGCGGACGCCCTCGACTTTCTGGCCGATGCGGCGAATTTCGCAATCAACCTGCTCGTGCTCGGCGTGACGTTGCGCGGCCGGGCAATTGCCGCGCTCGCGAAGGGCGGCACGATGGGGCTATTCGGCGTATGGCTGCTGGCAGCGATGGTCTGGCATGCCGTATCGGGGACGGTGCCAGAGGCCCCGGTCATGGGAGCGGTTGGAGTAGCCGCCCTTGTTGCCAACGGCACTGTGCTTGTGCTGCTGACTGCCTATCGCCGCGGCGATGCCAACATGCGCTCGGTATGGATTTGCACGCGCAACGATGCGCTCGGTAATCTCGCCGTCTTGTTGGCGGCCGCGGGGGTGTTCGGCACCGGGAGCGGCTGGCCGGACGCCATCGTCGCGGCGATCATGGCTTCGCTCGCGCTATGGGGTGCGGCCCAGATTATTTTGCACGCTGCTGGCGAGATGCGTCTGCAAACGCAGCCGGTTACGGCGGCGTGGGCCCGCGGGCGATCGAACTGCGGGAACATCCTCTGCTTGTCCGATGTTGCCGCAGCTGGAGCATTAACGCGCGCTCCGATGCCGTACCACTCATCTGCTGAAGGAGACAAGCATGACCGGCCCCGCAAATCCTGGCTCCGCCCACCGGCACGGCCCAAACTGCGGGCACGCAGCCGTCCTTTATGGGGATCATGTCGACTACCTTGAGGACGGCCATTTGCTTCACCCCCATGACGGGCATATTGACGAGCACATCGTAGAGGTCAGCGAGCTCAACCCCGTGCGCTGCACGCCAGAGGTTCGCTGCCATGGCCACCGCCATGGACCCGGCTGCGGCCATGAAGCAGTCCCGCACGGCGATCATGTCGATTACCTCGCCGGCGGCCGCCTTCACCACCCCCATGACGGCCATTGCGACGATCATGGGCCGCTGCGCTCTGCCTAAGCTAGATAGCCCACGCGCACCCCGCCGCCGCAGCTGAAACGCTCTCACCATTTGGATGCGGGTGCCGCACCGGGCACTGGCGCTTGCGCCGCATCTTCTGAAAAGTTTTGGCGCATCGTCTCCTCACAAAGGCCAGAATTACCGCGCCATGCTTGTCATGGTATAATGTTACATTTACAACCTTGACGGGTCCATGTGCGCCCGGGGTAAACTGTGGCGAGCAAGGCTGGACCTTAGTGTTACGCTTGTGTTTTCATGAAGAACTCCAATCAGGCAGGCAAAAAATGCGAATGATGCGAATGGCATGCATGCTGGCGGCGGCATCGGCGTTTGCGGCTTTTCAAGCCTCTGCGCAAGAAGAGCACAGACAACTCGGCGCACACGTTCATGGGCACGGGCACTTGAATATCGCGGTCGAAGGCAAGACCGTGTCCATGGAGCTAGAGGTTCCAGGCGCCGATATCGTGGGCTTCGAGCATGAGCCAAGCACGCCGGATCAGCGTTCCGCTATCGACGAAGCGAGAGCCAAGCTTGCGAACGGGCTTGCGCTTTTCGTGCCGGCCGAAAAAGCTGGTTGCGAACTTAACCAAGTGAAAGTGACAATGAAGGCGGAGGAGGAAGAAGAGCACGGCGATCATCCCGCCGATGCGAAAGAAGAGGGCGAGCATCATCATTCCGAGTTCCACGCCGAATATGCTATGCAATGCTCGTCGCTTTCACGCCTAACCTCTATGACCTTCGACTATTTCAACGCCTTTGCGGGCGCCCAAGAGCTGACCGTCACGGTCATCACGCCCAAGGGGCAGTCGAGTTTTGAGGTAAAGCGCGATCAGCCGAGCCTCGATCTTAAGGGGACCATGTGATCGAACTTGAAACAGCCGCCCGGACGGACGCGGGCCCCCGCGCGGCGCTCGCCGCGCCGGTCGTCCAGATGACGGATGTGCGGTTTAGCTGGCCTGGCCCGAAGGCTTTCACGCTTTCCATAGACAGCTTCTCCTTGATGAAAGGGGAGCGGCTTTTGCTGATCGGCCCTTCGGGAAGCGGCAAGTCCACCTTCCTCAGCTTGCTAGCCGGAATTATTTCACCGCAACACGGCGTCATCGATGTGCTGGGCACCGACATCGCGCGCCTGCGCGGCTCTGCCCGCGACCGCTTCCGGGCGGAGCACTTCGGCATCATCTTCCAGATGTTCAATCTTCTCCCTTACGGCTCGGTGATCGACAATGTCGTGCTGCCGCTCAGCTTTTCGCAAACGCGGCGCCGGCGCGCCGGGGCGGAAGGCGGGCCGGAGGCAGCGGCGGCGCGGCTCTTGGAAAGCTTAGGCATCGAGCGCGCGCTCGTGGACGGCGCTTCCGCATCGAGCCTCAGCGTGGGGCAGCAGCAGCGCGTGGCCGCGGCCCGCGCGCTCATCGGCGCGCCGGAGCTGATCGTCGCCGACGAACCCACATCCTCCCTCGACCGCAACCGCCAGCAGGCCTTCCTCGATCTTCTGTTCGAGGATGTCGCCGCGGCCAACTCGACGCTGATCATGGTCAGCCATGACGAAAGCTTGAGCGGCCGTTTCACCCGCGTCGCCAACCTCACCGCTATCGCCCGCACGGCGCGCGGGGGAGGGTTGAATGAGGTTTAAGTCCCCCCTCATCCTGTCCTTCTCCCCGAGGGGAGAAGGGACGCTACCGCAACCGCCGGAGACTCCCTCTCCCCTCGGGGAGAGGGCTGGGGTGAGAGGGTCTATCCTATGATCATACTCCGCCTCGCCTGGCAATCGCTCGCAAACCGGCGGCTCACGGCGCTGCTCACGATCCTTTCCATCGCGTTCAGCGTCGCGCTTCTGCTTGGCGTGGAGAAGGTCCGCACCGGCGCGCGGCAAAGCTTCGCCGACACGATCTCGGGAACCGATCTCATCGTAGGTGCGCGCAGCGGCAGCCTCAACCTCCTGCTCTACTCGGTCTTCCGCATCGGCAATGCGACCAACAACGTCACCTGGAAAACCTTTCAGGATATCGCGCGCCACCCGGATATCGACTGGATCGTGCCGATTTCTCTCGGCGATAGCCATCGCGGCTTCCGCGTGATGGGCACCACGCCGGACTACTTCAAGCTCTATCGCTACCGGCACGGCAAATCGCTGGAGTTCACCTCCGGCGGCGTCTTCACCGATCTCTTCGACGCCGTGATCGGCGCCGATGTTGCGTCCCAGCTCGGTTACAATACCGGCGATAAAATTATCGTCGCGCATGGGCTCGGCTCGGTTTCCTTCGTGGAGCATGACGACAAGCCTTTCCGCGTCGCGGGCATCCTCGCCAAAACCGGAACGCCGGTCGACAGGACCGTGCATGTCAGCCTCGGCGCCATCGAGGCCATCCACGTGGACTGGCAAAGCGGGGCACGCATTCCAGGCCAGAGCGTTTCCGCGGACGAGGTGCGGCAGATGAACCTCGAACCCAAAGCCATTACGGCGGCGTTCATCGGGCTCAAATCGAAGCTCGCGGCCTTCCGGGTGAAGCGCGCCATCGACGAATATCCGCAGGAGCCGGTTACAGCGATCCTGCCCGGCGTCGCGCTTCAGGAGCTTTGGGGGCTGGTCGGCACTGCCGAGACGGCGCTGTCGGCTGTGTCCGGCATGGTGGTTGTCACAGCGCTGCTCGGCATGATGACCATGATCTTGACCACGCTCAACGAGCGCCGCCGCGAAATGGCGATCTTGCGATCCGTAGGCGCCACCCCGGTCACCATTCTCACGCTGCTCGCGACCGAAGCCGGCGTTCTAACCATCCTCGGCGTCGCGCTGGGGACGCTTCTGCTTTACGGCGCACTCATTCTGCTTCAGCCCTTCATCGATCGCACTTACGGCCTACATATCGCCATAGATCCTCCTACTCAAGATCAGCTCGTAGTCCTGGCTGCCATCGTGATCGGCGGTTTCGTCGCGGGCCTTCTGCCGGCCTTGCGTGCTTACCGCCTCTCGCTGGCCGATGGAATGACCGTTCGCACTTAAAGGAAATCAGATCGTATGTTCCGGGTTTTTCGCACCGCAGCCCTTGGCCTCGCACTCCTGTCCGCACCCGGCTTCTCGGCCGGTAGCGAGCCGGCGATGGAGCTGACCTGGGGCAAACTCATGCCGCCGGCGCCGCCCGTGCAAAGCATGAAGGCGAAGAGCTTCTTGTCGGGCGCAACGCCTTTCGCGGGCGCCGGCGGCAGCGAGCCTCCGCCTCCGCCAACCATCGACGACAAGGCCTGGCTGTCGGAAAAGCGGCTGCAGCCCGGGGCCGGCGGCGCGACGCCCGTGGTCAAGGAGCTGGACGGCAAGCGCGTGCGCATCGGCGGCTATGTCGTGCCGCTCGATTTCGAGGCGACCAGCGTGAAGGAATTCCTGCTCGTGCCGTTCGTCGGCGCCTGCATCCACGTGCCGCCGCCGCCGCCGAACCAGATCATCTATGTGAAGGCCGCCAAGGGCTTCGATGTGGCGGGCTCGTTCGATCCCGTGTACGTCACCGGCACGCTGAAAGTGGCCTCGCAATATACGGGCCTCGCCGAGACGGGCTATAGCATCGACGCGGAGACGGTGGAGACGCGGAAGGAATAACGCCGGCGCGGCGGCTCCCGCTGGTTTTGAGCGGCCTCGTCTGCGGGGTTCTTAGCTTTATGACCCGTTCATAACGGCGCGTGCCGCCTTAATTACAAATTTCTTCTCAGGTCCGAGATGAGATGTTCAAGTGCTCCAACCGCGATGTATGCCGTTCCCCTGTCGCACTGGACTTGCTCTCGGATGGTTTTTGCTGGATGAATCAGGTTTCGGTAATCTCGTGCGATGTTAAGCTCACTTTGAGTTCCATCAGCGATAATTTTAAGGTGCAATGCTGCCTTTGTATATGAGAATAAGTCCCATGATCTGTCAGTAAGATCAGAAGGGTTGGGCTTACGTCCGGGCCAACTAATTGCGGCCACGGTCGCCAGCATTTTGCCTGGTGTTTTGGCTTCTGTGGCTTGCAGACCATAAAGAAGCAAGGCCTCACAGCAACTTCCCGCAAGGACGGTTGTCCCCTTCCACTCACCAGATTGGAGGTCTGTTGAGATCGCAGCAATGTCGAGCCCAATCATCTCTTGCAGTACCGGATCGGCAACGAATGAAAGATCGTGAGTGATTGCAGGCGCTTCGTCTTTGAGCGTTGCTATTAGATGCCACGCATTCGTCAGTGCAGGGCCGACTGGATCTAAGCTGTTGGGGCTGTTGGTTAGCCGAAACTTGTCCAGGCCAAAACGTATCGTCGCTATAGCCTTTATAAGAGTCGCATAATTCTCCGGTGGTAGACGGATCAGTTCGCAGGGAACTTGGTCATACAGTTCGAGGAAACCCGCCACAGCACCGAGATTGGATTGAACCGCTGCTTGGTTTAAGTCATCGGCTCTCTTTAGGGTCTGAGCGAGATACGCCGTAATCTGAGTTGGAAAAGTTCTGGGCATAGGGATTTCGCCGAAGAATTGGAGGTGCGCCGATAAGCAGGAGGCATTTTAGTTTTCGGCGGAAATTGGACGCAGAGGCTCGGCAGGCATACAAGATGCGCCTTTTTGCACTTCAGCTTCGCTATGAAGAGGATAGGGACGGATCGCTCCTTCAGATGTCCGCTGCCGACCTTTCGGTCGCTTTGACGGAAACGCTGCGCACAGCTTTAACGAAACGCAATACAAATAAGAGGAATTCAAGTGGAACAATCCTTGCCTGAATATAAACTTGCCTTTGAACCTCCGCTCCTGGTTCATTATTTGTCTGGAGGACTATCACTTCTGGTATCTCGGAATAACCTAAACGCTGTTTTTGCACCTCGAAGCGGCATCATCCCTTATTGCTCCTGTGATGGACGCATTGATCAACTACTCAATGATCAACCCGGCGTTCGTGTTCTTGGCATCGCATTCAATCAATCCGCCGAGGAGATGCAGGACCCTGTAATTTCTAAGTTCATCCTTCCTCGAGGGGGGACGTCCGCCTGTCGCGCCCATGCTCAGCAAGTTTACTGGGAGGGTCTTGGAAACACTCTGGGTTCGGCTGAGCGGCGTTCGGACAGCTTAGTCGCCAATCGAGTGAGCAACCAATTCCGCGTATGCACATTCCGTTTTGAGCGCCTTGCAGCAGCCTACCGCACCGTCCTCTCGATAGTCGGCAATGAAGAGCACCAAGCAAATAATGCGCTAACGAATAACAAGTACGCCCAATATGTTGGGAATGAATATCGATCACTGCTTAACGAACTATACGGTTTGCGAGATGCATTGCTTGGCGCATTCTTTCGCATCCTGAACGGCCGGACAGGTCCCTACGAATCCAAAAAAGTGCGCTCGCTCGTCAAGGGCGCACAGCACGGCGCCGCCAAGATGATTCTTGACTCGATGTTCGCCGAAAGCGGTGACCGGCTAATTGAGCATATGACCTTGTACCGAAGCGTAGCTCTTCATTGTCTAGGCGATAACCACCCCATTTTTGGGGACGGCTACAAAATCTCCGAAAGCGTCGGTGTCTTCGGCCATCTACCCATGATTGTCTATCCTCTCTATGACGATATTGAGAGAATGCGAGACATTGAAAAG
>Ga0326728_10016763_pt1 | contig 14854 bp, 9 predicted proteins | sample MB3enrmetagenome_FD_207602 | JGI IMG/M metagenome (GOLD analysis project Ga0326728, IMG submission 207602) | Lab enriched peat soil microbial communities from McLean, Ithaca, NY, United States - MB31MN | ecosystem: Environmental > Terrestrial > Soil > Wetlands > Peat | place: USA: New York...
GGTATGCACCGTCGCGGCGGCTATCGGGAAGCCGGGAAGGGGCGGATCCTGGCTCCTGGCGCTGAATGGCCTGGCTCTCAGCGCATTCGGCGTGGCCTCGCTGTTCCCTCCGCACGGGAGAGTCGGCTTTCTGCCCTACGCGCTGCTGTTCGTCATCATGGCGATGAGCATCGGCATTTTGGCATTATCGGCGGCGCGCGGCTTGCGGCAGCATGTTTCGGAGCAATGGTTTTTCGGCCTGGCCGGCGCGGTGCTGGTCGGTTTTGCTTTAGGGTTTCTGATTTTCGGGTTTCGCTGGATCCGGCTGGAACCACTGGCGTATGTCCTGTGGATGAGCTCTTACTTTGCTTTCAGCGCCATCTGTAAGCTGGGGCTGGGCCTGCGGCTGCGCCCGGGCCTGAGCCGGTAACCAAGGGGGCGCCCGCCAGCGCCTATCATAATGTCACATGCGTTCTTGTTTCAGCGTGGCGCTATTGGTGTGTGCCGCCTGCGCCTTCGCCCAAAGCGACGACGACCCCGAAGTAGTGCGCGCCAAGGTCGGCGTGGAAAAGCTGCGCGCCCTGGTGGAAGCGGGCGCGTTGCCGCGGGCCCAACTGGAGAAGGCCGAAGCTGCGATGGCGGATGCGCGGGACGCTGCCTTCCTGCGCAAGACCATGTACGGCCAGGATCTCAACGCCGAGCAGTCCGATGAGATGGTGGCCGCCGCCACGCGCCGCCTGGGCCGCCGCCAGAAGGCTTTCGACGATGCTAAGCAACTGGTGGATGCCGGGGTGGAACCGCAGGTTTCGCTGGCCCCATTTCTAGACGAACTGAACTTTGCCCGCAGGGAGTGCTCGCTGGCCGAATCGCGCGCCCGGCTGACGCAGGAACTGGCCGAGATGGCGCGGGCCGAGGAGGCCGTCGCGCAAAAGCTCGGCACGGAGCCGTCGCTTGCGCCAGCCATCGCGGAGCGCTTCGACGGGGACGGCATCTTCACGGCGACCACATTCACGCGCGTGGAAAGGGCATTTGCCGGCCAATTTGGAAAGCCGCTGCCGGTGAGCGCCATGGGGGACACGGCGGTGCATCGCTCCATGGGCTTCGATCACACGGGACGGGTGGACGTGGCCCTGAATCCCGACCAGGCGGAAGGCGTGTGGTTGCGCGAATACCTAACCCAGAACAACATTCCGTTCTTTGCGTTTCGCCAGGCGGTTCCCGGCAAGGCCACCGGCGCGCATATCCACCTGGGGCCCATGAGCACGCGCTTCAAGTTGGGCGGATAATTGGATCGATGACCGATCCCAACTTGCGGGTGCTGATCTCCGCCGAGAGAATTCGCGCCCGGATTGGGGAACTGGGCGAGCAGATTTCCCGCGATTATCCCGATGGCCGGCTGCACCTGGTCTGCATTCTGAAGGGCGCGTGCTTTTTCCTCACGGACCTGGCGCGAGCCATGAAGCGCGACGTGTATGTGGACTTCATGGGGATCTCGACCTATGGAAAAGGGAAGACCAGCTCGGGCGAAGTGAAGGTCACCAAGGACCTGGACATTTCGCTCGAGGGGGCCGACGTGCTGATCGTGGAAGACATCGTGGACAGCGGCGTCACCTTAAACTACCTCATGCACGTGCTGGAGCAGCGGCGGCCGAAATCCATCCGCATAGCGGCGCTGCTGGACAAGCCGGAGCGGCGGCTGCGCCCGGTGCACGCCAGCTACGTGGGGTTCCAGATACCGGACGAGTTCGTGGTGGGATACGGGCTGGATTATGCGGAGCGCTACCGCAATCTGGACGACATCTGCGTTTTGGAGGGCGCCGGGGAAGCGGGGAGCTAGCCTGGTCACCGGGCCGTGCTCGTTGGTCAGGTCTTACTCGGTGTCACGCCACACTTCCTCCGACGCGCGATTCCACTCCCGATCGATTTCCTGGTACAAACCGGCCATTTCTTTGCAGCCCTCAATCACCTGGCGACGCAATTCATCACGTTCGCGCCGGTCCAACCGTTCCTTCATCAGTTTCGCAACGAAACTGCTCCGTTCGCCCGGGCAGGGCGTGCTTCGAACCGGTGCAGCAGGTCGGGCGGCAAGGTATGGCCAATTAACCTTACCGTTGAGAGCGGTTCGCTGAGCGGGAGCCTAATGGATGGATGACACCGAAGAAGCATCGTCGTCGTGACGGTGCTTCTTCTGGAAGTAGTGCTTCACGTCCGGCCAGAATTCCTTGAGCACATTCGAAAAGGCGTCGGTCCCGCAGGCGATGAGCAGCTTCTGCACGTTATCGCTTACGTTGCGCGTGTCGGGATAATAGGCGTTCGAAATCGCCACGGCGATGGCATTGCCTCCCCACTCCGGGAGGTTGAACGTGCTGTGCCCGTGGTCGGTCTTGTCGATAACGATAGCTTTGAGGGCGTACAACGTCCGGGACCACTTGCTGCCCTCGCCCAGGCGGAAGTAGCGGGGATCTTGATGCACGAGCGAAGGCACGATGCCTTCGGTCATCATGTTGCCAATCATCTGGTCGCCATAGGCGGTCCCGAAGCGCTTGGCGTAGCCGGTCATTCCCTGGCCGAAAGAATGGTTCTGGTCCTCGATCTGATAGAGTGCGGCGAAGGCCCCGGCGGTCGGATAGACCGGCCAATCGAAGGAGTCCTTGAACGCAATCGTCATCTTCTGCTTGGCGGTGATGGAGTGGAAGGGAATGTAAGCTTCCGTGGTGCGGTTGTTCGGCAGGACGCCGAAAATCCGCTTGTCCTCCTGCGCCTGAACCGGCGGCACGGGCAGGGACGGCGGATCCGGCGAAGGCTGGGCCGACAGCACCGCGGAGAACAGGCTCGCGAAGACTAGCGCGCACGAAAAGCACCGCATGATCTTAGCTAATAGATGGCGGACGCGGCAGTCTCGTTACGGAAGATTCTGTAAAAAGGAAGCAGTAGACATGCCGGGTTCGATCTGGTACACTGACGGATGTCCCTTTTGAAATGCTCAGTGGGAGGTTCGTCTGCCTTTTGTAACGAACCGCTTGCACCAATGAGGAAAGATGGCACACAAACCAGGTAAGAATTACCAATCCGCCCGAAAACAAGTCGAAGCCCGGGAATATCAACTCGAAGAGGCGGTACCGCTTCTCAAGAAAATCAAGTACGCCAAGTTCGACGAAACCATCGAAATCCATATGCGCCTGGGTGTGGATCCCAAGCACGCGGACCAGATGGTGCGGGGCACCGTGGTGATGCCCAACGGCTTGGGCAAATCGAAAAAGGTTCTGGTCATCGCCAACGGCGACAAGCAGCGCGAAGCGCAAGAGGCGGGCGCCGATTTCGTGGGCGGCGAGGACATGGTGAACAAGATCCAGTCGGAAGGCTGGACCGATTTCGACGCGGTGGTGGCCACGCCGGACATGATGCGCTCGGTGGGCAAGCTGGGCAAAATCCTCGGCCCGCGCGGTCTCATGCCCAACCCCAAGACCGGCACGGTGACGATGGACGTCACGAAGGCGGTGCGGGAAGTCAAGGCCGGCAAGGTCGAGTTCCGCGTCGACAAGACAGGCATTATTCACGCGCCGGTCGGCAAAGCCAGTTTTTCGGCGGAGAAACTGGTGGAGAACGCTTCGAGCCTGATCTCGGCGGTGATCAAGGCCAAACCGGCGGTGGCCAAAGGCAAGTACGTCCGGAGCGCGACCATCTGCTCCACCATGGGTCCGGGGGTGTCCATCGACACGACCCCGTTCAGCACGAAGGCGGCCGTCTAGCGCCCAACAGGTGTTTCCATGAAAAAGAAGGAAGACAAGAACAAGGATGTCGATGCTCTGCGCCAGGACCTGGAGCGCTTGAAGAATCTGTTTGTCACCGGTTACGAAAAGATGAAGGTGAGCCAGGACTTCGAGCTGCGCAAGGTGGTGCGCGGGGCCGGCGGGAAGTACCGGGTGATCAAGAACAACCTGGCGGAGATTGCGTCCCGGGGGACGGCCTCGGAGCAGGTGTTGAAGGACCTCAAGGGGATGACGTCGCTGGCTTATACGACCAACGATCCGGTGGCGCTGGCGAAAGCGCTCACGGCATACGCCAAGACCAATCCGGCATTCACCTTCAAGGCGGGGATCGTGGAAGGGCGGGTGATCGACGTCAAGGCGATCAACGACTTGGCGACGATGCCGGCGAAAGAACAGATCTTTGCCAAATTGTTGTACCTGATCAACGCGCCCGGCTCGCGGGTGGCTACGGCGATCAATGCCGTGGGCCGCACGCTGGCGGTGGTCATGAATCAGGGAGTGAAGGAAAACAAGTTCAAGTAGAGAGCTTTCAGCGATCGGCGGTCAGCGGTCAGCCGGGTGTGGAGAGGGCTGCAAGCCGGGCGCCGGTGGCTGAGAGTTCGAAAAACAAGTTCCAGGGAGGGCCATCGGCCGTCGGCCGCAAGCTGAGGAAGCTGAAAGCTGACCGCTGATCGCTGAAAGCTTTATATCAAGGAGTCTAGAAATGGCGGACATTAACGCAATAGCGGATCAGATTCAGGGCTTGACGCTGCTCGAAGCCTCTCAACTCGTCAAGCTGCTCGAGGAGAAGTTGGGGGTATCGGCTGCGGCGGCGGCGCCAGTGGCGGCCGGCGGTGGCGGCCCGGCGGCGGCGGCAGCCCCGGCGGCCGAGGAGAAGACCGAGTTCACGGTGGTTCTGATGGCTGCCGGCGCCAACAAGATCAACGTCATCAAAGCGGTTCGCGAAGTGACCAGTCTCGGCTTGAAGGAAGCCAAGGACCTCGTGGACGGCGCTCCCAAGCCCGTCAAGGAAGGCGTCAGCAAGGACGAGGCCGAGGCCATCAAGAAGAAGTTCGTCGACGCCGGCGCGACGGTCGAAGTGAAGTAGCACAGGCATTCCTGCCTGTGTGTTTTTCTGGGGGTAGGGCACAGCGCCGCGGCCGAACCACACAGGCAAGAATGCCTGTGCCACAATGGGTTTGACGTGGGGCGTGTCTCCTGCTAATATAAGTAGTTGGGTTTTCGTTTCAGCCGGATTCGACCCAATTGGTGACCGTCATTTTTGAATCCTGGAACTTCAATTGCAGTGGGCGCGACACTGCACAGAGGGGATCTCCGTGTGTTTACGGCACGAGATTACGGGATTCGTACGCCCACGCCGCACCACCATCAGTCTTCAGCGCTAGCATCACCTCGGAACCACCTTTCCTGCCTTTGTGCGATCATCATTCGGCGCTCTGCGAGGCATCCCCTCCCGGAGCGCCATTGGTTTTGTACTATTAAGCCCGTTTTCTTGGCTTTGGCTCTTCGGCTGTCAGGAGTATAAGAATGGATATTCAACATAACGGCGCCCCCGAGCGAGTTGATTTTTCCAAAATCAAGACATCCATACCGATCCCGAACCTGATCGAGGTTCAGAAAAAATCATACGAGCGGTTCTTGCAGATGGACCTGCTGCCCAATGAACGCGAGGACATTGGCCTGCAGACGGTGTTCAACTCGGTGTTTCCGATTTCGGATTTCCGCGGCGTCAGCGATCTCGAGTTTGTCGATTATTCCATCGGCAACTGGGAATGCAAGTGCGGCAACCTGAAGGGGCTGCATCATCTTCGTTCCACGTGCCGGAATTGCGGCGCGACCATTCGTACCGATCCGTTCCACGCGGGCGACATCCTTTGCACGCATTGCGGAACCTTCAACAAGAACGTGGTCACGTTCTGCAACAAGTGCGGCGACCCGGTCGGACTGCAGCTCAAGTACGACATGCAGGAGTGCCAGGAGCGCGGCATGACCTATGCGGCGCCCCTCAAGGTCACCATCCGGCTGACGGTTTATTCCAAAGATCCCGAGACGCAGAAGAAAAGCGTGCGGGACATCAAGGAGCAGGAGGTTTTCTTCGGCGAGATTCCGCTCATGACGGACAACGGAACGTTCATCATCAACGGCACCGAGCGCGTCATCGTTTCGCAGTTGCATCGTTCTCCGGGCGTGTTTTTCGAGCGCATCCCGGCGCAGGGCTATTTCCTGGGGAAGATCATTCCGTACCGCGGGAGCTGGGTGGAATTCGAGTACGACAACAAGAACATCCTGTACGTGCGCATCGACCGCAAGCGCAAGTTCTACGGCTCCGTTTTTCTGCGGGCATTGGGTTACAAGACCGACGAACAGATCCTGCGGGCGTTTTACCGCGTCAGCAAGATCACGGTGAAAGACAAGAAGCTGCTGTGGAACGTGGATGAAGGGCTCACTGGCCTGAAGCTTTCCCACGCCATTACGGCCAAGGGCGGCGAGACCATCGTCGGCCAGGGGAAGAAGATTACCCCCAACCTGTACAAGGAACTTCAGAAGGCCAAGATCCAGCAGGTGGAAGTCGCGGTCAACGACCTGGAAGGCGCTTACGTGGTGGGCGACGTGGTGGATATGTCCACGGGCGAAGTGCTCATCGACGCCAACAGCGAGCTGACCACCGTGGTGCTGGCCAAGCTCATCGAATCGGGCATCGAAGATTTCGAAGTCTTCTTCCCCGAGCGCGACGATTGCGGCACGGTCATCTCGTCCACCATCCGCAAGGATTTGGTGAAGACGCAGAACGAGGCGCTGATCGAGATCTACCGCAAGCTGCGTCCCGGCGATCCGCCCACGCTCGACACCGCCACGCAGTTGTTCCAGGGCATGTTCTTCGACCCGCGCAAGTACGACTTCTCGCGCGTGGGCCGCATGAAATTCAACATCAAGCTCTTCGACAAATCCGACGCCACCGGCCTGGACAAGCGCACGCTGGATTCGGAAGACTTCCGCGCCACCATCAAGTACCTGTTGCGGCTGCGCCGCGGCATGGGCGCGGTGGACGATATCGACCACCTGGGCAACCGCCGCGTGCGCGCGGTGGGCGAGCTGCTCGAAAACCAGTTCCGCATCGGCCTGGTGCGCATGGAGCGCGCCATCAAGGAAAAGATGTCGGTGTACCAGGAAATGTCGACGGCCATGCCGCACGACCTGGTGAACGCCAAGCCGGTGATGGCCGCCATCCGCGAGTTCTTCGGCTCGAGCCAGCTTTCGCAGTTCATGGACCAGACCAACCCGCTCTCCGAGATCACCCACAAGCGCCGCCTTTCGGCCCTGGGACCCGGCGGTCTGAGCCGCGAGCGCGCCGGATTCGAAGTGCGCGACGTGCACCCCACGCATTACGGCCGCATCTGCCCCATTGAAACGCCCGAAGGTCCCAACATCGGGCTGATTTCGTCGCTTTCCTGCTTCGCGCGCATCAACGAGTACGGCTTTATCGAAAGCCCCTACCGCAAGGTGATCAAGGGCTCGGTGATCGACGAAGTCAAGATCCTAAACCCCGGCGACACCGATTCCAAAGTCGGCGATATCCTGCCGCGCGCCCAGGCCGAGGAGGCCAACCGTAAGGCCGGCTCGAAGAAGCAGCCGGCGGAATACGAAGCCCACTGCGAATACCTTTCGGCGTGGGAAGAGGACAAGTGGACGGTCGCCCAAGCCAACGTGGAGCTGGACGAGAAGGGCCGCATCGTTCCCGAGCTTTCCAATGCGCGCCAGGCCGGCAACTTCGTGCTCAAGTCGCGCGACGAGATCGAATACATCGATGTCAGCCCCAAGCAGCTCGTATCGGTGGCCGCCAGCCTCATCCCGTTCCTGGAGAACGACGACGCCAACCGCGCGCTGATGGGCTCCAACATGCAGCGGCAGGCGGTTCCCCTGCTGCGCGCCGACGCTCCCTACGTGGGCACCGGCATGGAACACGTGACGGCCCGCGATTCGGGAGCCGTGGTGCTGTGCAAACGCTCGGGCGTGGTGGATTCGGTGGACTCCGAACGCATCATCGTCCGCGTGGAAGGCACGGCGCACGAAGGCCAGCTTTCCCGCGAGGTGGGCGCGGACATCTACCAGCTCACCAAGTTCAAGCGTTCCAACCAGAATACCTGCATCAACCAGAAGCCCATCGTGAGGGTGGGGCAGCGCGTCACCAAGAACTCCGTGCTGGCCGACGGACCCTGCACCGACGAGGGCGAGCTGGCGCTGGGACGCAACGTGCTGGTGGCCTTCATGCCCTGGCGCGGATACAACTTTGAAGACGCCATCCTGGTCAGCGAGAAGCTGGTCAAGGAAGACTACTACACCTCGATCCACATCGAAGAGTTCGAGATCGAGGCGCGCGACACCAAGCTCGGGCCGGAAGAAATCACCCGCGACATTCCCAATATCGCCGATTCGTTCCTGCGCAACCTGGACGAAAGCGGCATCATCCGCATCGGCGCGACCGTAAAGCCGGGCGACATCCTGGTGGGCAAGGTTACGCCCAAAGGCGAGACCCAGCTCACCCCCGAAGAGAAACTGCTGCGCGCCATCTTCGGCGAGAAGGCCGGCGATGTCAAGGATGCGTCGCTGTACTGCCCGCCGGGCATCGAAGGCACCATCGTCGATTGCAAGATCTTCTCGCGCAAGGGACAGGAGAAGGACGAGCGGTCGAAATCCATCGAAGAGTCGCAGATCCAGCGGCTGCAGCGCAACCTGCAGGATGAAATCCGCATCCTCACCGACGAGCGCGCCAAGCGCTTGAGCGGCCTGCTCGAAAATAAGGTTCTGCTGGCCGATCTGCACGACGAAAAGACCAACAAGCGCCTGCTTTCCAAGGACACGGCGCTCTCCCGCGAGCTCATCGAGAAGATGAAATCGCGCGACCTGAAGCGCATGCGGTTCAAGGAGAAGGACCCGCGGCTGAACGAACAGATCGACGAAATCGAAGAGATGACGTCGCGGCAGATCGCGGTGCTGGAAAAGATCACCGACGAAAAGACCGGCAAGCTGCGCAAGGGCGATGAGCTGCCTCCCGGCGTGATCAAGCTGGTGAAGGTGTACATCGCCATGAAGCGCAAGCTTTCGGTGGGCGACAAGATGGCGGGACGCCACGGCAACAAGGGCGTGATCGCCCGCATCCTTCCGGACGAGGACATGCCGTACCTGCCGGATGGAACCCCGGTGGAGATCGTGCTCAACCCGCTGGGCGTGCCTTCGCGCATGAACGTGGGCCAGATTCTGGAGACCCACCTGGGCTGGGCCGCCAAGGCGCTAGGGGTGCATTTCGCGACCCCCGTGTTCGACGGCGCGACCGAGCGCGAAATCAAGAAGTCGCTGACCGAAGCCAAGCTGCCGACCTCGGGTAAGACCGTGCTGTTCGACGGTTTGACGGGGACGCAGTTCGAGCAGCCGGTGACGGTGGGCTACATCTACATGATGAAGCTCTCGCACCTGGTGGACGACAAGATCCATGCCCGCTCCATCGGGCCGTACTCGCTGATCACGCAGCAGCCCCTGGGCGGCAAGGCGCAGTTCGGCGGGCAGCGCTTCGGCGAAATGGAAGTCTGGGCGCTCGAAGCTTACGGCGCCGCTTATATTCTGCAAGAGCTGTTGACGGCGAAGTCCGACGACGTATACGGCCGCGCCAAGATCTACGAGGCCATCGTCAAGGGCGAGGCGGCCATCGAGCCGGGCGTGCCGGAATCGTTTAACGTACTCATTCGCGAGCTGCAATCTTTGTGTCTCGATGTGGAGTTGATGAAGAAGCCGCGGGAAGTGCCGGACACGGCGCTGGCGGCGGATTAAACAAATGAGCCACGGATGGACACGGATGAACACGGATAAAACCAACGCAAAGTCTTATCCGTGTTCATCCGTGTCCATCCGTGGCTAAAAAAGGTTTTGAGAACTGGAGGCTATTTTGAGATCCTCTCCCTACGATCGAGCGAATTTGATAGCGGATTTCGATTCTATCCGCATTTCTCTGGCGTCTCCGGAAAAAATCCGGAGTTGGTCCCACGGCGAAGTTACCAAGCCGGAAACCATCAACTACCGGACCTTCAAGCCGGAGCGCGACGGGCTGTTCTGCGCGCGCATCTTCGGCCCCACCCAGGATTGGGAGTGCCTGTGCGGTAAGTACAAGCGGATGAAGCACCGCGGCGTGATCTGCGACAAGTGCGGCGTGGAAGTCACGCTGGCGCGCGTGCGGCGCGAGCGCCTGGGCCACATCGAGCTGGCCAGCCCCTGCTCGCACGTGTGGTTCTTCAAGGGCCTGCCCAGCCGCATCGGACACCTTCTGGATATCACCCTGCGCGAACTGGAGCGCGTGCTGTACTTCGAAGCTCACGTGGTGGTGGAACCGGGCGAGGTCCCGGACATCAGCCGGGGCGAGGTGATCGCCGACGAAAAGAAACGCGCCCTCGACCAGGAGTTTCAGGGCAAGTTCGTGGCCATGATGGGCGCCGAGGGCATCAAGGAACTGCTCAAGAAAGTGGATGTCGAGCAGCTCAGCGAAGAGATCCGCGAGCGCATGAAGACCGAGGCGTCGGTCCAGAAAAAACTGAAATACGCCAAGCGCCTGCGCGTGGTGGAATCCTTCCGCAAATCCGGCAACAAGCCGGAGTGGATGATTCTGGACGTGATTCCGGTGATTCCGCCGGAACTGCGCCCGCTGGTCCCGCTGGATGGCGGCCGTTTCGCCACTTCCGACCTGAACGATCTCTACCGCCGCGTGATCAATCGCAACAACCGGCTGAAGAAGCTGATCGAGCTGCACGCGCCGGACGTGATCGTGCGCAATGAAAAGCGCATGCTGCAGGAAGCCGTGGATGCGCTGTTCGACAACGGCCGCCGCGGCCGCGTGCTGCGCGGGGCCAACAACCGCCCGCTCAAGTCGCTCTCCGACACGCTGAAGGGCAAGCAGGGCCGCTTCCGCCAGAACCTGCTGGGCAAGCGCGTGGATTACTCCGGCCGCTCCGTCATCGTGGTGGGTCCCGATCTGCGCCTCAACCAGTGCGGTCTGCCCAAGAAGATGGCGCTCGAGCTGTTCAAGCCGTTCATCTATCATCGCCTCGAGCAGCGCGGCCACTGCACCACCATCAAGCAGGCCAAGGAACTGGTGGAGCAGCAGGACCCGGTGGTGTGGGACATTCTCGAGGAAGTCATCAAGGACCACCCCATTCTGCTGAACCGCGCCCCCACCCTGCACCGCCTCGGCATTCAGGCGTTCGAGCCGGTGCTGGTGGAAGGCAAGGCCATCAAGATTCACCCGCTGGTGTGCACCGCGTTCAATGCCGATTTCGACGGCGACCAGATGGCCGTCCACATTCCGCTGTCTCCCGAAGCCCAGATCGAGGCGTCCACCCTGATGCTCTCGTCGAACAACATTCTTTCGCCGGCACACGGCAGCCCGATTGCCGTCCCCACCCAGGACATGGTGCTGGGCTGCTATTACCTGACCAAGGCGCGTCCCGGCGCCAAGGGCGAGGGCCGTACCTTCGCTTCCACCGATGACGTGCTCATCGCGCTCGAAATGAACGAGGTCGAAACCCTGACGCCCATCAAGCTGCGCTACACCGGCCGCGTCATCGACCTGGTGCATGCGTTCGATTCGCAGAACATCCTGCACACCGAGCCGATCGAATTCAACAAGCAGTACATGGAGACCACCGTCGGCCGCGTGATCCTCAACGACAACCTGCCGCAGGACATGCCGTTCGTCAACGGGCTGCTGAAGAAGAAGGGCCTGGGCCAGCTCGTGCAGTACTGCTACCTGAAGTTCGGTTTGCAGACCACGGTCCACATGCTCGACGAGATCAAGGCGCTGGGATTCCTGTATGCCACGCGCGCGGGCATCTCGATCGGCATCGACGACATGGTGGTGCCGGCCGAGAAGGCAGGCTTGGTGAGCGCCGCCGAAAAGGAAGTGGTCAACGTCGAAAGCCAGTACCAGGACGGCGCCATCACCCACGGCGAACGCTACAACAAGATCATCGAAATCTGGTCCAAGGTCACCGAACGCGTTTCCGACGAAATGATGGCGGCCATGGAAGAAGACGACCGCACCGGCCGCTACCTGAACCCCATCTACATCATGGCCGACTCGGGCGCGCGCGGTTCCAAACAACAGATCCGCCAGCTCTCGGGGATGCGCGGGTTGATGGCCAAGCCTTCGGGCGAGATCATCGAGACTCCCATCACCGCCAACTTCCGCGAAGGTCTCAACGTGTTGCAGTACTTCATCTCGACGCACGGCGCCCGCAAGGGCCTGGCCGACACGGCGTTGAAGACGGCCGATTCCGGGTACCTCACGCGGCGCCTGGTGGACGTGGCGCAGGACGTGATCATCAGCGAGAACGACTGCGGCACCACCGAAGGCATCTACGTGGAGCCCATCATCGAATCCGGCGAAATCATCGAGCCCCTGCGCGACCGCATCGTGGGCCGCGTGGCGCTGGAAGATCAGAAGGATTACGAAGGCAACATCATCGTGGCCATCAACCAGGAAATCACCGAAGACCTGGCGGCGGCCATTCAGGCGGCGGGTATCGAGCGCGTCAAGATCCGCTCCGTGCTGACCTGCGAATCCAAACGCGGCGTGTGCGTATCGTGCTACGGCCGCAACCTGGCGACCGGCCGGCTGGTGGAGCGCGGCGAGGCTGTGGGCGTGATCGCGGCGCAGTCCATCGGCGAGCCCGGCACGCAGTTGACCATGCGCACCTTCCACATCGGTGGGACCGCCACCCGCGTCAGCGAGCAGTCCACGCAGGATGCCAAGTCCGACGGGTTCGCCCGCTACATCGGCATCCAGACCGTACGCAGCAAGACCGGCGAGATCATCGCCATGAACCGCAACGGCATCATGGCGGTGGTCGACGACAAGGGCCGCGAAAAGGAACGCTACCCGGTGGTTTACGGCGCCCGCATTCTGGCGGAGGACGGGGCTCCCGTGAGGGGCAATCAGAATCTGCTCGAATGGGATCCCTACACCTTCTCCATTCTGACCGAAGTCTCGGGCGTGGTGCACTTCAAAGACCTGGTGGACGGCCTCACCCTGCAGGAGCAGGTGGACGAGGTCACCGGCATGTCGCAGCTCGTGGTCACGGATTCCCCCGACGAGAAGCGGCAGCCGACCATCATCGTGCGCCCGGAAGGCGCTCAGGGTTCGCGTTCGGAAGCCAAGAAGTACCTGATGCCGACGCACGCCCACCTCATGGTGCGCGACAACGAGGAAGTGCACGCCGGCGACGTAATGGCCAAGATTCCACGCGAAACCACCAAGACCAAGGACATCACCGGCGGTCTGCCGCGCGTGGTGGAATTGTTCGAAGCGCGCAAGCCGCGCGAGACGGCCATTATCGCGGAGATCAACGGCGTGGTGAAGTACGGCGAGGTCTCCAAGGGCCAGCGCAAGATCTACGTGGAGGGCGAAGCGGGCGAGAAGCGCGAGTATTCCTTGCCCCGCGGCGTTCACATCAACGTTCAGGAGGGCGAGCGGGTCAAGGCCGGCGAGCCGCTCATGGACGGTCCCCGCAACCCGCACGACATCCTGGATGTGCTGGGCGAGAAGGAACTGCAGAAGTACCTGGTCAACGAGATTCAGGAGGTCTACCGCCTGCAGGGCGTCAACATCAACGACAAGCACCTGGAAGTCATCTCCCGGCAGATGATGCGCTGGGTGAAGGTGGAAGACATCGGCGACACGGAATTCCTCCCCGAAGAGGTAGTGGACAAATTCAAGTTCCGTGCGGAAAACCAGAAGGTCATCGAGGCGGGCGGGCATCCGGCGCAGGGCAAGGCCATGCTGCTGGGCATCACCAAGGCCTCGCTCTCCACCGATTCGTTCATTTCGGCGGCCTCTTTCCAGGAGACCACCCGCGTGCTCACCGAAGCCGCCATCAACGGCAAGGTGGACTACCTCCGCGGCCTGAAGGAGAACGTGATCATGGGACGCCTGGTCCCCGCCGGCACCGGCATGGAGTACTACCGGCAGGTGAAGATCGCGGGCGAAGACGTGGTGGAAGAGCCCGTGGTGGAACCCGCGCTCGACACCATTCCGGGCTACGACGAGGAGACGCGGCTGCAATACGCCGGCGGCCTGCCGGAGGATTCCGGCGAGGAATCGCTGGCGGAATAACAAGCAGGTTGCGATGACGATCAACATCCCGCTCGATGCGGAGCTCACTGGCCTGCTTCAGATGTTCGACAAGCCGGTGCCGGACACGGCGCGGGAGTTGATCGTCCTCGAACTGTATCGTCAAGGCAAAATATCGAGCGGAAAAGCCGCGGAACTGCTGGAGATGCAGCGCGTGGCTTTCATCCAGTACGCGTCGCAACTGGGCATCCCGTTCTTCGACATGACCGATGAAGAGTGGGAGGCGGAAGTCGAGCAGGTGCGAAAGCTGTAATTGGTAATCGTATCCAATACGAGCCCGCTGATTGCGCTGACGCACTTGGGCGATATAGATCTTATTCCGAAGGTATTTGGCGGCGGCGTTCTGATCCCGCCCGCAGTCGCGCACGAGTTTGGCGGGCCGTCACCCGCCTGGGTCGAAATACGATCGCTTCAACACCCGATTGGCCCAAGAGTTCTCCGGCCTTCGCTCGGCGCGGGGGAGAGTGAAGCACTTGCTCTGGCTCTGGAGGCCAGAGCGGATCTCGTCCTGCTGGACGACAAAGCGGCGCGCCGGCTTGCGGCTGCGTTGCGCCTGCCGCTCATGGGAACGCTGGGTATTCTTCTGAAGGCCAAGGAGGCCGGTTTGATTGGGGGCATTCGGCCGAAGCTCGAAGAGTTGCGCGCACTACCATTTCACATCGCGCCTAAACTGTACGACGCCGTGTTGAGGGCCGCACGGGAATAGAACGCATCCACGTTGTGCTTGCTTGAAGGCGCCCGCGGTTTTTGTTTGAGGGGGATCCGAGAGTGAACGAGATCATATTCGTGGTGACGGAGCCCCCTGAAGGCGGTTATGCCGCAGAGGCCCTGGGGCACAGCATTTTCACAGTCTCCGACGACCTCAACGGGCTGAACACAATGGTTCGGGATGCCGTTGTGTGCCATTTCGACGAATTGGAGCGCCCGAAGATGA
>Ga0326728_10016764_pt1 | contig 14854 bp, 12 predicted proteins | sample MB3enrmetagenome_FD_207602 | JGI IMG/M metagenome (GOLD analysis project Ga0326728, IMG submission 207602) | Lab enriched peat soil microbial communities from McLean, Ithaca, NY, United States - MB31MN | ecosystem: Environmental > Terrestrial > Soil > Wetlands > Peat | place: USA: New York...
ATCGATTGTGGTCCTTTTTTTTCTTCCATGTCTCCGCTTCTACGCTGCAACGTGGGCTGACGCAATGTTACCCTATCTGCTCTGGCAGAGCTAGCTCGACGGCGTGAAAAAAGGATGCCGCCACTGCATAAGCACATAATCAATTGGAATGGGGCCAGCCGCGCTGGCCCGAGGCCGAACGCGGTTCGGCCCTACACACCACGCTCCTAGACCGCGATCCCGAAAAGGGAGCAGCTGGCGCTATCGCACTCCAAGGCGCGTGCGGCGCGCCGCAGGTAGTCCGCCGGAATCTTCCGCACGTCAATCTCCACCTCGCCCGCCGCTTGCACGGCGTCGCAGTGATACAGCACGCCTCGCGACCGGCAAATTTCCGCGATCCGTTCGACGGGGAACAACACGCCCGTTTCGTTATTAGCCCACATCGGAAAAGCAGTTGTCACCCGTCAGTGGTCAGTTAAACCGGCAAAGGTGCGCCAATCCCTCGCGGTCAACCGGCAAGTAGGTGACGCGATAGCCATCCTCCTTCGGGCGACCACCCCTGCACCCCTCCTCATCCAGGAGGGGACTCCGGTAGCCTGCTTTGTCGAGCGCCATGCAATAATTCAGCACCGAGGAATGCTCGACGCTGGAGGTGACTATGTGCCGCTTGCCGGGGTTGGCCTTGAGCGCTGCTGCGATGGCGGCATTGTTGCTCTCCGTCGCGCACGAGGTGAAAATGACATCCATCGGGTGCGGCCCGATCAATTCGGCCACTTGTTCGCGCGCCGTTTCGATCACCGACTTCAATTTCGCGCCGAATTTGTATGCGCTGGACGGATTGCCCCATTCCGTCGTGAGGTACGGCATCATCGCCTCCAGCACTTCCGGCAGTATGGGCGTGGTCGCGTTGTGGTCGAGGTAGATCACGAAATTCATCCTAGCCACAGCCCACCAAAAGTGCAAGGGATAGGCGTTCCCGGGTAAGGCGTTCCTGGCAACAATGAGTGATTGGATCATTGAAGGGCGGGTAGCGACCTGAGTCAAAAGTTCGCGAGTGGCGGGTGGCGCACACGTCCCGACGTTCTTTGTCGGGATGTATGCGCTCCTCATGCGGATGGCGCCCCCGCGGACCCCTCACGGCACGCTGACCATCGCCAACCGCGAAATGTCATTCAGAAAACAAAACCTCAACGCCTCGGCGGGACCTTTGCCCAGTCCCCGGGCTGCTTCACCAAGCCTCGTTTCACCGGATTGTTGTGCATGTAATTCAATTTCTCCTCCCGCTTCTTTGCGGTCCAGATGTTCATGGATACGTGCTGGTGGTCAAATAATCCAGGTGATTAAGGCCGTAATAGTGCTTTGGCTTGGACACGGGGAGATTATATCCTTACTTGGGGCGCATACATCCCGACAAGAACCGTCGGGACGTATGCGCCACCCGGCCGCGGAAGCAGCACATTGCATTGTAGAATCTGAGTTTCCATGCGAGCGACGCAATAACCTACTAATGGGGGCTAAAGATCGTGCGCTATATTCCAGGAGGTAAATGTTGATGCGAAGAAAAGAACTGAGCCGGCGAGAGTTTATTGAAAGGACTTCGTTGGGATTGGCTGTGGCGCAACTCGTTCCGTCGGCTCGTGAGGGGGAGGCGTCTCCGCACCAAAACGTAACCGGGACAATTGATGCCCCTCGCGAGTCTGCCTTCAGCCGCCAGAAATCTCCGTCCCACTATCCCCAATGGAGCGCTGCGGGAGCTTCCTCCGGATATGCCGAAGCGCTCGCCGCCTTCCCGCCACCCGGCATATTTCCCGTCCCTCGAGAGATGGAACTGCGCGGCGCCCCATTTGCCCTGAACGAAGAATGCACGCTGGTGGTTCCCCTGGCCGCTTCGGCGAGCGACGCAGCGCTGGCTCGCTTCCTCACTGAGGAATTGAGTGACCGCTATAACTTGCAGTTGAAAACCCAACACTCGGCGAAACTGCCCGCAACGGGGAGATTTATTGTGGCCGGATCGATCCGGAATCCGCTGGTGCGCGAATTCTGCCTTCGGAATCACCTGGAGGTAACGGCGCAGAACCCCGGGCCGGAGGGTTATGTCCTGGACGCCGGCGAAAACTCCGTGGTGGTCGCAGGCAGCGACGAGCGGGGCGCTTTCTACGGGCTACAATCGCTTCGGCAACTCATTGCCGGCGGAGAGCAACATCTCCAGGTGCCGGGCGTGCAGGTGCGCGACTGGCCGGACAAGCCTTTTCGCGGCGTCAAGCTCTACGTGCCGGGCCGCTCGAGCATGGCTTATTTCCGCCGCTTCATTCGTGAAGTCATGGCGCTCTACAAATTCAACACGCTGATGATGGAGATGAACGCCTGCATGCGGCTCGACCGCCATCCGGAAATCAATGCGGGCTGGGTGGAATTTGCGCGCGACACCAATTACAGCCGCCTCAACTATCCGCCCGGGGCGCTGCACGGCCGCGAGCAGAATTCTTCCCACCAGGATTGCGGCGATGGCGAGTTTCTGGAAAAGGACGAAGTCGCGGATTTGGTTCGCTGGGTGGAAGCGCATCACATCGAAGTCGTCCCGGAAGTTCCCTCTTTTACGCACGGTTTCTACTTGCTGGCGCGGCACAAGGACTTGACCGACGTCCCCGGTGACAAGTGGCCGGACACCTATTGCCCGTCCGAGCCGCGCAGTTACCAGCTCATTTTTGAAGTGATGGACGAATACATTGAGGTCATGAAGCCTCGACTTCTTCACGCCGGCCACGACGAATGGTTTGCGCCTTTCGGAGTTTGCCCCCGCTGTAAGGGCAAGGAGTTCGGCGAGCTTTATGGGCAGGACCTGCGCAAGATTCACGATTACCTGGCAAACAAGAACATCAAGATGGCCATCTGGGGCGACTACCTGCTCGAGCGCGTGCGCGGCAAGGGCTTGCAGAATCGTACCGCGCCCGACGGCTGGAAATACACCTCGCCGGGCGCCATGACGCCACAACAGGTGAAGAATCTGATTCCCAAAGACATCCTGCTCTACAACTGGTTCTGGTCCAAGGAAGAGGGTGGAGAAGCGAACGAGGCGCAACTGGATGAATGGGGCTTCCAGCAGGTCTACGGCAACATGGAGCCGGAACTCGAGAACTACCTCGAGCGCAGCAAACGGAAAACCATCATCGGGGGCGCACCCTCCTCGTGGGCTGCGACCACCGAATTCAACATGAGTAAAGACATGCTTTTCAGTATTATCGGATGCAGCAATATGCTCTGGTCGAAAAAGGCGTTGGAGACGGGAGATCTTGCCAGGAGCACGCAAAGTTCTATTTCCCCGTTGATGCCGGGTTTGACCGGCGTGACGCCGCCCAGTGTGACCGAGGGCGCCTTGACGCCTTTGGATATTTCAAGCGCCTTTAACGCGCCTGCGCTCGATCAGATGTTCGGAGTGGATTTGCGGGGGATCGCGACGGGCAGAAGCGCCTTCGGGCCGGGCGTGTTCGACCTGGCCGGAGGCGAGGGGAAAGTGGCAGTCATGGTGGGGACGGAAGGGGCGCAGCCCAACCCGTGGCCGCGCGAAGTCGCCTTGAAGGTGGGCGAAGACGCCACGAGCCTGCTCTTCCTGCACGCTTGCGCTATTCCCGCGACCAACAAGGAAGCGTATCGGCTGATCTGGGACATGGCCGATTCGGCGGACCTACTCGGCTGGTATGAAGTTGTGTACGAGGACGGCCTGCCGGAAATCATCCCGATTCGTTACGGTGTGAACATCCTGGAATGGAATTGGGGCAGGGATAAGCGGTCGGGGAAATACTGCTACGACGCGAAGGCCGTGGCGTGCTCGCCGAACGCAGAACGTCCGATTACCTTCTTCGTTTTCGAGTGGGAAAGTCCGCGCCTGGGCAAAGTGATCCGCGAAGTCCGGCTGAAGGGGTCGAGCGGTTTCCGCGGCGCCGTAGCGGGGTTCGAGAACTACTATGGCGAGGTGATTCCCAATAACGCCGTCATATTGAAAGCCCTGAGCGTCGTCAGGAAGCGAGGGTGAGAACAGATGGCAACTATCTCACGGATTCCAGTTTGGTTATTTCTCACTTCCACCCTCCTGGGCCAGATGGCGCAGAATCCATCGCCAATGGTGGAACACACCAGAGAGCATCCGCGGCTGACTAAGCAAACGCCGCCCGGCCGGCGCGTGGATGTTGGGCTGGGCGCGTTGTTCATCCCGGAGAGGGTCAAGAACACTCGAGGCGTGAGGCTGCTGTTGTTCTTCCATGGCGGTGACTGGCTCCCTGAGGTTGCGGCCGCGCGGCAGCGGAATATGGCTGTGATCAGCGTCCAGGCTGGGGCCGGCTCGGGCACTTACGCAAACCTGTATGCGGACCCCATGCGATTTCCGAAGTTAATCGCCGACGCCGAAGGCAAGAGTGGTTTGAAATTTAGCGAGATAGACCTGGGAGGTTGGAGCGCGGGCTGCGGCGCGTTGCGGCAGATTCTGAAAGATCCTGCATCCTACGAGCGCGTCAGCCGCGTGCTCTGCATTGATGGGATTCACACCGGCTACGCAAACGGCAAGCCGGGTCCGACGGAATCCCAGATCGATACAGATGGTCTTCAAACTTGGTTGCAGTTCGGCCGCGACGCCATGGCCGGGAAGAAGCGCCTGATCATCACCCATTCGGAAATTTTCCCCGGGACGTTCGCGAGCACCACCGAAACCGCCGATTACCTGCTGAGGGAGTGGGGGCTGAAATCGCATGCGGTCGCCAAGTGGGGGCCGATGAAGACCCAGACTCTGAGTGAGGTAAAAAAGGGCCGGCTGCTGGTCATCGGCTTCGCGGGCAACTCGGCGCCCGACCATGTGGATGAACTTCACTCCCTGCCGGAATACTTGCGATGGCTGGGCAAGTAATACAAACCCTGCGGGTCAATCGACGGCGCCCTCTTTTGTCATCCCGTGCCGTGCTTGCGGGCATTTAGCCAGTCCACGTACGCCGTGTAGAGCGCGGCCGATTGGGGAGATCCGGCAAAGGCCGCAGAATCGGGTTTATTCATCATGCCCTGGTATTGATAGACCAGGATCTTATCAACCCACGGCGAAACAGCCTCCAACTGGCGGAGGACGCGCGCGAAGGAGGCAGGAAGCAGCGCGCTCTCGTAGACAGCCCGCTCAAACTCGAAGATCTCCACGTCAGCCCAGATGGCCCCTCTCTGTGCACGGTCGTGGGCCTTCCTCAGCCCCTCGTAGAAGGCTGATGTCTCTTCCACCTTCGACTTGCGGACGCCCACCTCGTCCTGGTACGCGACGACGTCCACATCCAAGGACGCCAACTGCCGTACGTATTTGTCGTCAGGTACAGCTACGCGCGTCCCATAAGGGGCGATCATAATGCGCGCTTGCGGCGTCAACTGGCGAGCCAGCCGCGAGCAGGTGTTGACGTATTGAATGAACTGGTCGGAATAGTACCGATCGATGAACGCCTCGTTGGGCCAGTACCAACCGTAGAAGCTTCGGTGGTGACTGTAGAGCTTGGTGATCTCCTCGATGGCTTGCAGCCGCTTCTTGGCGGCTTCGGGATCGGAAATGATCTTGGCGCTTTGCCAATCACCATAGAAGCCGCCCCCGATAAAGAATTTGACGCCGTACTTGTCCGCCGCGGAGAGAACCGCCTCGAGAGGATCAGAACACGTCAATCTCCACTGGGGGAAAATCGTGGTAGGGAAAAAGGACCGGTAATAGAGCGCTGTGCACATAAGCACCAGGTAATCCATCCCCACGTCGGCGATTTCTTTGATTTTGGCATCCCACTGCTGGCAGGTGAAGGCGGCACAGGCGGGGTTCCAATCGACCCCTTCAACGGTCGCGTGGTGTTGAAATTCAAACCAGCTTCCCGAAATGGGTTTCACTGCCGCGGAAGCAGGCGCTGGATTCATGCTGCGGGGAAATACTCCGAGCATGGTCCCGCCCGCGCCCAGGGCGCCTAGGAAATCCCGCCGGCTCAACTCTCTCATGGTTTGGGCCTCCATCCGATTCAGTGGGAGAAGATGTTTCATCTTGCCAAACTATGCCTGCCGTGCTGCGACGTTGAATTGTACCATTGCCAGGGCGGCTCGCGAGAAGCGTGGGAAACGCAACAAGGGGTGATCGCACAGTCCTTGCATATTCCAAGATATCGGCTTTATGCGTTATGCTGACGGGCTGGAGCAAATGCAGCGAGACGTCAAAGGACTGGAATCCAGATTATGACTTATCAACAGCAGATTTCCATCACCACGAAGGGTCACGGCGACATGCACGACATTACTGAGCAGATTGCCAGGGTCGTAAGTTCTTCGGCGATCCAAACCGGCACAGTCAACGTTTTCAATCTTGGGAGTACGGCTGCCCTCGGCACAATTGAGTTCGAGCCGGGTTTGCAGCAGGACCTGCCCGACATACTGGACAGGCTCATTCCCCCCAGCCGCAACTATGGTCACGAACGCGCGTGGCATGATGGCAATGGCCACTCGCATTTGCAGGCCACCCTCCTCGGGCCATCGCTGACGGTCCCAATCGCTGGTGGCCAGCCCATGCTCGGCACCTGGCAACAAATCTTTCATCTGGAATGCGACGTGCGCGGGCGGCAGCGCACGGTCGTTGTGACCGTGGTCGGTGATTGAAGACCGCTCACCCGGAACCCAATCAGGGCGAGATTCGTTCGCTTCGCCCAGAATGAGAGCGGGCCTTCACTCTGTTCGTCGAGCCTCTCCCAACTGACCCCTTACCCGGCCCGCTCCGACTGGTGAAAGCGTCGGCAGCGGGCCACCCTCTCCCCAAGGGAGAGGGCTGGTCCAAAAAAGAGAACGGAGTGCGGTCCACTACTTTATGGAAGGGTCGGTGTAACGGCGGCTGTGCGAAAGATCGTATCTCGTATTCACGACGCCTGTGGCAGCGATCGAAAAGCTCTTGTGGGCTGAAAGGCCTTCGATACCCTTCACTGTCAGGTTCACGGAGTAATTTCCGGCCTGAGTGTAAGTGTGAGTAACGTTCTGCCCGTCTGCGTCCGTTCCATCGCCAAAATCCCAGTGATACGAAATGGCCGGCACGGAATTGCTGCCCGGAGCGGCGCTCAGTGATAGGGCCTGTCCCACACTTGCCGAGGCTGGCGCCTGGGCAGTCACTTGGGGCGCGGCGGCGGGGATGGAGTCATCAACCAGCTTGATGAGGCGGACGGAGTGCGGCGGTTGATCTGCAATCTCCAAGGCGCCGCCTTGAAGAGAGATTTTTTCATCCTTCTTAAGGACGTCAAAGGCATGGAACGGATGATCGGCTGGAAGCCCAAGACCGGCGACAGTAAATTTGTGGGAAAGCGGGCGGTCAGCCCAGTTGAAAACCGCAAGCATAGCCTGGCGCGGGTCTTCAGAGAGGAAGAAAACGCTGGGTTCTTCGTCCTCGGGCCGGAAGGTCATCAGATCCAGCGGCCGGGCCGCGCGGCCCAAGCGGTTCATGTCAAGGATTTCCTGATTTTCGACCAGCGCCAACCTTTCAGGTTGCGAGCCCAGAGTGGGCAGATCGTCGCCGATCTCGTACATGCCACCGCACAATGCCGCCAACACAATCTGCACCTCAGCTTCATTCAGGGTCAGGCCGATTTTCGACCTGGGCCACGCCTGATCGGGGTCGAGGTCAACCACCCTGGTTACGGAAAACGCGTCCGGGTCGCTGAGATAGAAATTGCCATTCATATAGAAGCGCGCCGCAATGTTAGGCGCCGCCTCCTTACTGGCTGTGAATGAGTGGCCGGTGTCGGGCGCGATGCGGCCCTCGTCAACCAAGCCCACAGGATTCAACATGGGACTGCCGTCCTTGTCCAACAATACGCCGTCGCCTACAGTTTCCCGGATGATTTTGAGGCCGATGCGCTGCGCCTCGAGCGCCGTGGTATGGGGCCGGTAGAAGAACCCTTCGATGGCGGTGCTATCCATGAAGTCCAGTTTGATGTAGCGGATTCCCCACTCGCGAGTGAGGATTTCATAGGTCTTTCGCAGGTAATCCTGCGCCCCCGGGTGGGTGGCGTCGAGCACATAAAGATCGTCTTGGTGGCGCGTGACATGTCCGATTTTAATGGGTTTGCCCTGCGCGTCGTGGACCAACCAGTCTTGATGGTGCTCGAAAACCCAAGCGCGGTTCGAAACATAGAAGGGAGCCGTCCAGATTCCCGGCACGAGTCCCAGGTTGGCGATTTCATGCTCGAGGCTCCACATGCCATGCGGGAACTGCGTGGCATTCGGCGTCGTGTATTCGCCGCGGGCATAGGCGTAGCCTTCGTCGAGGTGGAAATAATCGTAGCCCAGCGGCAGGAGATGCCGGGCAAGCCACTCCGCATTAGTCGAAAGCTCCCCCTCGTTGACCCCTGCGTAAAAAGCCGTCCAGCTCCACCAACCGATGGGAGCGGCTTGGGGAAAATGGAGCTTATAAAGGCGACGAATCGCCTTCCCGTAGTTCTCGAGTTCCTCGAAATAGTCCGGGCCCGCGGCAAACATCACCCGCTCGGAGGCGAGCGATTCCCCAGGCGGCACAGGAAGACTCAACCGGACTTGCTGGTCCGGGGCAATCTGATCCCGATCGAGAACCGCTTCGGTTGTTCCGGTTGAATCCACCGTAAACGACGCGATGTGAGCCACGTCTGAAGCGGCGGGGCTGACGCGTAAGTGTGAGACCGTCAGAAGCCGATCGGAGGTGAGGGGGGAAAGCATCAGGCTCTGCTTGCTGGCCAGGTTATAAATGAGATCGTTGCCCGCTCCAAAATAGACACCGTGGGGAGCCTCGGATAGGCTGCCAATGTGGATGGTCGGGTCCTCGGTGAAGCCTTCGAGAAGCACTCGATCGTTTTGGTCGCTTGCCCCAAGATCAACGGGTGGATTGCCCATTGCATCCACCACCCGGATCGCCTGCACAGAAATATCGTTACTCGTCCCGTTGCGCACCAAAACAGCGATGTCGCCGTAGGGCTCGTCATCGTAGAGACGCAAGGTGCAAACCAAGTCCGGCTTGTGGGCGAGTCCGCTGAAGGTAACCTGCAATGCGCGGGCACGGCCCAAGGCATCTTCATAGGATGTCTCCGCGGTTTCGTGACGTGGATAATCTGACGAGCGCAGCCAGTCGCCGTTCACTTCCACACCTACGCTCGAAACCAACACCGGCTGCTGAAGCCCTCGTGAGAGGATTTCGTAAGCCCCGTCCTGAGACCTCACGCTGACCGTCAGTTGTTGGTTTCGAAGCGTCGGGTCAGGTTGGGCTAAAGCGGGTAGGGCCGTAACCACCATCAAGGCGGCAAGGCACGTGCGTCTCATCATCATGAACCCCCGCGCCCTGTCATTCCGAGCGGAGCGAGGAATCTCGCATGTTGTTCGTTTCAGGAGCGAGATTCCTCGCTCCACTCGGAATGACAACGTTCACAATCGTTTTCCAGCATCCTGCTAGAACAAAAGTTTGAACGCAAACTGCATAATCCGCGGACTGCCAGCCGTGCTGAGGATTTGCCCGAAAGTGGGATCCGTGGTGGTGAAATCCGGCAGACCGAAGGCGACATTGTTGAAGGCATTGTAGAACTCGGCGCGGAACTGTAACGTGAGATGCTCGGCGATATTGGTGTTCTTCAGGACGGCCAAGTCGGTATTGAATATTCCAGGCCCCCGCAAATTGTTCTTAGCGCTGTTGCCGAAAGTTCCGATGGCGTTGGGTTCGAAAACCGCGGTGTTAAAGTACTCCTGGATGAGTTGCCCGTGAGGACGGTCAGGATTGAGCCTGGCTTGGCTGATCTTGGTTCCAATAAAGTCAGCCCGATCGGAATTATCGCCCGTGAAAGAGTTGTCGAGCCCGCTCATTATGGTATAGGGGAGGCCGCTCTGCCACACGAAGATGGGGGCCAGTTCCCACCCATTCAAGAGCTTGCCGCCCGCGCCATGCAGCTTGAAGTGAGGAATCTCCCAGGTACCCGAAAACTTGAAGACGTAAGGAATATCGCTTTCCGAGGGCCCGTAATTGAAGCTCCGGCTGAAGGGATTGGTTTGATAGAAGCTCTGATTGAGCGACTCGGAAAAATCCGAGAAGTTGCGGGACCATGTGTAACTGGCGAGAAATGAGATGCCGTAGCTCAAATACTTTTGGGCGTTCAGTTCGATGGCATTGTAGTTGGAGTTGAACCCGGAATCGATGCTGCCCATGGGCCCGAAGTTGGTATATGGCCGACGCTGCTGCGTATTCGCTTCGCTCGAATTGCCCGGCGCATAAATCGCCGCGTTAATGTCGGCCATAGGCTCCTGGTCAGACGTTCCGTAAAGATGGGTGGCTTTGTTTCCGAGGTAAGCCAAAGTGAGGAGCCACGTCTTCGCGAGTTGGCGCTCCAACGTGAGATTCCAGATGGTGATCTCGGGCAGGCGAAAGCCCAGCGGGAAGAAATAGCCCACTGTCGTCGGCAGCGGGAAAGGTGTGTTGGAGGGCGGAATCTTGGGGCCGAATTCGGCTGGAAAGGGATTGGTCATTCCCGCGCTGCCGAAGGGATCTGCAAAATTCACAACGTTCAGAGTGTAAATGGGCGCGAAGGGGGCCACGCCCACGTCGTCCTGAAATGCCAAGGTTTCCGGCGGTTGATAATAATAACCGGCGCCGCCGCGCAGGCTTGCCTTGGCGTTCGAGGTGAGGCGGTAGGCAAAGCCGATACGCGGAGCAAAGTTCGACAGGTTGCTATAGACGGTCCCCGCCGGGCAGCCGGGATCGTTGGCATAGAGCAGGCCGGGCGGCGCATTCGGGTAACGCACCGATTGCTTGCCCGCCTCAAAGCAGGGAAGCCGCCCTTCGCTGTCCGTGTAGGGAAAGTATGGATCCCATCGCAGCCCGCCGCTCAGCGTCAGGCGCGACGTCGCCCGCCAGTCATCCTGAATGAAAGCGCTCCACTTCGTCCCCGTGATGTTGCCATAAATGCCGCCGGCTTGAACGAATTGGGTAACAGCGCCGAGCATGAAATCAGCAAGATTATCTCCCGAGAGACTGTCGGTAAAACTGAAGTTTCCTCCCTGCTGGTACTGATTGGCGATGGGCGCGCGGACACGCAACATCTCACCGCCAAAAGCAATCTGGTGTTTCCCTCGAACCTTGGTTACCACCTCCCGTAAAGTCATATCGCCGCGGTTGTAAGCGCCTACGTTGGTAGCTATGGCGGTGAAATACCCTCCGATATTGATGTAAAGCTGCGGGGAGGGCGATGGCGCAATGTTCACGCCCAGGGCATTGGCGGAAAAGGGCGTGGAGGGAACGTAGCCTCCGTTCTGCTGGTTCCACCCGAACCAAGTGTTAAGGAGCAAGCTGGGGGAGGCGGTATAGTCGTCATTTAAAGAGATGGTTTGCACTCGTACGCGATTGGCATTGGCGTTGAGGGCGAGGACATTGTTGCCAAGAGGGGTGGCGGGCTCGCTGAAATTGGAAAAGAAGTAGCGGCCGCTGACGTGGTGCGTCCCGCGAAGATAATCCAATTTGACCAGGAACTGGTCGTCGTCGGTGTTCGCAGCAGCTCCCAGGTAGTTGAGTATTCCGTTGGGGTCGCTGGTCGACGGAACGTATTTCAACAGGTTTTGCGCAGGCTGGGACATCAGGCCGGGCGAAATCTGGTTGTACGGAAGCGACGCACCCGTGAACGGGTTGGTAAGCTGAACGCCCTTCGGGTTCGTGCAGTTCCCCGTCGAGTCGAATTGCCCGCAGAGCGCGGAAAAATCGCCCGCCCGCTCGGCGGTGGTGGGGACCACGGCGATCTGCCCATTGGGCGCCGTGCGCGTTCGCGTGCCTTGGTAGCTGCCGAAGAAGAATAGCTTGTCCTTCTTGATCGGGCCGCCCAGCGTGCCGCCAAACTGGTTCTGCTTCAAGCTATCCCGCGTGAGCGCAAAGAAGCTGCGCGAATCAAAAATGTAATTGCGCACAAAATCGAAGCCGTCGCCGTGGAACTGGTTGGTCCCGGATTTGGTAACGATGTTCACCACTCCACTTACCGCATTTCCGTATTCGGCGCTCATGTTGCCAGTCTGCACGTTGAATTCCTGCACCGCGTCCGGGTCAGGAAAAGGCAGATTGGTATTCATATAGGTATCGTTATTGTCCGCGCCATCCAGTTGATAGTTCACTCCATTCGGCCCGCCGCCATTGACGTCAGCATACTGTTCGGTTGGGTAAACCCCACCCTCGCAGCCCGCGCCGCAATAATTATTGGTCACATTGTTGGCGCCCGGCACCAGAAAGACCAGCGCCTCCGTGGTGCGGCCATTCAACGGCAAGTCTACGGTGTCTTTCTGATTCACCAATTGGCCGACAGTGGCCGAGCTTGTGGTCACCAGTAAAGCGTTGGCGATGACTGTAACTACCTGGGTTTCTCTTCCCAGTTGCAGAGTAACCATCTGCGTGGCTGAACGATCTACCGTGAGGATGATGCCCTTCTGCGTGTAAGTCTGGAAGCCGGATTTGACCACGGTCAGCGTGTATTCTCCGACGGGCAGGGTCGGAAAAAGATAATCCCCGCTGTTGCCGCTCTTAGTAGTGCGAGTGAAATCTGTTTGGGTGTTCTGCACCGTCACGGTGGCCGCGGGAACTGCCGCCCCGGACGGGTCAACCACGGTTCCGCTTAAACTTGCCGTGGTGAACTGCGCAAGAAGCGCAACAGATCCACAGATCCACCACAACAAAATCCCAACACAGCAAATTATGAGTTTCCTCGATTTATTTTCTCGAACCGCTAGAAGGAACTTTCCTCTCATGGGTCAATCCCTCCTTTTTGTAGAACTTTAGCAACTCGATTCAATAACGTCAAACTCTACTGCCGGGCCCTCTTGCGGAAGGCGTAGGCAGGTATGACATACTGCAAGCGGTTGGCGGCGCCTGAAAGAGCGCGCGCCTGGAGGTGCAACCTCCGGGTTAGGGTAGGTTTGGCTTAATGCCGGTCAGTGCAGTCGGGTGAATCACCGCTGCCCATACTCTTTAGATGATGTGCAAACGCAGAGGTATGCCCCCCGTCGGCGGAAAGTTGCATGCTTGTTCGGTTATTAAGGAGATTCGCCGGATGACGCGGAGCGAGGCGCGACGATACGCACCATGCCCGCTGGCCTTCTATCTTACCTCGAAACTATTTCGTTGAGGTTTGGTGGTCCGTCGCGGCTGCTGTCGGGTTGGCCGTTTCGGGTTGTCCCTCTAGCACCGCCGTGACTGAAATCGGAAGCTTGTCCGCATTCGCCAGCAGCAGTGAGATTTGCCACATCTGGGTCTCAGACAGGCTGTGATTGAAACCCGGCATTCCCGTCAGGCGGATTCCATTCGCCACTTTCCAGAATGTCTCGCCGGGAGGATCGTCGGTGACGCCTTTCCCCTTCAATAACTCCGGCGGTACGGGGAACTCTCCGCGGGCGATCGCCGTTGTCTCCTTCCCCGGGACCCCATGGCACACCGCGCAATTTATAAGATACTCATGCGCGCCTGCCAGGTAATTGGCTTCATTGGCCTCAATCGGGACGGTCTTCGGCATTTCTTTTTGCAATTTTGCGTCCAGTGCCATATGCGCCAGTTTCCTTTCGAAGGGCATTGGACGCGAGGCGGTAGCCACGGGCGCCAAGCCTCGGGAAAAGAAGGCGTACACTCCTCCAATGACACAGACGAGGGTAACGATTACACCTGCCGCGAATCTCTTCATCTCTGGGCTCCTGTTTTGCGCTGCAACAACTCCTCCAGATCAGACGTGATCCCTTTACATCGTATGCCAAGTCAGGTCGACGCGCACCGGAATGTCGTTCTTGATGGGCATTGTCAGGAGCGACGGTGGGTCGATCTTGAAGTCGGATAGCTTGGCCGGAATTAAGCCCGTGATCCGGGTCTCGCTGCCTTGAACCACCCGCTCGAATGGAACTTGCTTGTACCCGAAGGTCTGGCCGGCGAATTGGATTTCCAGATCGAGATTGATCGTCGCTGATGTGGAGGCAGATTCGAGTAACCGGGTGCGCACGGTCACGATGGGAAATCGCGCGATGTCGAATTCTTCACAGCTTCTCTCGCTCAGGGTTGGGATGACAACGCTCACATTGCATTCGGGGGCGGCCGGTTGTATGTTTTCGTTAAGCCCGAAGTCCGTCATGGGACCTCCGGCTAAAGGAACAATCGCCGCATGCCCACGAAGACATCTCCTAATCGTTTGTTACAGTCAGCGGACGTAGCGATCATCAGCATCTTTGTGCTTGGCTTTGTCTTCTCGCCCCTGGGGGCGTGGACGGGCGCAGTCTTATGCGCATGGTTTATAGGCACGCAAAAAGCATGGCGCGGATTTTTATTGCTTGCGGCCATCAATTTCATTTTGAGGTTGCCTTCGAATTGGCACAGGTCTCAATTGGCTGGAATCGAGTATGCCGGTTGGACAATACTGGCTGTCCTCATCAGCGTTCTGCCCTTCCTTCTGTATCGACTCGCGAGCCAGCGCCGGCAAGGCTTTCTGTCAACCCTTTCCTTGCCGCTTTGGGGCGTTGCTCTCGGGACTCTGGGGCAACTGTTCCTGCCGGCCGGCATTTTCAATCTCCATTCCCTTGCTCAGACCCAGTCTGGGATATTTCCTTTGGCGCGCATCGCCGTGATCCTGGGGACGGGAGCAATTTTGTTCTTCATCTATTGGTTCGCGGCGGTAATCAATTGGATGTGGAGCCAGGAATTCCAGGCCAAGAAGATTGCTGCGGGGGCGGGTATTTTCGGCGCGGCATGTATCCTTGTTTTGGGATCAGTACTGTCCGGTAAAAGTCTCGCTGATCGTTCTAACTGCATGAGCTTACGAGGCTAAGGCTGCAAATGAAATTTTTCGATTTCAATTTTTTGCCTCTTTCCGGCGACCATAGAGCT
>Ga0326728_10016766_pt1 | contig 14851 bp, 15 predicted proteins | sample MB3enrmetagenome_FD_207602 | JGI IMG/M metagenome (GOLD analysis project Ga0326728, IMG submission 207602) | Lab enriched peat soil microbial communities from McLean, Ithaca, NY, United States - MB31MN | ecosystem: Environmental > Terrestrial > Soil > Wetlands > Peat | place: USA: New York...
AAGAACCCAGGCCCAATTTGCAGTAGTCATTGCGGCTCCACGTTCCCTTCACCTAGAAGAGGCAAAAGGTGTCAGCATCAGACACTGCATCTTTCTCTATACTTGCAACTCATTATCAATCCAGCCGCATGCCCCTTCAAGGCAATTCCCGCCCTTGTCTGAGGCGGTTTCCCCAGCCAAACCAAGCCCAAAACTCGCTCACTGCAGGAATATGCCCAAGACCTGCTTGTCACCGGTGTCAGCCACATAAAGGCTGTTCGTGTTCGAGTCAAAACAGATGCCGGACAGCGCTCCGTATCCGCTGATGATGGTAGAGACAGCCCCATTGGGGGCAATTTTGAACACGCTGCCAAGCGCGCTGGCTGCATAGACATTGCCATTGAGGTCGACGGCCAAGCCCATGGGGCTGGCCACGGGGCTGGCATTGAAGACGCTGGCAGCCTTGCTTGGCATTAGTATCTGAATGACCCTGTTCTGCGGGATGTCAGAGGCGTACACATTCCCGCTGGCATCAACACAGACCCCGCCATTGTGGCTTTCAAAAGCCACGCCGGCAACGGAACTCCCGTCTTGCAGAAGGTAGGTCAAATAAGCGGTCCCTATCTGGGCGGGCTGCACTCCCACAGTCACATTTGTGTTGGAATAAAGCGAATCCCCCAAGGCATCCAGGCACAAGCCATCAAAAGGCTCGGGCGCGAAACCCATGATATTCAAGGGGGTGGAATTCTTGCAAATGGTGCCGGTGCCGCCTGTGCTGGGCCTTTGCATGGTGTAAAAATTCTCAGAACCATCAACAACAATGTTCCACAGGCTGACGGCCGCATTTCCCCCAAAGGCAAGCTGGGCTGCTTTATTCGCGATATTGAATGAGTAAACCGTGTCAGACACGCTATCCACCCAGTAAACAATGTCATTCCTGTCCACACAGATGCCAGTGGGCCCATTGGCTAAGCCTGCGGCCAGCACAGTGACCGTGCTGGTGGCAGTGAAGGTGCTGGTGGGTGTTGGCGTGGCCGAAGCCGTTGGCGTGGCGGTCTCGGTGGCTGTCATGCTCCCAGTCGAAGTCCCGGTCAGCGTTGGCGTCGCGGTGCTGGTGGGCGTTTGCGTGGCCGATGCCGTTGGCGTGGCGGTCTCGGTGGCTGTCATGCTCCCAGTCGAAGTCCCGGTCTGCGTTGGCGTCACGGTGCTGGTGGGCGTTTGCGTGGCCGATGCCGTGGCCGCATAGCTGGGGGTAACAGTCGAGCTTGAGGTGGCTGTCGCGGCCGGGGTGGCGGTGTTGGTGGCGGTTTGCGTTGTTGAGGGAGTGGCCGTGAGGGTGGGCATGGTGGTTTTGATGGGCTTGGCGCTGTTGATCTTGGCCTGCAAAGCGCCCAAGTTCCGCTGATAGGCTGAGATGATGCCCAGGTTGAGGCTGCTATCCGCCGCCAGCCCCATGCCCAGCATCACCAGCATCACTGTGAGGATCTTTCTCATGGTCGCCCCTTAAAAGAGCTTCAGGTAGATGCCAGTGGTCACCACCCACTCTAGGTTGCTCACGCTCTGGCTGCCTGAATGGACCTCCAGATAGTCTGGCCCAAGGTCCAGGGACAGCCTGAGCCATGGGCCAAGGGGAGCCTCCACGCCCGTGAACAAGCCCCCGTGCGCCCCTCCCCCGTACAAGCCATCCGCGCCGGCCAAGTTCATATAACCGCCTTCCATGCCCAGGGTCAGGCTCAAGTCTTGCCCGCTCAGATACGCCCAATACAGCCGGCCTGAATACACCTGCATCCCGCTGCCAAATGCTGCCTTGGCCTCCAGGTCTATGGGCGCGTTAAAGCCATAGCGCAGCTTCACCTCCGGCCAGCCTGCGCCCAGATACAAGCCCTTGCTGCCTGCCGAGGGAACAGGCGTGAGCATGGGTGCTGGCACGGGCGTGGCAAGGGCCGAAGGGATGGCCATTGGCCCTAGGCCCTCTGCAATCGCTCGCAAGGGGAGCAGGGCGAGCGCCAGCAAGAACAGCCAAATGAGCTTTTGCATTGGGAGCCCTCAAATGGGATAGGCTTGGGCCAGGGCAGATGCCGCTCAATGAAATTAATGCCGCGTGAGTCTAAATTTAAGTCCTTTATGTAAACTTTTCCCCAGGCAGGCCAGGCCGCGATTCGGCCAAGCTGGGATCCTGGCACAAAAAAAGCGCCATCCCGGCCAAGGATGGCGCTCGGCTGCAATAGCCATTTTGGCGGCGCTGCTGCCTAGACGGAGTCGATCTTTGAATCAGCCAGCGCCTCAGCCACCGCGGCTTCCACATAGGCCAGCGCCTCCTTGTCCAGCTCCACAAAGGCGATGCCGGCCGTGAACTGGTCCGGCCCGCTCTTGCGCACCCAGGCGACGCTGCCCACGCAGCGCACTGAATGGCCGGGCAGGCGAATCTCCATGCTCAGCAGGCCGTCCTTGTAGAGCGGCTCCTTGAGTCTGCTGATGCTGCCCTGGATGCCGATGCCGCCAATGGAGACGTCCAGCGTGTCCACGGGCACGGGCTCCTGCGCCAGCGTCCGGTTCTTGGCCTCCAGGGCGCCCACCTGCTCTATGGCCGCGCGCTCATCCAGCACATGAAAGAGCACGCGGTAGCTGAGGCCCACCCGCGCATAGCGTCGCCGGTCGTTGAAGATGGCGGTGGCGTCTGTCTCTGGCACAATGCTCTCCTTAGAATGCCTGTATGGCTCCCTATCCACAGAACGCGATGCCGCAAAGAGCGTCGGCTTCAGCGCTCGGCCCTCTGAACCAGGGCCACCCCGGCCAAGATCATGAGCCCGGCCGCCACGGCCTGCCCGCCCAGGCGCTCTCCCAGCAGCCAGCAGCCGATGGCCACGGCCACCAGGGGGTTGACCAGCGGCACCAAGCCCAGGGCGGCCACGCTCAGGCGGCCGATGATGCTCTGGTAAGCCACATAGCCCACCAGGCTGCCGAACACCACCAGCCAGGCGAAGCCGGCCAGGCTGCCGGCGGGCACGGGCCAGGCCAGGCGCTCGCCCAGCAGCCAGCCCGCCAGCAGCAGCAAGGGCCCGGCGATCAGCATCTGCAGGGCCGCGGCCAGCAAGGGCTCGGGCACGGCCTGCCGCCGGCTCCAGCGGTGCTGCACCACGATGGTGGCGGCCCAGAAGAAGGCCGAAGCCAGCATCAGGCCCAGGTGGGGCAGGTCCGCGCCGCCCAGGCCCTGGCCCAGGGCCAGCAGGGCCACGCCCGCGAAGCCCAGGCCCAGGCCGGCCCAGGCCAGGGGCCGCGGCGACTGGCCGCCGGGCCAAGCCGCCTCCATCAGGGCGATCCACAGCGCGTTGCTGCTCACCAGCAGGCTGCCCATGCCGCTCTCCACCTGGGTGAAGCCGGCATTGAGGGTGGCATTGGCCAGGGCCAGGCCTAGGCCCCCAGCCAAGAGGAAGCCCCAGTCAGAGCGGCTCTTGGGCAGGCGGCGGCCCATGCAGAGGAGCGCCGCCAGCAGCAGGCTGCCGGCCGTCAAGAAGCGGGCGCCAGAGAGCGAGACCGGGGGGATGGCCCGCACGCCCACCCGGATGGCGTTGGCGGTGGTGCCCCAGAACACGCACACCGCGGCAAAGGCCAGCCAGGTGAGCGCGGTGGGCTTGCGGCTCAAGGGCGCTTGGCCAGGGTGCGGCCCGGGATCCAGCGCGGGCTCAGGCCCTGGGCCTCCAGCGCGGCGCGGAAGGGGGCGTCGTTGAAGCGGTAGAGGAAGGCATGCAGGCCCAGGGCCTTGGCGGCCTCCACGTTCTGCTCCAGGTCGTCGGCATAGAAGGCCTCTTGCGGCTTCACCCCGGCGCGCGACAGGGCCAGCTTGAAGATGGCGGCATCCGGCTTGCGCAAGCCTTCCACATGGGACAGCACCGCGCCGTCCAGCTGGTCCACCACCTTGTAGCGCTCGCGCACCGCGGCCCAATGCTCGGCGTTGGTGTTGGAGATGAGCCACACCTTCACCAGCGGCTTCAGCGAGGCCACCGCCAGCTCCATGGGCCGGTTGGGGGTGAAGAAGGCCACCCAGTTCTCCACGAACTCCTGCAGGCCCCAGGTGAGGCCCAGCTCCTTGACCAGGCGGCGGTGAAAGCCGGCCGCGTCCAGCCGGCCCAGCTCATACTCCAGGTGGGGCGAATCGGCGCGCAGCAGCGCGCTCTCGAACTGGTTGAGCGTGAGATCCGGGCAGGCGCGCTTCATGCGCCGCAGGAACTCGCGGTCCTTCAGCCGCACCAGCACGTTGCCCAGGTCCAGGAACAAGGCTTTGATGGCCATCACTTCATCTCCCAGGGCCTGCGCTGCAGCACGGTGTCATGGCGCCAGCGCCGGTCATCGGTCTTCAGGCAGTCCAGGTTGTAGTGCAGGCCCCTTGACTCACGGCGGCGCCGGGCGGAGCTCACGATCAGGCCGGCCACGGTGGCGATGTTGCGCAGCTCCACCAGGTCGCCGGTCAGCTTGAAATCCCAATAGTACTGGTGGATCTCGCGCTTCAGCATGGCCAGCCGCCGGGAGGCCCGCTCAAGCCGCTTGTCGCTGCGCACGATGCCCACGTAGTTCCACATGGTCCTGCGTATCTCGTCCCAGTTGTTGGTCACCACCACCGCATCGTTGCTGTCGGTGGCGCGGCCGCTGTCCCAAGCGGGCGTCTTGAGCCCGTGGGGCAGGGCCCGGTGGCTGGACACCGCGTCGGCGGCCGCGCGCCCGGCGATCACCAGGGCCTCCAGCAGGCTGTTGCTGGCCAGGCGGTTGGCGCCCATCAGCCCGGTGTGGCCGCATTCCCCGGCGGCATAGAGCCCCGGCAGGCTGGTGCGGCCGTCCAGGCTGGTGACCACGCCCCCGCACTGGTAATGGGCCGCGGGCACCACCGGGATGGGCTCGCGGGTGAGGTCGATGCCGTAGCCCTTGAGGGTGCGGGTGATGCCGGGGAAGCGCGCCTTGACCCAGGCCGGGTCCTTGTGGCTGATGTCCAGCAGCACGTGCTCGTCGCCCTGCTCCTTCATCACGTGGTCGATGGCCCGCGACACGATGTCGCGCGGGGCCAGCTCGGCCATGGGATGCACCCCCACCATGAAGCGGCGGCCGCGCTTGTCGAGCAGCCGGGCGCCCTCGCCGCGCAGGGCCTCGCTGATGAGGAAGCTCTTGGCCTTGGGGTGATAGAGGGTGGTGGGGTGGAACTGGAAGAACTCGAGGTTGGCCACCTGGGCGCCGGCGCGCCAGGCCATGGCCACCCCGTCGCCGGTGGCCACATCCGGGTTGCAGGTGTAGAGGTAGACCTTGCCGCTGCCGCCGGTGGCCAGCAAGGTGGCCCTGGCCATGTAGGTGGTGATGCTGCCGCTGGCCGTGTCCAGGGCGTAGGCCCCCACGCAGGCGCCGCGGTGCAGGATGAGGTCCACGGCCATGGCCTGCTCGATGATGCGGATGTTGGCGTGGGCCCGCGCCTTCTTGAGCAGGGCCCGCGAGACCTCCTGGCCGGTGAAGTCGCTGGCGTGCAGCACGCGCCGCGCGGTGTGGCCGCCCTCCTGGGTCAGGTCGAACTCATGGCGCTTGCCGGGCTCGGCGCGGTGGGTGAAGCGCACGCCCCAGCCCACCAGGTCTTGGATGCGGGCCGGGCCGTCGGCCACCACCGCCTCCACCACCTGCTGCTTGCAGAGGCCGGCGCCGGCCACCAGGGTGTCGCGCACATGGGCCGCGAAGCTGTCGCGGGCGTGGGCCACGCTGGCGATGCCGCCCTGGGCATAGCGGGTGTTGCTCTCCTCGGCCGCGCGCTTGGTGAGCACCGTCACCTTGCCGTGGGCCGCGGCCTTCAGGGCAAAGACCAGCCCGGCGATGCCCGAGCCCAGCACCAAGAAGTCGCTGCTCGCCGCCAGCGCCTGGCGCGCCCGGGGCTGCGCGCTCATGCCTGGCCGCCGCCGGCCAAGATGCCCTTGAGGCGCTCGGCCAGGGCCGGGTCCTGCGCGGCAAGCGCCGCGAGCTGCATCTGGGCGCTGTCGCGCTGACCCTGCTCCAGCAGGCAGAGGGCCATGTTGTAGCGGGCCTGGGCCAGGGTCTCATCCAGGCGCAGGGCGTCGCTGTAGGCTTGGATGGCCTGCTCGGTCTGCTTCTGGCTCTCGTAAGCCATGCCCAGGTTGTGATGGGCCAGGGCGCTGCCGGGGTCTATGAGGATGGCCTTCTGGAACTCCTTGAGGGCGTTCTGCTTGAGCCCCTGCTGCAGGTAGAGCATGCCCAAATAGAGGTGGGCCTTGGCGTAGTTGGGGTTGAGCTCGATGGCCTTCATGAAGGCCTCAGCCGCGCGCACCAGGTCGCCGGTCTCCATGGCCAGGCCGCCCAAGTTGGCGATGATCTCGGCATTGTCCGGGGCCAGGCGCGCGCACTCGCTGATCTCGCTCAAGGCCTCGGCCAGCATGCCCTTCTGCGCGTAGAGGGCCGAGAGGTTCTGGTGGGCCCACTCATGGTCCGGGTTGACGGCCACGCAGCTCTGGTAGGCCTCCATGGCGTCCTCCAGCTTGCCGGTGGTCTCCAGCAGGATCCCCAAGTTGAAGTAGGCATTGGCGTGCTTGGGGTCGTGCAGCACGCACTGGGTGAAGCATTCCAGGGCCTGATGGTAGCTGCCCTCCTGGTAGAAGAGCACCCCCAGGTTGTAATGGGCCTCGGCATGGTCCGGCTTGCGGGCCACGGTGGCGGCGAACTCCTGCTTGGCCTTGTCCAGGTCATAGCGCTGCTGGTAGATGAGGCCCAGGTTGTAATGGGCCTCGGGCAGGCCCTCATGGTGCAGCAGGGCGGCCTGATAGGCTTCCACCGCCGCGTCCAGCATGCCCGCCTCGTGGTAGTTCACGCCCAGGTTGCAGTTGGCCTCGGCGTGGTCGGGCGCCAGCTCAAGGCACTGCTGGTAATACTGGATGGCCCGCTCTTTGAGCCCCTTCTCATCGTAGGCCACGCCCAAAAAGAAGTGCAGGTCAGGGTCATCGGGGTAGAGGGCCAGCCCCTTCAGGAGCTCGCGGATGGCCAGGTCCTGGTAGCCCTGCTCCAGGCATTCCTGGCAGAACTGGACGCGGCCCTCGCGGGTGCTGAAGGTCAGATTGGGGTCATCCGTGGCATTCACAGCAGCCTCGTTTTTAAATACTTTGTTAGATTTTGATTAAATCACAGGCCTATACCCCTGTCAATGTCCCCGATCCCGCGGGCCCCTTGGCCTCCACCTTGAGCAGGGCGAACTTCTGATGGTCGCCCTCGGGGAAGCCCTTGAGCAGGGGGAAATCCTCGCCCCGCCGGCCCAGGGCCACCAAACTCGATCGCGCGCCCGCGGCCGCGGCGCCCTCGGCCAGGTGCTTCATGAAGCTGGCGCGGCCATAGTCCTGGGCCCCGCAGCTGAAGGCCGCGTAGCCGCCCTCGGCCACCACCTTGAGGCTGCGCTCCGCCAGCTTGGCGTAGTCGCGCGAGGCTTTGAAGACCCCGTGCTTGGCGCGCGAATAGGGCGGCGGGTCCATCAGCACCAGGCCGAAAGAGCGGCCCTTCTTGGCCCAGGCTCCCAGGATCTCGAAGACCTCAGCGGCGTGCCATTCCTGGGCCGCGGGGTCCAGGCCGTTGGCCGACAGGTTGTCGCGGGCCCAGTCCAGGGCCTTGCGGCTGATGTCCACATTGACGGTCTTGGCGGCCCCGGCCTTGAGGCAGGCGGCGGAGAAGGCGCCCGTGTAGCAGAAGCCGTTGAGCATCTCCAGGCCCGGGGTCACGGTGGCGAGCAATCCGCGGTTCTCGCGCTGGTCCAGGAACACGCCCTCATGGGCCCCCTGCCACAGGTCCACCCACAGCTTGAGCGGCCATTCGCTGGCCAAGAAGCGCTCGCGGGGCACCTCGCCGAAGACCGGCTCGGGCAGCACCTCGGCCTTGTCGCTGGTGCGGGTGGCGCGGGCCGTGCGGGGCGCCTCGCCGGCCGAGCCGCCGTCGCGCAGGGGTCCGCGGAAGCGCACCTTGCGCACCAGCCCCTTGAGCTTGGCCAGGCGCTGCAGCGCGCCTTCCACATAATAGGCGTAGGGCAGCGCGCCCGGGGAGAGCACATCCAGCACGGCATAAGGCCCAAACTTGTCGCAGAACAGGCCGGGCAGGCCGTCGGCCTCGCCGTTGATGAGGCGCAGCATGCCATCCGGCTCGCTTTGCAGGCGGCGGCGGCGCAGGCCCAGCGCCCGCTCCACCTTCTCCTCCCACCAGGCCGCGTCAAAGACCGGGTGCCGCTCGCGGCTGAGCACGCGAAAGGCCAGGTCGCCGGTGGCGCCCTCGCTGAAGGCATGGGCCAGGAAGTTTCCGGCCGCGTCCTGCAGGCGCACCGTCTCCCCGGGCGCGGGCAGCGGGCGAAAGTGGTTGAGGTCCTTCAGCCGCACCCAGGGGTGCCCGGCCACCACCCGCTGGGTGCCGATGAGGTTCAGCTTGATGTTGATGTTGAGGCTCTCTGCCATGCCGGGCTCCTGGGAAACAAAAAACCCCTGCTGCTCCGTCGGGAACGGCAGGGGGTCTTGCGGTGTGAGGCCCGCTCTTAAGCCTCTTCGAACTTGATGATCTCCACCGGGCAGCCCGAGGCCGCGTCGCGGATCTCGGCGTCGTGCGCCGCGAAATCAGCGCCAGCCTTGACCTCAGTGGTGGTGTCGCCGGTCAGGAACACATCAGGGGCCGTGCTCTCGCAAAGATGGCAGACCGTGCAGCCATCCTCAACCCAGACCTTCTTGATAGCCATGGATGAACTCCTCCTGTTGCCAGAGATGGATAGGGCCCAAAGGCCCGGGTGGTTTAGCGGCGAATATAACAGAGCCGCCCATGCTTGGCAAGGGCCAGCCGGGGCTCAGCAGCGGCAGGCCGGGCCGTCCGGGTCGCCGGCGGGCAGGCCCAGGTCCAGCATGCGCTGGATGGGCTTGAGGGCCGCCTGGCGCACGGCCTCCGGCACCTTGACCTCGGGCTTGAGGTCGCGCAGGGCCAGGTGCAGCTGCTCCAGCCCGGTGCGCTTCATGTAGGGGCAGACCGCCAGCTCGGCGGCGGCATAAAAAACGCGGTCGGGCATCTCGCGCCGCAGCTTGTGCAGGATGCCGGTCTCGGTGGCGATGATGAACTCGCGGGCCGGGGCCTGGCGGCAGGCGCTGATCATGCCCTCGGTGCTGGCCACCAGGCGCGCGCGGCGGCGCACCTCCAGCGGGGCCTCAGGGTGGGCCACCAGCCAGGCCTGGGGATGCTCGCGCTCCAGGATCTCCACCCCGTGGTCCCTAATCTCCATATGCACAGGGCACCAGCCGTCCCAGAAGACCATGTCGCGGCCGGTCTGCTCCTGCACCCAGCGGCCCAGGAACTTGTCGGGCACGAACAGGATCTGGCGGCCCTTGGGCAGGCTCTCCACCACCTGGCGGGCATTGCTGCTGGTGCAGCAGATGTCGCTCTCGGCCTTCACCGCAGCGGTGGTGTTCACATAGCTCACCACCAGCGCGCCGGGGTGCTGCTCCTTCAGGTCCAAGAGCTGGTCGGCGCTGATCATGTCCGCCATGCTGCAGCCGGCGAGCAGGTCGGGCAGCAGCACCTTCTTGCCCGGGTTCAGGATGCTGGCGGTCTCGGCCATGAAATGCACGCCGCAGAACACGATCACCTCGGCATCCGTGCCCTGGGCCTGGCGCGAGAGGCCCAGCGAGTCACCGGTGAAGTCAGCCAGGTCTTGGATCTCGGGCCGCTGGTAGTTGTGGGCCAGGATGACGGCCTTGCGCTCTTTCTTCAGCCGAAGGATCTCGGCGGTCAAATTGAGGGTCTGCATGAAAGGCTTCCTGGGGAGGTTAGGGCTCCTGCTCGATGTCGAGCTTGCCCGAAGGCATGGGGGTGACAGGCGGCAGCTCAGAGGGCAGCTCCGCGGACGAGGGCAGCTGCTCGGCCCGCACCGCGGTGCCGGGCTTGGTCGCCAAAGGCAGGGGGCTGGGCACAGGCTGGGCCCTGGCGATGGCCGGGGCGGGGGCAACAGGAGCAGAAGCCGCCGGACTGGGCGCAGGGCCTGCGCCGGGCTTGGCCGGGCTGGGCGCAGGGGCTGCGGCAGGCTGGGCCGGGCTAGCAGCGGCGCCAAGATGCGGCAGATGCAGATGCAGGCCCTGCAGCCGCTTGAGCCCGCCGCGGGCCACCATGGCGTAAGCCAGGGCCAGCACCAGAGCCAGGGCCAGGGCCGCGCCAGCCAGGATGGCCAGGGTGCGCGCGGCCGGGCGCGAAGGCGCTGCCGCCGCGGCCTTGGCCTTTCGGCTGTGCTTGAGCAGCCAGACCTTGAGCCGCATCAGCGGGCCGCTGGAATGGCTGGCTTTCTCGCGGATGAGCGCCTCCACGCTGGCATCCACCTCCTGCCAATCCGCCGGCGACATGCCGCCCGGCTGGGCCTGGTCCAGGGCCTCCTGCATGCGGGTGAGCAGCTCCAGCGAGGCCTGGGGGTCATCCTGCAGGGCCATGTTCAGGCGCTGGGCCTCTTCCACCGTGGGATCCCCGGCCAGGTACTTGCGGGCCAGGCGGGCTATCTCTTCTACCGAGAGTTCCGGCAAATCATCCCCCTCAAGGGTGCCGCCTTGCCTCAGGCCTTGAACTGGGCCTTGACGCGGTCGCGCAGGGCCAGGCGTGCGTTGTAGAGGCGCGAGAGCACCGTCACCCAGGCGGCGTTCAGGCGCTTGGCCATCTCCAGGATGCTCAGGCCGTCCATCTCGTGCATGGCCAAGATCTGCTTGTGCGGCTCGGGGATGTCATCGATCTCGCCCCGCACCATGAAGTTGACCCGCTCCCTGTCATCGCGGGTTATCTCCTGCAGCACGGGCACGCGGCGGGCCAGCTCCTCCAGCTCGCGGGCCTGCGACAGGCACTCGATGCGGCGGCGCTCCATCACCGGCATGCAGTAGCGCACCGCCAAGATGGAGAGCCAGGGCTTGAGCGGCAGGTCGGGCTGGCCTTTGGATGCTATCTCATCAAAGGCAGCCGTGAAGGTGCCGGCCACGGCCTCCTTCATGCCCGGGTCATCGCCCAAAAAGAAGGCGCAGCTGCGCTCCACCACCGCCTTGTGGTCCGCGTACAGCCCCCTGAACGCCGCGGCATCGCCGGCCCGTATGCCCGCCACCAGCTCATCATCGCTCATGTCGCCTCCTCGCGCAGCCCCAAGGGCTTGCAGATATTTTAACAAGCCGGCGCCCAAGATGAAAGCCCTGTCGCTGAGGCCAAGCCTTGCCAGGGGGGGCATTAACCGCTAGCATAGGCCCATGCTGACCTTCCTCATCATCCTGCACCTGGCGCTGGCCCTGGCGGTCTCCAGCCATGCCCTGCTCACCAAGCGCGACCCGCGCGGCGCGGCGCTGTGGGTCTACATCCTCTTCACCCTGCCCCTGGCCGGGGTGCTCATCTATTGGATGCTGGGCATCAACCGGGTGGCCCGCGCCGCCAGCCGCCGCCGCCGGGGCATCGCGCTGGTCCGCCCCGGCATCGCCCCCTGCCAGGTGCCGCCGGGCCTCAAGCCGCTGAAGGCCGCGGCCGACAGCCTGGCCCATTTCCCGCTGTCCGGCGGCAACCGCGTCACCCTGCTGGTGGACGGCGACCAGGCCTACCCTGCCATGCTGTCCGCCATCGCCCGCGCGCGCAAGAGCCTCTGCCTCTCCAGCTTCATCTTTGACCAGGACCCCGCCGGCCAGGCCTTCACCCTGGCCCTGTGCCAGGCCGCCCAGCGCGGGGCCAAGGTGCGCGTGCTGGTGGACGGCATCGGCGCCTGGGGCCCGGGCCGGCGCCTGCTGGAGGCCGTGCACGCGAGCGGCGGCCGGGTGGCCAGCTTCTGGCCGCGCGGGCGCTTCTTGCGGCAGAGCGGCCTCAACCTGCGCAACCACCGCAAGATCCTGGTGGCCGACGGCTGCCTGGGCTTCACGGGCGGCATGAACATCAGCCAGCGCCACCTGGGCGCCGGCCGCCCCGCCCGCGCGCGCGACCTGCACTTCAAGGTAGAGGGCCCGGCCGCGGCCCAGATGGTGGCGGTGTTCGCGCGCGACTGGCACGCGGCCACCGGCGAGGCCCTGGAGGGCGCCGACTGGCATGCCAACCCCCGCCCTGCAGGCCGCGAGGCGCTGCGCGGCATCGCCAGCGCGCCAGACGAGGACATGGAGAAGGTGTACGAGCTGCTGCTGGCGGCCCTGCGCAACGCGCGCCGCAAGGTGCTGCTGATGAGCCCCTACTTCCTGCCTGACCGCCCCATGCTCATCGCCCTGCGCACGGCCCGCCGCAGCGGCGTGGCGGTGCAAGTGCTGCTGCCCCGCCACAGCGACCACCCCTTCATGCGCTGGGCCTCGCGGGGCTACCTGTGGGAGCTGGTGGAGGCCGGCGTTGAGGTGCGCGAGGTGCTGGGCTCCTTCATCCACAGCAAGCTGGCCGTGGTGGACGGCGCCTGGTGCCTGGTGGGCTCCTCCAACCTTGACCCGCGCAGCTGGCGCCTCAACTATGAGTTCAACCTGGAGGCCTATTCCCCGGCCCTGGCCCGCCAGCTGGAGGCCTATGCCGCCCCCCTGCTGGAGCATAGCTTCACCGTCACCCTGGCCGACCTCAAGCGGGAGCCCCTGCCCGTGCGCCTGCGCAACCAGGCCGCCAAGCTCTTCTCACCCTACCTCTGACCGCCATGCCCCGCCTCTTTGCCTCCCTCCGCCAGCGCGACTTCCGCGTCTTCTTCATCGGCCAGAGCATCTCCCTGCTGGGCACCTGGATGCGCTCGGCAGCGCTGGGTTGGCTGGCCTTCCAATGGACCGGCTCAGAGTTCAAGCTGGGCCTGGTGGCGGTGGTCAATTCCCTGCCCGCGCTCTTCCTGGCCGGCTGGGCCGGCTCGCTGGCCGACCGCCACAGCAAGCTCAAGATGGTGAAGCTCACCACCTGGTCGGCGCTGCTGGCCTCCACGGTGATGGCCCTGCTGCTGGCCCTGCGCCTCGACCCGGGTTTCCCGGCCCTGCTGGCCATGGCCCTGTGGTGGGGGCTGGCCCAGGCCTTTGAGGCCCCGGCCCGCCAGTCCATGATCCGCGACCTGGCCGGCCGCGAGGCCATGGGCAATGCCATCGCCATCAACAGCGCGGCCTTCAATGTGGCGCGCATGGTCGGCCCGGCGCTGGGCGGCCTGCTCTTGGGCTCGCTGGGCGCGGCCTGGTGCTTCGGGGCCGACGCGCTCTCCTTCTTGGCCGTGCTCTACAGCCTGGCCGTCATCCCCGAGACCCCGCCGCGCCTGCAAAGGGGCGACGGCAGCCTGGGCGAGGTGTGGGCCTACCTGCGCCAGGACCGCGCCAGCCTGCGCGTGCTGCTGCTGCTGGCCGTGGTCAGCCTCTTCGGCTGGACCTACGCCACCCAGATGGCGGCCTATGCCAAGCGGCACTTGGGGCTGGACGCCCATGGCTTCGGCCTGCTGCTTGCCATCAATGGCGCGGGCGCCTGCCTGGGCGCCCTGTGGGTGGCGGCCCGCGCGCACAAGCCGCGCCCCCTGCGCCAGATGGCGGCCGGCCTGGCCCTGCTCACCCTGGGCCTGCTGGCCGCCGGCCAGGCCCAGGGCCTGGCTCTGGCCGCGCTGGCGCTCTTCATCGCCGGCCTGGGCATGCTGCTCTTCTTTGCCACGGGCAACACCACCCTGCAAGCGCGCGTGCCCGATGCCCTGCGCGGCCGGGTGATGGGCCTGTGGATCACGGTGTTCATGGGCTCAGCGCCCATCGGCACCCTGCCCCTGGGCTGGGCCGCCGAAGCCTGGGGCTCGGCCAGGGCCATCCAGATGAGCGGCCTGCTCTGCGGCCTGCTCTGCCTGGGGGTCTGGCTGCTGGTGCCTGCCAAAGGCCAGGCCCCTGCCTGAACAGGCTTCCCTTTGAGGGCCGAGCAGGCTATAATGGTTCAGGTTTGAACCTTTTGCCCTTTGGTGCTTGCCATGCCCACCCATTATCAAGGCTCCGCGGAAGACAAGCTGGCGCTGGACGCCTTCATCAAGGTGACCCGCGCCCACAACCACCTGATGAGCAGCCTGGCCCAGGTGCACGCCAAGCACGGCCTGACCCCGCCCCAGTTCGGCATCTTGGAGACCCTGTGGCACTTGGGCCCGCTCAACCAGCAGGAGCTCTGCCGCAAGCTCCTGACCAGCAAGCCCAATGTCAGCGCCATCCTCAACAACCTTGAGAAGAACGGCCTGGTGCGCCGCGTGCCGGACGCGCGCGACGGCCGCGCCGTGCAGGTGCAGCTCAGCGCCAAGGGCCGCCAGCTCATCGAAGAGGCCTTCCCGGTCTTCTTGCAGGCGCTCAAGCAGCGCTTCTCCTGCCTGAGCGCTGAAGAGATGGCCACCCTGGCCAGCATCAGCAAGCGCTGGGGCCTGGCCATGGAGGCGCAAGGCGGGGGATAAGGGCAGACAGACCTCACCCTATCCCCTTCCGTGTAGCCACAAAAAACTAATACCCCTTCCCCTCTCCACAGTGGAGAGGGGAAGGGGCATCTTATTTTAAGGCTTTCACGGTTGGGGATGGGGTGAGGTCAGTCCAGGTAGTACCACTTGAAGATGATCGCGCGGCCGCTCACGCCATTGTGGCTGGCCTGGATGCGCACGAAATACAGGCCCCGGCTCAGGTTGAACACATGGCCCGACACCGGCAGGGCGTTCCAGCCCGGCGCAAAGGAGCCGGCCCCATTGGCGCCGCTCACCCAGCTCATGGTGGCAGCCTGCGCGTAAGAGGCGCTGTAGATGTGGGCTGTCACATGGTCGGCCGTGCCATCCAGATGGATGTGGAAGCTGATGGCCTTGCCGGGCAGGCTGGGGTTGGGCACGGCCAGGCCCTTGAGCACGTCTGGGATGCTCTTGTCCGTGATGGTGCGGGTGGGCGATGGGGTG
>Ga0326728_10016768_pt1 | contig 14851 bp, 10 predicted proteins | sample MB3enrmetagenome_FD_207602 | JGI IMG/M metagenome (GOLD analysis project Ga0326728, IMG submission 207602) | Lab enriched peat soil microbial communities from McLean, Ithaca, NY, United States - MB31MN | ecosystem: Environmental > Terrestrial > Soil > Wetlands > Peat | place: USA: New York...
ATAATGATCCAGTTCCCTGGTGTTAGAATCTTATCCAGGGGCGGCGGGTGCCGGATTAAGGAATATTCTGCGTCAAAATGCTGAAGAAACCTGAAATCTAACTTGGCCACCTGCGTATTAGTTTGGTGAGGGCGGCTCTCCAGGGCAGCCCTGAAAAATAGCTTTTGATCGCAGCATCCCAGGGTGGGGCTGGAGTCTCGTCCGCACTTGAGGTGTTGTTCGAGTAGCCGCGGAGTTCATGACACAGGACGCTAGATTTTCAGATTCCCCCAATAAATGCCATTGGTTTTTCTTTGCCCTGTACCTTGCCCTGTTCGGAAGTTTCTGCGGACTTGAAATCGACACTTTCGTGCAGGACTTGCCTTTCTTTCAGGTCAGCACGTTTCTGTTGATCACGAACGTGCTTTTCGTGATGCTTGTCCCCCCCATCTCCTACGCATTTTTCTCCTCGATCCGTCCCTTTTGGAAGAATCGCGCCGCGAGGATCGGGGTTCTGATACTGAATACGCTTTATTTCTTTATCGTGTCCTTTCTCGCAATCTATAAATCGGTGAGAAAGCTTGACTTTGACTTCAATTTTCTCTGGTACAACACCGAGGATGCTTTGCCGGTGCTCTGGAAAATCTATGCACCCTGGCTGTTTGTGCTACCCGTCTTGATGGTGGCGTTTGCATTCCTTCAAAAGCCTGCCTTTTCTCCGATTGTCAGATTTTTGGCGAAATCGCAGTGGAAGAGAGGGTTGGTTCTCGCTGCGATCTTTGTGTCGAGTGTCCTTTGCCAGTTCATGACGATCAGAAATATCCGCGGCTCTGCCGCGGGTTTCGTATACGCAAATTTTGTCAGTGATCGCCGCGTCCGGAGTGATTATCACGAGCTCTACCGCAAGCACATTGATCAGCTCCGGGCCGATCCTCCTCAAGCCTACAGTTCGGGAAATCCCTCGATTATGGGAGATGTCGTTTTTTTCGTTAAGCAGGAGAGCCTCAACGGCCTTCTGGTGAAGCCGGGGATCACGCCACAGCTGCTGAGGGCTTCCCGCGACGGCATCCTCTTTCAGGATTTCTATGGGAATTCCATCCAAAGCATCCGCGGATACGAATGCATTCTGTGCGGAGTTCCGCCGAACCTGACCGGAGCTCTGGTTGACGAATACACTCCGGAGGAATTGAAAGACCTGAGCTGCCTGCCAAGAGTATTCAAGTCTCTCGGCTATCATCCTCTCTATTTTTTTGGCGGAAGCCGGAACGCCCGAATCATGCGTTTTGCCGAATCCATAGGATTTGAGAAGGTCCTGGCGGACGATATCGTGAAACCAGAGGACATCAAGTTCGATTGGGGATATCGGGAGGACGTCTTTTATTCCCGCATTTTCGAATACCTGCGGCGGTACAATGCCAGCGATAAGCTTTTTGTCTTTATTGATACTGGAGCAACCAATCACACGCCGTTCAAGGTCTTGGACGAAAAGCTCGCCGACAAAGTTCCTTTCCCGCACCCCACCACATTCGAGGAACACTTGTCGAACACGACCTTCGTCCAGGATGCCTATTTCGGCTATCTGTACGATTCATTCAAAGAGCACTACGGGTCCCGCGGCTCAATGGTGGTGTCAAGCGACCACTCCTGGCCAATCCCAATCCACAAGAACAACATTTACAATGAACGGGGCGCTTACGAAGAGAACTTTCGCATTGCTATGCTTTTCGTGCCCCCTTTGTCCAGGAAGAACGAGTTTTCGACGGGGACGGTCGTCACTCAGCGTTTCAGCCAGATGGATATTTTACCAACCGTCCTCAATTTGATTGGGCTGGATCAAAAGCACCTGCTTGGCGAGTCGTTCGCACCCTGGTTGCTTGTCTCCCGGAGTTCAGAAAGATCGAATCCCCGCCGTACAAAGATTTCGGTTCAACCTTATGGTGGCGGATTCATTTCCGCGGTGCAATATCCGGAGAAATATGTTTTTGATGTGCTGGGCAGAAGCTACACGGTGTTTGATCTGGAAAAGGATCCCCGCGAGGAATCACCCTCTATTCACTCCGGCGGAGAGCATGCGTCCCTGATCAAGGAATTTTTCCATCCTGACACAAGCCAACTGGCGAAGGCAGCGACGACGGGCCGGGCGCCTGTTCGGCTCAACCACGCCAGGAACGCGGCCCTTTCGAATGCTCGGACAGGCTCCTAGCCCTAGGACAATGCGGCGCGAATGCGCTCGAGTCCCTTTTCAATAACAGGAATTGAGGCCGCATAGGATAAGCGCAAATACCCTTCCCCATATTCCCCGAATGCCGAACCGGGGAGCAGCGCAACTCCGGCCGTCTCGAGTATGAAGTTTGCCAGGGCATTGGACGTCATCCCCGTTCCCTTGATGTTCGGAAACACGTAAAAGGCGCCTTCAGGTTTCTTGCAGGTAAATCCAGGAATCCGGTTCAAACCATCGACGATCACGTTGCGCCGGCGTTCATATTCGCTGACCATGCGCTCCACCCTATCCTGCGGGCCAATGATGGCTTCCATGCCGGCGAACTGCGTGAAATGGGCGGTGGAACCGAGGGAGTGGGTAAGCAGCAATCCCACCTTGGCCGCTAAATCTTTAGGCATGATTCCATAGCCGAGTCGCCACCCTGTCATGCAGTAGGTCTTGGAAAATCCATCCACAATAAGGGTTCGCTCCCTCATGCCGGGGAGAGATGCAACGGAGGCCACCTCTAAACCGTCGTATGCGATGCGCGCATAGATCTCATCCGACAGGACCCAGCAATCAAACTTCTGCGCCTGCGCGGCGATGTGCGCCAGGTCGCGCGCCGGAATGACTCCTCCCGTGGGATTGCTCGGCGAATTTAAAATGATGAGCCGTGTACGCCTGTTGATGAGTTTATCGAACGCATCGAGATCGAAAGAAAAACTGTTTTCCTCCAGCAGCGGCACAGGAACCGGAACGCCTCCAGCGACGCCGATCATTGCTTCGTAGGTCGGGAAACCCGGATTCGGGTAAATGACCTCGTCTCCGGGTTCCACCAAGGCGAGCGTTGGGAAAAAGAGATTGGGCTTTCCTCCCGGGCTGACGACCACTTCATCCGGATGAACTGTAATTCCGCGCCTCCGGCTGACGTCTTCCGCGATCACCTCTCTCAACGACGGCATCCCCGCCGGATCCGTGTAACGCGTTTGGCCTTCGCTGATGGCCTTGATTCCGGCCAGGCTGACATTGCTGAAAGTATCGTAGTCGGGTTGTCCGATTTCGAAATGGATGATATCCCGCCCGGCAGCCTCCAACTGTCCCGCCTTGGCCAACACCTGATAAGCCCCCTCCGGTGCGAGGTGATGCGTACGCTTCGCGAATCCCATGCAGGCTCCTTCGAAATTCGAATGGATGCGGACTATTTTGCTGCAGCCGAATTCTGTGCGAGCAGCTTTTCCAAACCCTCGAATTCTTCGTCAGGCATGCTGAACCAGTTTTCCCGGGCGGGGAAGCTTCCGCCAACGACTTCGTCATGGTAGGTCTTTAATCCATTGAGAATAACTTCGCCGGCATTGCCGAAGACCTTCGCCATTTTGGGCTTAAATTTCGGGAACAATCCGAACATATCGTGATAGATCAGAAGCTGGCCGTGTGCATGCGGACCGGAACCGAGACCCATAATGATGCAGTTTTGCGCTCGCTCCGTAATGAGTTTGCAGAGTCTGTCCGGGACCAATTCCAGCAGGATGGCAAAGGCCCCGGACGCTTCGAGTGCCTTGGCGTCATCGGCGATTTTCTTTGCCAGCGAGGCGGACTTGCCCTGAAGCTTGAAGCCACCCAGGGCCGCGACGGATTGAGGGGTCAATCCAAGATGCCCGATGGTGGGAATTCCCGCATCCACGATCGCCCGGATGCGCGGAGTCATTGCGTCGCCGCCTTCGAGCTTGATCGCGTCGCAGCCTGCTTCCGCCATAAATCTTCCGGCGTTGAGCACAGCAAGCTCGTTGCTGGGCTGGTAGGACATGTAAGGCATATCGCCGACGAGGAAGACATTCGGGGCGCCTCTGCGGACGGCAGCGGCATGGCGGATCATATCGTCCATCTTGACAGGCAGCGTCGAATCATAGCCTAGCATCGTCATGCCGAGACTGTCGCCTACCAGGATCATTTCGATCCCGGCCTGTTCCTGAAGGCAACCAGTGGAAAAATCGTAACAGGTCAGCCACGTGATCGGTTCACCCTTTTTAACCTTTTGGAACAGGTAGGGCAGGGTAATTTTTGTGCGCACTTCGGTCATTCACTCGCTCCTAAACCGTACTTGCTCGGCGCCACTCCGGCTACCGGCTGGGGGGCGCGAGCAGGGAGGCGATTTTATCAGAAGAATCCAGAATTCAGAAGTCAGAAGTGGTCGTGTGGTCGTGGATTTGGAGTCTCAGAGACTTCGAGTCGTGGAGTTCATTTTGGAATTCTCCAAGACGCAAAGCCTCAAAGCATCTCAACAATAAGCCCGGCATTGTCGGCTTTGAGCAGGCGGGATTGGGCGGAGAGGCCAAACGATTGAAACCTCTCGGCTATAGCGGCTCCGATCTCGACCGTGTGCGAGTCGGCGAAAGCCATGACTGTGGAGCCGGAGCCGGACAGCGCAATTCCCAATAATCCTTCGTGATCCATTGCCAGCACCTCATTGAGGCCGGGAATCAATTTGCTGCGGTAGGGCTGATGCAGAAGATCAGACATAGCCTCACGGAGTCCTTCGCGCCTTCCTTGTGTCAGTTGTGCCATGAGAAATGCCGTCCGCTGGATATTATAGATCGCGTGTTCGCGGGGAATTTCGGCCGGGAGGATCGATCGGGCAAATTCGGTCGATATCTCAAGGTCTGGAGTAACCGCGATCACCGTCCATTCCCGGGGGAATTCCGATTTAGAGCAGAAGATCTTTTCACCGTAAATCGACGCAACCAGTCCACCCCAGATGCTGGGCGCCAGGTTATCTGGATGGCCTTCACGCGCGCTTGTAACCTTCAGCAGTTTCTCCCGGTCCCAGTTAAGCCCGCAGAGGAAATTCACGGCAGCGGCGGCGGCCAGCAATGCGGAGGAACTGCTTCCCAGTCCCTTGGAAATCGGAATTTGGTTTTCCATTTCGAGAGAGAAGGAGGGGAGCCGGCACCCGGCTTCATCCGCAATATCAACCATGCTGCGCCAGACATAATTGGATTCGTTTGCGGGGATCAGGTGCGCATCCTGACCGGAGACCTCCATTCGGGAAGGGCTTCGCTCCAGGACACGCACTTCGAGAGTCAAGAAAAGCTGCAACGCCAGGCCGACGGCGTCAAAAGCAGGTCCCAGGTTGCTGGTGCTGGCGGGAACACGAATCCGCGCTCGCGTGACGAAATTCGTGTTGGGTGCCGCCATCATGCAGGTATAATAATGTGCTTTGCACAAAGCTACAACAACGGGGGTTTTGGGATGATGCTTTTTTCGAGTACGAATCGGCAGGCTCCGGAGGTGACCTTGCCGGAAGCCTTGATGCAGGGACAAGCTCCGGACAAGGGCTTATACCTGCCGGTCTCTATTCCCTCCTTTGCCCCCGGAGAGCTGGCCTCGCTTCAGGATAAAACTTATCCGGAGATCGCAGCGGCGGTTCTCGGCAAGTTCACGGCCGGCACTTTTGCTCCGGATCTCCTGAGCGCGATGTGCCGCCGAGCTTATGATTTCGATGTCCCGCTCGAACAGGTGGAATCCAAGAGGTACGTCATGCGGCTGGACCGCGGGCCCACAGCCTCATTCAAGGATTTCGCTGGAAGAATGATGGGGCAGATGTTTGGCGTGCTGCGACAGAACTCATCCGGACGGCTGGTCATCCTGACCGCAACCAGCGGAGATACGGGGAGCGCTGTGGCCCACGCTTTCCACAGAATATCCCAGGTCGAAGTCATGGTGCTGTTCCCGCCCGCAGAGGTCAGCCACCGCCAGAGGAAGCAGATGACGACCCTGGGTGAGAACATCACCGCCATAGGAGTCGACGGAAAATTCGACGACTGCCAGGCGCTGGTCAAGCAGGCTTTCGCCGACGAGACCCTGCGCCACATACAATTGACCTCCGCCAATTCCATCAACATCGGCCGCCTGCTGCCACAAATTGTCTATTACGTTTATGCCTACGTCCGGTTGGCAAGAAAAGGCGAGCCTGTCGTCTTTTCCGTCCCATCCGGCAACTTCGGCGATATGATGGGCGCCCTGCTCGCATCCCGGATGGGACTTCCGGTGGGAAAAATTATCGTCGCTACCAATGCGAACGATGAGGTGGCGAGATTCCTGGAAACCGGCCGTTACGAGAAGATCGTTCCGTCGCGCTGCTGTATTTCCAATGCAATGAATGTGGGGCATCCCAGCAATTTCGCTCGAGTGGTCGATATGTTCGGTGGATGGATGGACGAAACCGGCGCGGTGCGAGAGATGCCGGACATGGATCGGCTGAAAAAGGAACTTTGGGCGATTAGCATTGATGACGACGAGACGCGCCGGACGATTCAACGCGAGTGGCAACTTCATCGTCTTCTGTTGGAGCCGCACGGGGCGGTCGGCTGGCTCGGGCTGGAACGCTACCTCGAAAAGCATCCCACCTCCTCACCCAGTGTGTCGGTGGAGACCGCCCACCCGGCAAAGTTCCCGGAAGAGATCCAGCGGCTGCTGGGTTTGTCCCCGGAGGTGCCGGCGGCCCTTGCCGAAGTCGAACGGAAAGAGGAGCGATATCAAACCATGCCGGCTGATTACGGCGCCTTTCACAACCTGCTCCTGGAACATTACGGATCTTGATCCGCGGTTTAGAAAAGGGTGTCCCTCAATGAAATATGTCATCTTCCTGGGCGACGGAATGGCTGATTACCCTATCCCCGAACTGGGCGGGAAAACCCCTCTAATGGTGGCAAGAAAACCGGGAATGGACTGGATCGCTAGGGAAGGGAGCACCGGACTGTTCCGGACGATTGGCCCGCACATGATGACCGGCTCCGCCGTCGCGAATCTCTCCGTTCTCGGCTATAACGGGACGGAGCTGTTCCACGGCGCCGAAGGGAGGGGAGTGCTGGAGGCGGCCAGCCTGGGAATTCGCCTCGGGCAAAACGATATGGCCATGCGGGTCAACCTGATTTGCATTGAAGAGGGTAAAATCCGAAGCCATTCCGCAGGACATATTTCGACTGAAGAAGCTCATGCGCTCATCCGCGACGCGCAGGCTCATTTCAAGGACTGGAATCTGCACCTCTATCCCGGACTCAGCTACCGGCACGTCCTGGTGATTCCGGACGGTGAGTTCCAGCTTGATTGTTTTCCGCCGCACGATTATGTGGGCACGCCCTGGAGGGACCTGCCGATCAAGCCCATGACGGCTGAAGGCGAAAGAACAGCCGGTCTGCTAAACCGCCTGATCGAAGAGTCCCAATCATTCCTCGACGAGCACCCGATCAATAAGAAAAGGCGGGCGGATGGGAAACAAGCTGCCAACTCGCTGTGGCCCTGGGCCCCCGGGAAGAAGCCGGACATGCAAACACTCCAGCAACGGTTTGGAATTTCCGGAGCAGCCGTTACGGCGGTGGATCTGATCAAGGGGCTGGCCATCTATGCCGGCATGAAGCCGGTTGAGGTCCCCGGCGCTACCGGGCTTTACGACACTAATTACGAAGGTAAAGCGGATGCGGCCCTGAAGGCGCTGGAAGAGGTCGACTTTGCGTACATTCACGTGGAGGCGCCCGATGAGGCCGGGCACGAAAAAAATCTCCGGCTGAAAATCCGCTGTATCGAAGACCTGGACCGTCGCCTGATTCAGCGCGTGCTGGAAGGGTTGCAGAAGAGGGGATGGGAAACTACCGTCGCTGTTTTACCCGACCATCCCACACCTATCGCCCATGGAAATCATACCCGGGAACCAGTGCCGGTCGCGATTCGCTTCCCTCATCGGCCGGCTGATCATGTGTCGTGCTTTGATGAGGAAAGCGTCAAAAGCGGAGCCTTGGGCTTGATGTTCGGCTCTCAGTTCATCGAGACCTTTTTTCAACCGCAGACTCTCCCGGATTGACGGGGATGTGTGAAGAATAATCCGAGGTTGCCATGCTAACCCTGCTTTATATCCGCGTGATGGAACTTGTAATTCGTTGTCAGCGACACGGCCATGCAGAGGGATGGTTTCTCAAATTTCAGCGTAACCACGGGACAATGCCAGATTCCTTCGGGGATGACGACGGCCGTCGGTTCTGAGAAAATGTGGTCCTCTTGCTGCCCCTTGATCCCAATCTTAAAATTGACTTCAGCGCCGGGATCGCCGATGTTTTTGGGATCCGACCCGATGAAGCAGAAGACTTCGTCATGATCGTGAACGCGCGGCCCGGTGGACATCCCAAGCGGTCCCACTTTCAATCCGAGCGCATAGACGATGTTGCATGGAAAACCGTGGAGGATGTCGGCTCACGCCGAAACCATGGAAGCCTCTCCCATTTTGCGGATCGGCAACTTGACCAGCCATCTCCCGTATTTTGATTTTCCGTCAGAAGTTTCGGTTGAGACGCGCGGCAGCAGCGCACTGCCATCAGCCGCGCCTCCGGCAGCTATGGTCTTAACGAATCCCCCTCTTGTCTTCATTTCAATCATTCTGCTTTAGGGGGCTGACCCCAATTCCTCGCCAGGAGGGAGATGAGAATCATAATCAGGGATCCATTAGCTCCGTGCTTTCTCCGGAACCGTCCGCTCCGGGGATTCAGAAACGGTATGCGCTTGTTCGTCTGTAATCAGAATTCGCGCGTCCACAACACGGGCGCCGGACCCGGCCGGCAGCACAATCAAGGGGTTGATGTCCATCTCCTCGATTTCCGGGAAGTCGGTAACCAACTGCGACAGCCGCGACAGCGACTGCGCGATGGCATCGAGATCCGACGGAGGCTCGCCGCGGTACCCCATCAGCAGCTTGATCCCCTTGATGTTCTCGATCATGTTGCGTGCGCCGAGTTCACGGATCGGGGCGATCCGAAACGTCACATCCCGGAGAACTTCGACATAGATGCCGCCCAAACCAAACATCAGCAAAGCCCCAAACTGCGGGTCGCGCTTCATTCCCAGGATGGTTTCCTTTCCTCCACGCACCATTTCCTGGACAAGGACACCCCAGATTTCCACGTTGTCCCTTGCCGTTTTGACCTGTTGAATCAAGTCGGTGTAGGCATCCTTCACTTCGGCTTCCGATTCCAGATTCAGCTTGACTCCCCCGACGTCAACCTTGTGGATGATGTCGGGGGAAACGATCTTCAGGGCAACCGGGAAACCGATATCATTGGCCGCGGCAACCGCTTCGTCCATGTCCCGAACAAACCTGGATTGCAGCATTGGAAGACCATACGCCCGCAGGACCGCATGCGCCTCCGGCTCCGGCAGGAATCTGCGCCGTTCGTTTTTCGCTTTTGCCAGGATCTCCCGGACTTTGTCCGGCTGCACATCTTCAAAATGCTTGACCTCCGTTCTCGGCCGCGTGCGCCAACTGGCGTAGCGCGCCATCGCGCTGAGCGCTCGCGCAGCATCCTCGGGGAAACGATAGTGCGGGATCTGAGCATCCTCGAGTATTTTCAAAGAAGGCTCGATGTCCCCGGTTGCCATGTAGACCGTGAAGACAGGCTTGTTGGCAAAGCGCGCCTGAGTAGCGATCACCTTCGAGGTCGCTTCCAGGTTTGTCAGCATCTGCGGGACGCAGATCACGATCACGCCGTCCACGTTATCGTCGGTCAATACCGCCTGCATCGCCAGCTGATAGCGCGATTCATCGGCGTCTCCAATGAGATCGATGGGGTTGTTCAGGCTGACGGTCGGGGGGAGGTCGGACATCAGGATGGACTTGGTTTTGGGATCTAGCGCGGACAACTCCAAGCCGTTGCGCACGGAGTTATCGGTCGCCATGATCCCGGGGCCGCCGGCATTGGTCACAATGGCGACCCGTCGCCCGCGCGGCAACGGCTGGTGGGCGAACGCCATCCCGAACCGGAACAGATCTTCGAGTGTGTCGACACGCAGCACTCCGCATTGGGCGAACAGCGAATCGTACACCTCATCCGAACCGGACAGGGCGCCAGTATGGGAAGCCGCGGCTTTCGCGCCTTCCCGCGTGCGCCCGGATTTGACGCCGAGGATCGGCTTCTTCTCCGAAATTCGGTGCGCCAGTTCGACGAACGCCTTCGGATTTTCAAGTCCTTCCACATAGAGGAGGATGACGTCGGTCATGGGATCATCGGAGAGCGCCTCGAGCACATCGTTCTCGTTGATATCCGCCTTGTTCCCTACGGAAATGAATTTGGAAAAGCCGATCTTTTCGCCGGCCGCATATTCGAGAGCCGCAACTCCGACGGCGCCGCTCTGGGAAATAAACGCGATATTGCCGCCCAGCGGGAAATTGCGGGAGAAAGTTGCGTTCAGCGAAATGGCCGGATCCGTATTAATCACTCCGAAGCAGTTCGGCCCCACAACGGCCATTCCGAACTCGTGCGCTATGGCCTGCAGTTGGTGCTCGAGCTCGATCCCGTGGCCGCCGACTTCCTTGAATCCGGCGCTGATGACGATCGCTCCCTTGCAGCCCTTACGTCCAGCATCTTTGAGAACCTGGGGGACGTAGCCGGCGGGAACGAGGACCACCGCAAGATCCACTTCGTCCGGCACATCCATGACGTTGGGATAGGCCCGGACCCCCAGGACATTTTTCGCTTTGCTGTTGACCGGGTACACGCAGCCGTTGTATCCAGCGAAGAGAAGGTTTGCAAAAACGGCGCGGCCAAGGCTTTGCGGTTTGGCCGAGGCGCCGATCACAGCTACGGAACGAGGTGCAAAAATCGCTTTCAGCTGGTCTGATTTGGCCATGTCGATTTTCCTAAGGGACTTGATATCGAATAATCGGGATATTCCGGCAACTCCCGCCGTTGAGATGAAAGACACCGATTCCCGCGTTTGCTGGACTGACGACCGATGAAAATCTCAGGCTTTACAGCCCGATTCCAAAGAGTATTTCGGAACATTCAAAGTAGACTATAGCAAAACTTCCAATGTCAAAAACAGCAAAGATATCTATATCTCTACCTCGCTGATCCACAGCTTCTTGTTTGTTGGCAAACTGGTATTTGTGAGCCTGACCAAGAACTGTCTGCCTTTGGGGAAGCTTTAGCGGCGATCTGCGACAAAGGCATGCTTCAGCGCAACGCACGGACCGGGATGGCTGCGCAGGAGCAAAATCCAGGTCATCACGATTGAGCTCTGTTGAGCAGCAGCAGGCTATCCCCCGCAAAACAAGCGGCTTGCTGATCGCCGGGGGGAACGAATGAGAATTCTCTGTACAATAAATCCCCCTCTAGCGGGAGTTTACTGTGAACAAACTAATTCTTTGCGTCAAGTCATTATTTTACAAACACTTAGACTTTGGAATGCCGTATTACCCTATTATGGTGTGTAATACGGCCGCACACGAGTTAAGTCCTTTAAAATCAACATCAGCATCTTCGCTCTGCGTCGTTTCGCAGTAAACTCCCGCTAGCAGTGCGTCCTGCCGGGCACACCATAAAAAAGAGGCGCATGGAATGCGTCCTTTAGGTAGAACGAATTTGAAAATCTGTGATGTTCAGATCGAGTGCGTCAGCCATTTCCCTTTACCAATGCTTGCAGTAAAGCCTGGGCTGCCTGGCATCTTGTCGCTTATAAAGCGCGAGTTTGGATTATAGTGATTGATGATTTCCTCTTTTGCCAGGTCTTGCAGGACTTCCCCCGTGAGGAGGTCGATGGCTTGAGCTCGAATACCTGAACGAAGCGGGCTAAAATCGACTCGGTGCAATTCAAGCTTATCTGGATTAACGAGCCGTTGAACATCTTTCGCGAATGATTCATCAAGATTCAAATGTTTCCACACCTCTGCGCGTCCATCGGCTTTAGTCGCCATGTTAAGATAAAATTGCAGATTCGGAACGGCACCATGTCGAGTGAGGTCCGCCGTGCTTCGTGGTATTCCGATGACGTTGTCTAGAGCCTCATGAATTCTTTTTGCAAGGCCTTGCGGTTCTGAAGTCTCTTGTCCGAATCGCTCACGGAGAGGGCTAAAGAAAACGTCAGGTCCCATAAATGGCTTTCCGTTAACCCCTGGCATAACGTGTACACCGAGAAATGGTGGATTGCGGGTTGGTTCGTACACGGCGGTCCGCCAATCGGCGACCCTATTCAGTTCAACATACGAACCCATGACGGGCATAATTTTCCAGTCTCTTGCTCCTCTTGATATTTCTATTTCCACTTTCCCGTCTTCATCAACTAAGTGCCCCGCTGCCATTCGTGCGATGCGGTCAGAATGCGTACCAGCACAGTTGACCACATTTTTGGCAAGGAATTCACCTTGATTGGTGGTAACAAGCCAGCCTTCCGCGATGGCTCGTACCCCTAAAAATTTATGCTTTGTCTTTATTTCTCCGCCAAGTGAACGGATATCCCCTGCCATTGCTTGGATGACGCCATTGGCATCAAAAAGGTATGCTTCTGGCAGCCATAAGCCTTCAGTAATATTTCTTGAGAGCAATGGCTCATATTTTTCCCGCAATTCGTCTCCGGAGAGGATGCTTGCGACCTTTTGACCATTGGCCAAGGCTTGTTTTTGATATTTTTGAAGCAAAGCGCTGTCACCTGGCTGAGAAGCGGCGATGATTTTCCCGACCTCACGTGGTTCCATGCCTTTTTCGTCATGATATTGACGGAGCCATTTGAATCCTTCGTTGGCAGCTGTGGCTTTTGCGGACCCGGGTGGGTAAAATGCGCCCGTGTGTCCTGTTCCTGTGTTGTGGTCCGCACGGCTGGTTCCTTGACCAAGTTCAGGTTCCTTTTCCAGGAGGACGATGTGAGCATCTGGTTTTTTCCCCACTAAAACTCGTGCCGCGGAAAGTCCGCCAATTCCGCCGCCGATAACGAGCGTATCAACATTAGTGGGAGCACTTGGTGAGTGAGAAGCCATAAGAGTCCTGATTGAAGAATAATTCTTCCAGTTATTAGGTATTCAAAAAGCAGGTTGCCCTAGCTCGTTTCCTGCAAGTGTCAAACTCTTTTTGTGTAAAAACAAAATACGCAATCAAAGCCATTTAGGACGAATGACAAGGCAAAGAATGTGTTGCTGAAGATAAAATCTTCATCCCATCCTACACAGAAATCCGAACAAAAACAAGAGTTGCGGTCCCGCATCGCGGTGCCAGTACGAGTTCAGCTCCGACTTGATGATGAAGGTTTCCGGCTCATCTAAAATTGATGAGCCGGATTTTTCGGATAAACATTATTTCAACTTGTGCTTAACGGCCCATTCGGTGGTATGGATTGGTGATTCCAAAATTGTGGCCCCCGCCGCCTTCATAGCCTCATGCTTGCCCGCAACCGTTCCCGATTCTCCGCGCACAATGGCCCCGGCATGCCCCATTCGCTTCCCCTGGGGCGAATAACGCCCGGCAATGTAAGCTGCGACAGGTTTAGTCATCTTCGCAATGAATCCGGCGGCTTTTTCTTCCTGGTCGCCGCCCACTTCTCCTACGACTATCACCGCGTCAGTTTCGTCATCCTTCTCAAAGAGTTCAAGAATATCTGCGAGGTTCCTCAGCACAACCGGATCAGCTCCCATGCCGACAACCGTGCTCTGTCCCACACCGATTTCCGATAGGATGCCTGCAAATTCATAGGATAGCGTCCCGCTTCTGGAGATAACCCCGACTCGTCCGGGCCTGAACATGGACGCCGGCATGATACCCATTTTCCCCGTGCCCGGGACGAGGATGCCCGGCGTTGTTGGACCGAGGGCGAACACGCCCCTTTCAATCGCATAGTGGCGCATCTTCATAACATCCATGACAGGGATATGTTCAGGCACGACGACAATCAATTGGATCCCTGCATCGACAGTCTCCATAAAGGCATCGAGGACAAAGGCCGCAGGGACAAAGAATACGGATGCATTCGCCCCTGTCTTCTGTACGGCCTCATCGACGCTGTCAAAGACGGGCACTCCCTCTACGATTGTCCCGCCCTTGCCCGGAGTTATACCGCCGACTACCTTAGTACCATATTCAAGCATCCAGTGGGCCTGCATGCTTCCTATGCGTCCGGTTATGCCCTGCACAATGACCCGTGTTGAATCGTTCATTAATATGCTCATCGTTTTAGCCTCGTCCTACCAGTTCGTATAAGCGTTCTATCGCCTTTTCAGTAGCCACTTCCGTTACAACATGGACGCCGCCGGAGCGGAAGATCTCCCATGTCTCCTCCTGACGGTTTCCAAGGGCCTTGGCCACGATGGGTATCTTCAAGTTATGTTCCTTTATATACCGCACCACACCCTTAGCGCCTTCGTGGATAGGGTTGATGCCGCCGTACACGTTAATCAATATCGCCCTGAGCCCAGGCTTCGTCATGATAAGATCCATGCACTTGTAGAGCAGATCAGCCGTAATGCCGCCGCCGGTCTCAAGAAAGTTGGCAGGTTTCATCTTATCGCCGATGATGTCCATGGAAACCATGCCAAGGCCGGCGCCTGAGGCTATAAGCCCGATATCCCCGTCCAGGTCCACGTAGGTCGAGCCTATTTCCTTGCCCCTGCGCTCAAGGGCGTTGTCGATCCTTTCAAGGCGATCAGGCAGGGGGAAACGCGCACTTACCCTTGATAAGGCCGAATCATCCACCTCCAGCACGGCGTCCACCGCGATCAGTTCGCCGTTTGGTCGGACAACAAGCGGATTTATCTCGCAGATCAGTGCCTCGTAGCTCATAACCACGTTGTATAACTTGATGATTACGTCCGTCCAGAGGGCTATGAGTTGCTGTTTGAGATCGAGCTTCCTCAGAAGAGAGCGGGCCTGA
>Ga0326728_10016770_pt1 | contig 14850 bp, 12 predicted proteins | sample MB3enrmetagenome_FD_207602 | JGI IMG/M metagenome (GOLD analysis project Ga0326728, IMG submission 207602) | Lab enriched peat soil microbial communities from McLean, Ithaca, NY, United States - MB31MN | ecosystem: Environmental > Terrestrial > Soil > Wetlands > Peat | place: USA: New York...
CAGCGAGAGGCGGCGGAGTGGCGCCCAGCGCCACCCGCCGCCTCCGCTGGGCTTGTCTAAAGCGCATATTTCGGCGCGACAACGAAGGGGAAGCGTAACCTGCTACCGTGGGGCCAGCCTGATTCAGGTGCGCCTCCGTGGGGATGTGGCGGCAGGAAACACGAGCGGTTGTGGCCCGCGTGGTGAAATAGTCGAGTTCACCCCGGCTTCGCGTCGGCGGATGCTGGAATTGCTGGCGAAAGTGGAACAGGCGGCGGTGCCTCTCGCCTTTACGCTCACTTACCCGGACAACTTCCCTCTCTACCGGGAGGATTACAAAGGCCATTTGGAGGCGTTCTGCGACCGGATGCAGCGGCGTTGGCCGGGCGCGGCGGTTATTTGGAAGCTGGAATTCAAAGAACGACAATCGGGCACGAACAAGGGGAAGATCGCGCCGCATTATCACCTGCTGGTTTTCGGTGTCCCCTGGCGGTTTCGTTTCAAAGAGGAGCGTGGGGAATTCGCCCGCTTGCGCCGGGTGCGTGTTCACGAAGGCGGCGAACACTGGAAAGAGGAGATTGAGCTAAACGGCTCAAGACAGAGTACGGTGATGAGTGTTTGGGCGGAACTGCCGGACGGCGGGGAATTCCCGAATGGCGAAGTCTATGGGGCGGACTCGTTAAAGTGTTGGGCGTCCCGCAATTGGTTTGGGGTGGTCGGAAGCGGCGATTTCGCGCACTACCTGGCCGGGACTCGTGTGGAGCGTCTTAGGACCATGAAGGGCGCGTTTGCCTATGCGGGCAAGCGTTACATCGGGAAAAAAGAGGAAATGCCGGTGATGGAACAAAAGCCGGGCCGGTATTGGGGCGTGATTGGCCGGCAATACCTGCCGCTTGGGAAACGGGAAGATCGGGAAGTGACCGCCAGTGAGGCGGTGAAACTGCGGCGGGTCATGCGGCGATACCGTTTGGCGAACACGCCACCGGAGAAGCGGAAATATCTGCGCAAGAGCCAACTTTGGTCGGAAGATTTCACGGCCAAGCTGTTTTGCAATGTCGAGTTCTGGCTTGAACGTCTGCCGAAATTGCTCCGCCTTTGTGAGATTACCGCAACCTAATTCCGAATTCTTGGCTTGCCGCTCTCACGGTTGTTGAAAAAGCCGGTAATATCGTTGGGTGGTGCCGGGGGCAGAATTGGTAACGGTCTTTATTGTTCCATCGCCGGCGATGCTGGGCAAGTTCTGCCAATTAAGCGCCGAAAGGGAATCAGTGTATTGCACCGTATAGGTTTCTCCTGGTTGCGTTTGAAGCGAAATCATAAAACTGTTCCCGACCTTAGTGGGCGCGAAAATGAGTGGCGAAGGCCAAATCCAAAAGCCGCCTTGAATCGAGAACCGGGTGCTGCTTGGCACAGCGGCCAGCGGCTGGGCAATGGTGCTCCCCAATTGAAAACGGCTGCTGGTGCTGAAAGTTGTTCCGCCACTGTTGATCACGCTCCGAGTGATGGCGAACCGCGCACTGCTTTGGGCAAGCGCCGCTTCCGTAAAAGAAAGGAGTAGCACAATCAGAAGTTTCATGGGATTGTTTGATGGTTATACCGCCTGGTTTCATCAGTAATAGATAATGACCATGCCACTTGCACCGTTGCCGCCACTCAAAGCAGTAGCAGAGCCATAAACGCCCCCTCCACCTCCACCAGGGGAGCCGCCGTTGCCGCCGTTCTCTTGGCCCCCATTTCCACCAGCGGCAGCAGCCCCACCTGGATTGTCGGAACTAGAGCTTCCACCATTCCCGCCAGATATGGTGAGATAGTTGATATTACCATTGTTGGAGCCACCATTGCCGCCATATCCAGAATGAGCAGCGTCACCGGAAGAATCATTACCATTCCCACCACCGTTGCCACCTGCCGCACTTATCAAATTGCCTACACTACTGGAGCCGCCATTGCCACCAGTGCCGCCAAGGGCATTGGCAATTCCGCCAGAGCCGGCTTGTCCGACAGTAACCGGATAACTGGATCCCGGAGTTACGGTAAGTATAGCTTTGGAATACGAACTGCCCCCCCCGCCGCCGCCGCCTTGCAGGTAGCTGTTGACAAAACCCATGGAATCATCGGTGTTATTACCGCCCCCACCACCACCGCCACCCCACATTTCAACTAATATCCTCGTCACGCCTGCTGGGACAATGAATGTTCCGTTCGTAGAGAAAAGTTGCATGTTCGGAATAAAATTAGTTCCAGCTCCGCCCGAACCTCCATTTGTGCTCGCAATAGTCAAGGTCTGTCCGTTGGTGGTCAAAGTGATGTTTGCACCCGCCGCAAGTGCCACAAAATCCGCCAGTCCATTAACGCTTTTCACGACTTGGCCGCTGGCAATGTTAGGCGCGGTCACAGCATTGGCGGCGAGTTGGACACTTGTGATGGCACCGTTGGCCACCGTCCCCGCTGTAGTTGCAAAAAGGGCGTACGGCGAAGGCAACACTTGCACACGAGGGGCAAGGGTCTGGGTCGCTCCACCATTGGTGATGGTAATGGCGAGCCAACGAGCGCTGCCATTAAACGCAACCGAGCCGAAATCGAGATTCAGGGAGAATAGTCCGTTGGCGAGCGTCGTACTGTTGGTGATGGCGCTACCGATCAGGTCGCCGCCGCTGGCGGAGTCGTAGAGCGCAAATATCATTGTGTAGGTGCCGTTGGCGTTCGTCCCGCCGTCCTGTAGCTGTCCCTGGTAAGTAAATGCCGTGGTCCCTTGAGCGGCGGCATGATGAACGCCAGCGAGCAACGCCAGCATGATAAAAAAGGAATGAAGTTTGGTTTTCATAACATGTTCACGATTTATGCTGTCTAATTCTGATAATTCGCTTCCCTGCTCTTATGGTCTTTTGCCAGCATGTTGGCTTACTCAACACAAAAAGAGGCGTGCCCTACTCACGCCCCACTACAGGCACTGGCGTGCCCTCAACGGAACGCTTTCGGGCACGCCCGATGTGGGCGTGCCTCGAATCGTGTCCGTTGAGTGAAATGCCAGTTTCGTAGTGGACAGCGGCCGAAGCCGCAAATCAGTTTGTCGCTTTGGTCACATACGTATTTTTAGGGTCGTTCGGATTGAAGCACTGGCAATCGCGAACTGCAAGCGGAAACTTTCTGCCGAAATCTTGTGCCTGACAAATCCAGGGAAGGCAAATGCCAGAAGTGAACGAACGGCGCAAGCCCTCCCTGGCGGTGGCGGCATTGGCCCCCGTGTTGCGAGGGCAGGCGGGGCGCAATCCGGGGGACAATGACGGCACGGCCAGGCACTTGTCGGGGCGGAGCGTTCGCGTGTTGGCATTCGGCTTGGCCTTCCTGCCTTGAGCAAGCCGGATGACGACATGGGAACGAGCCGCGGGGAAATCCCTCAGTTGCCATTTTACCTCTCAAAAGAAAAAGGTTGACATTATGTGGAGCGCGTTGTATTGGTGTGGATAATGAATAAAGATTTTAAGTATTTGGAAGTCCCGGCGGGCATTGAACCGGTTGTCGGCAAGCCTGACCCGGACACGCGGATTTATCGGCGCGAGGGGAGCGATGAGGACTCCGGGCCGTGGTTCGATGCCCTTTGCGAGCATTTCCCCGGTGAGGGCTTTGTCTCCCCTGGCGGCGTCGGGATGTATGCGCCGGTCTCCCGGTCGGGGGTTTACAAGAGATTGAAAGAGGGCAAAATGACGGCGTTCTGTTTCCACGTTGTCGAGGCCAAGCGGTCAATCTTCGGGTATCAGGACAAGCTCAAAAAGCGCCCTTACGTTTATATTCCGGTGAGCGAGTGCAAAGCCTGGGCGGAAGAACTGAAAACACGGCCAGACCGGAAAGAGGCGTATCTGGAAGCTGCCGGCGGCGAGAAACCAGACCATGAAGGGGAGTTTCTGGACGAGCCAAAGAAGGTCGCGGCGGCGGGAAAGAAACTGCCTGCGAAAGAAATGGTGGCACTGGTCCGGCAGGCATTGAAAGAGGTCCTGGCTGAGGACTTCCCGACGTTCATGGGGGCGAAAGCCCGGCAAGGCGTGGCGGCAAGAGCAAAGGCAAAACTGGATGGGAGGAAAAAGAATGCAAAATGAGGTTGAAAACAAACCTGGCAGTCCGGCAGGGCTGCAACTGCTGACCAAGAAGCAAGTGGCGAATTTACTGGCCTGTTCCTGCCGAATGGTGGAAAGACTGGTGGCGTCGGGGACATTGACGGCGGTTAAAATCCGGGGCGCGGTGCGGTTTCGGTCGTCTGACATTGAGCAAATTATGATGAAAGGAGCAACATGATCTTCTCCATTGAAAAACGGCGGTTCCGGCAGGGTGGAAAACTTCTGGAAACACGGTTCTATTATTTGCGTTATCGCCTCGGCGACATGCCGGTTGACAAGTGGAAATCGCTTGGCGTAACCGATTTCCAGGTTGCCGACAAAAAAGCACACGCATTCATCCAGGAGCGCGAGCGTGAGGCGGCAGGCATCATCGAACCAAAACTGGTGAGGGATGCCGCGCAACGGCCTTTGTGCGAGCATTTGGACGATTACGAAGCTGATCTGCTGACGCGCGGGCGGGCCGGTCGCGGTGGACGCGGGGCGCGGTTGCTCAAGGCGCGGATTCTCCGGCTCATGGACGATTGCGGCTGGAAGCTGGCCGGCAACGTCACGGCAGATTCGTTCATCGCCTGGCGCAACGAGCAAAAGGCGGCGGCGCGGACCCTGAACCATTATTTGCAGGGTACGATTTCGTTCCTGAACTGGATGGAGCGGGCGGGGCGCATCAAGTCGAATGCGCTGAAATTTGTCGGCAAGGTGGATGAGCGCGGGAAAAAGAAACGGGTGCGCCGCGCATTCACGGATGAGGAATTGCGCAAGCTGATCGCGGGGTCGGGGCCGCGCGGGATAATCTATTTCACGGCGGCGGCAACGGGATTGCGACAGGAAGAACTAAAACAGCTTCAATGGGGCGATGTCCGCATTGACGCGCAAAATCCGCTGATCGTGGTACGTGCGGAAACGGCAAAGAACAAAAGAGAGGAGCCTGTTTTCCTCATGCCTGAGATTGTCGGGGCATTGAAAGACTTTCGCCCGGCCCACTGGTCGCCGTCGGATTTGGTGTTTCGTCATGGAATTCCGCGCGCCTCCCGGCTCAAGGTGGATTCGGAGCGGGTCGGCGTGGCCTACCGGGATGAGCAAGGCCGGTATGCCGACTTTCACGCTCTGCGCTACACCTGCGCGACTTTCATGCGTAAGAACGGCATCTCTGATAATTTTGCGAGAAAGCAAATGCGGCATCAAACAATCCACCAGACAGACGGCTACACGGATGGGACACAATTTGAGATTTACGAGGCTGTCAAGGGTTTGCCGCCGATGCTGGGGTATACACAAGGACGCGCACAGATTTTAGGCGTGGCGGGTCAAAACGGGTCGCAACCTGTCGCAACGATTGAAGGGTCAAAGCCTGCGCAAGTGGTTGTAAATGAGGGGGTTTGTCGCGGTCTGTCGCACTGTGACGCAAATGGGCAAATGGAGCGAGCGAAGGGATTCGAACCCTCGACACTCACGTTGGCAACGTGATGCTCTACCAGGCTGAGCTACGCTCGCTTCCGAACAGGCGCAAATCTAAAGCAGCCGCGCCCAATTGCAAGACCTAAAAATCGCAAATTTTCAGGCCGTGGCCTCAACCGCCGGGGCGGTTCTCCCGGGCTTCCAAACGGCCATGATCAGCCAAAGAAGACCGGTCACCAAGCCGAAATCCAAAAGAGGCGGCGCGGCAGCGCCGCCCTACCGGGGCCAGAGAAGGCCGGCCCGCAACCGGAATGCAAAACGGACCGCTCATCGCGGCATGAGAATAAATGCGCCGCTCTGATTGGTGGCGAGGAAATAACCGGCGGCATTGGTTTGATTCTGCAGGAGCACCCCGTTGAAACTGATGGACAGCCTTGTATTGGTCGGGTTCAGGATGCTGCCGGAGACCAAACCATTGGTCGTGATCTGCAACGTCAGTCCATTGGTGTTTTCGGCGGTCTTGACCGAATTGTTGGACTCCAGGACGATTTGGTTGGTGATGGCGAAGGGCAGGTTGCCCCCCTTCAAAATCACTTGCGCGTTGGTCAAGCGCAGGAGCGGCTTGTTGGTGGGATCGTAAGACGAGGCGAGAATGCCCGCCTGCTGGTTGGTGAAACCGGAGCGATAGGCGGCCGTTTTGACTGTGTTGGTGACGTTGATCCAGCTTGTGAACGGAGCGGAAACAATCGTCTGGTTGGTGAAATAATTCCATCCCCACAGCGATCCTTCCCCGCTATAGAGCGGCGCATAAAACGGCCAAAAGCCTTCCTTGGAAACCACGCTCGTCTCCGGGCTGACCGCGGTCCCGTCCGCCAGCCACAAGGCAAAAGTGATGGTTCCTGACGAATTGACCGACACCGTGCCGTAGCTGTTTCCGAACGGGCCAACGCCGGAGTTGGTGACGCCGGGGAGGACGAGCGTGTACAGGCCTTGATAGTTGGTGGCTTTGGCGGTGGAACTGAACACCGCCTGGTCCCCGCTCAACATCGCCGCAATCGCGCTGTTGCTCACCGTCCCCTGCACGGATTGGTCCGCCAGGTTCAATTGCAGCGCGGTGGTCCATGGATTGCCTTTTGTTGGCGCGATCAGGGCCGCCCCGCTGGCGTCGAATTGGCCGGTGAAGGCCGCCGAGTTGGTCCCGATTTGAAGTGTGCCCGACAAGACGCCGTTGGTGGCGACCTGGAGAGTGAAAGCTCCCGAATTCGTCTGGTTCCGAGCCTCATTGGCGGGGGCGAACAGGCCGTGGTAAGCGCCCTGCGCCGCCAGGAAAAGGTTGGTGACGAAGGTGGCTTCCAGGACAAGGTTGGATTGCATCTTGAAGTTGAGGACCGGATTGTTGGAGACAAAACTTTGACTGCCGCTGGCGGCCCAGTTGGAGAAAATCCAATTCTTGCCCGGCGTGGCGGTCAGTGTGTAGTTGGTGCCAATCGCCAGCACTTTGCCGCTGTCATTGGGCGTGACGGCGCCGAGGCCGCTGGTTCCCACCACCAGGGGCGCGCAGGGAATGAATGTGACGCTGATGCTGTTGGTGGGCGATATGTTCGTGCTGGTGTCCACGGCGTAGGCGCTGATGGTGTTCGCGCCCGGGGACAAAGCCACGGAGGCAGTCCAGTTGGACCAGGCGTTGCCGGAGGAGGCCGGCATCGGGCTGCCGCCGTTCGTTTGACAATACACATACTTCACCGCCACATTGTCCTTTGCCGTGCCGGTGACGATGAGGACGGCGTTGCTGACGGTGGTTCCTGTCTTGGGGGAAGTGATGGCCAGAGTTGGCTTGGTGACATCCAGGTAGGCGGCAACCAGGGTGTTGGTCTGGCCGATGGAAATCGCGGCCGTTTGATTGGAGGGACTGGCCCATCCGGCAATGGTCTTGAACGAGACGGTGACATTGGTCGGGGAAAGATTGGTGGCGATGGCGCCGCTGGCCCGAAAAGCGCCGCCATTGACCTGCCATTGGGCGCCGGCGCCGACCGCGTTGGTGGGAATGATCGTCACCTGCAAAGCGCCCGTGGTGGGGGGCGGAATGGCCGTGATCTGCGCAATCGGCCCAAAGCCGATGGGGAACTGGTTGAAGATCACCGCCTGCGCCTCCAGAATGTAGCTTCCGCTCTGCGCGGGCGTGAAAACGAAGCCGGGAGAGGAGGTGGCATTGGTGGAAAAGTTTGTCAACTGCAAAGTATTGGTGACCAGGATGTTGTCAATGAACCAGCCTATCGGACCGCTGTTCGTCGGCCCGTAATAGAGGGAATAAACTCCATCCGGGTTTGGCGCCAAATGATAATTGAAACGCAACAAAACAGACTGGCCGGCGTAATTCGACAGCGAGAGCGAATGCGTAATGAACCCGGGGTTGGGTCCGTTGGTTCCAGGCTGACTGTAAAGATTCTGCCAGCTCACGCCGCCGGTGGTGGAGACTTGCACCTCGGCGACCTGATTGCTGGTGGCGTAGCCCAAAAGGCCGGCGAAGCGGACCAGCGTGTTGGTGGCCGGGAACAGCACCCGGTTCAATTGGAGGATCTGGTCCTGGGCAGGCTGGTCCGCCAAATCGGGCATGCCCAGTTGGAAACAGAAACCCCCGGCGGCCGCCAGACCCTGGGTCGTCACAGAATAACCGGGCGAGATGTCGGTTATAAAGTTGGACGCGCCGTTCTGCGCGCCGTCGAAAAGATTGCCGGAAGGCGCTTGGGCGACCACCCATTGATAGCCGGTGACGTGCGGATTGTTGGGCGGCGCGCAGGTGTAGTTGGTGGGAAGGCCGGCCACAGGCTGGGCGGGGCCGCTGATTTTGGTCGGGATGTAATCCGCGCCCGGCGCGGCCGGATCAAACAGCGTGACCGTGTAGGCAAATCCCGTGGTGGACAAACCCGCGTTGATGTTGGTAATCACGATGCTGTAAACGGTGTCCGTGCCGCTGAAAGGAAATACCGTGTTATAGCTCGTGGCGTCGAGATTGGCCGGCACCCACACGATCGCGTTCTCGCCATAGCCGGGCGCGTAAGGTTGATTGGTGATGACGACATTGACGCCGTTGCTTTGCATCGTCACGGTGGCGGCGCTCAGGTCGGCGTTGGAGAGGGCGAAGGACCATTGCGGATAGACCAGCGGATAGGGGATGAAGCCCGGCGGCGGCCATGCGACATAGGGCTGGGTCGTGGCCGGACGCGGGCCGAAGAGATTGGCGTCGAACACCCAGGTGGCGTTGGCGGCGTAGTAGGTTCCTTGGGCCGGGATGTCGCCCGTGCCCATGACCTGGGTTTGCGGGAAGAGAATCCAGCGGCGGTGCCCGACTTCCGTGTTGTAGGCCCCAAAGTCCCAGATGTAAGACGTGATGGCATCGGGGCCGGCGCTGCCAATGGTGATATTCGAGTTCGAGGCCGCGTTGGCCCCTGCGCTGGTGTAGCACGACCAGGAAGGCGGCGGGAAATGGCTCAGGTTTGTGTTGGCCGACATGATCAAGGCGGCGGCCTGGTCGTTGGTGTTGTTTCCACTGTCCAGGGTAATGGATGCAAACATTCCCGCGGCCGCGCGAAACCAATTGATCCGCCGCGCCACGGCGTCCTGGTAGGCAACCGAATTGGCGCCGGGCGCGCAGTTGCTCACCACCGACGTGGAATTGATGAGCACGCCGTCCGACGCGGTGTACACGGCGTTGTAGAATTGGCGCATTTCTTCGCGGGAAGAGTTGTTGACGCTGAAGCCCGCGGTGACATCCTGCTTTCGCACCTTGCCCGGCAGGCCGGAAACATCCTTGGGCGCCGTCGGCGGATGGCCGAGGTCAACCTGGGCGCGGCCCTGCCGGGGAAACGCCAGCGCGCCCATGAGGAAAATAAGCAGAATGCGGGACAGTCCGGCAAATGGGTTGGTTTTCATGTATGGCAGCCTCGGCGTGTGCTCAATTCACTCAACACGCTTTCAGCAGTCGTGTTCTGACAATACCACAACATCGGCCGGGAAACCAGAAGAATGTTTCTTGAGGGCCAGCGCGGGGCGCAGGACAAAATTCTTTGCCTTCCCGGTAGGGCAGAGCTGCCGCTCTGCCCTAAAATCTTGGGCGGCGCAGCAGCGCCGCCCTACCAAGGACGTGAAGAATTCTGTCCTGCACCCGCCAGCGCGGACAGGGCGAGGAACACCGCCAAAGCGGCGACGGAAACCGCCTTGCCGACGCGAAAGCCCAGCGGCGAATACTCGACTCGCAACAGATGATGGCCCGCCGCCAGTGGAATGGCCCGCAAACAATAGTTGGCCGGCATCACTTCGTAGCGGGCCTGCGCGCTGCCCGGCAGCGCCAGGGCGCGCCAGCCGCGGGCGTAGGAGTCGGTGATCAGCAAGAGCGCGGGCGCGCCCGTGTCCGCTTCGATCTTGAGCCAGTCGGTGGAGGATTCCAGCAGCTTCACCGCGCCCTTTTCCCGGGCGGGCTGCGGCCGCGGCGAGGGCTGGCTTTCCAGAATCACTTCCTCCTCCATCTTAAAACTGGCGTTGGTGAGGGTGGAAAAAATCTCGTGGTAATTGGTCATCACCCGGAACCGGTCCGCCAGCAGCAAATGCGGCAAGGCGCCGGACATCTCCAATTGGTATTTTTCGTCGAACGAAATCAGGAATCGGCAGCGCAGCATCCTCAAGGCGTTGGTGTCCAGATCCCGCGGTGGCATGCCGTACGGCGCGGTGTCGAAATCGAAGCCTTCGGTAAAATCCAGGAACCGCCGGTAGCGCAACAGTCCCGAAGGATCATCGCCTTCCACATTCAAGGCCCCAATCGTCATGGAAACATTCGGATTGAACTCCAGGATGCGATAATCGCCGGGATGTTGCGCCAGGAGGTTTCTGGCGACAGGCGAATAGGGCGCGCTGATCTGAAAAGTCATCAGCGAAGTCCCGGCAAAAGCGGCCAGTTCGATTCCGGCCAGCAGCAGAACTCCCAGACAGGCCGGGTTGCGGCGCGACCGGGCCAGTTCCAAAAGGGAGGCGGCCACGAACAGGGCCAGGGCGCCCCGGAGCAGGCTGTGGATCGCATGGCTGCTGCTGAGCGCAACGAAGCGAGGGTCGTCGAAACCCGAGAACAGCAACGTGCTCGCCCCGGTCGCCGGGATGCTCCGCACCACGCGGGACCACCAATCCAACTGGCCGGGCAACAAGGCCAGCAGGCACAGCATCACTCCCAGGCCGGCCACTCCCGCGGCCAGCCGCCGGGGCACGGCCTGTCCCCGCAGCATCTCATCCAGCCCAATCCCCGCCAGCGCCGCCAGAAAGAGAGCCGCCAGCCAGAGGAATTTATCCATGCCCCGGAAGGCGTTGAAGCCCGGCACATAATTGAAAAGCCAATAAAAGAAGGGCGTATAGCGGCCCATCGCCAGCACCAGCGCCAGGACCAGCATGGTGATCGAAAACCGCCGCGTGGCGGGCCTGCCATAGGCCATGCCATACACCGCCATCACCAGACCCATGACGCTGACAAAAAGCGATGTCTCCGTCAGATACCACCGGCCCCAGTAGGGCACGCTTTTCATATCGCCAAAAAACCAGGGCGCCACCAGCGTCAGAAAGTTCTCGGGTGGAAAGGAATAAGATCCCGCAAAATCATACGACATCCCGACACTGCGCATCGTCTCGCCTCCTTCCTGCAAGCCCGTGAAAAGCTGGACCGCGCTCAAGGCCATCCCGCCCAGCGCGATGGCCCCCAGCCCCAGGATCACTTTCCCGCGCCGCCGGGCGCGGACGACCAGCAAAACGGAATACACCCCCGCCGCCACCCCCTGGTAAAATACGAACTGGGGATGCCCGGCCAAGACCGACATGGCCACCGCAAACATTCCGAGCAGACACGGCCCCAGGGAAGGCCGGTCCGCCACTTGATCCAGGGCCAGAAACAACAGCGGCGCCCAGATCAGAGTGCAAAGATTGGGCAAATGGCCCGCATGAACCTGGAGAAAATGCGGGCCGCAAAACATAAACATCACCGCCGCCAGCAGGCAGGCCAGCGAATGCAAGCCGCGGTTCCGCATCCAATAAAACGTGAACACGCCGCCCAGGAATACATGCAGCGCGATGGTCCAGTTGATGGCCGCCTCCAGCGGGGCCAGCAAATACAGAAAATTCAGCGGGTAGAGCAGCGCCGACTGGAAGTTTCCAAAAAACGGACCGCCGCTGGCACAGTGCGGATTCCACAGCGCCAGATTCCCCGCCTTCAATTCATGAAATCCAAAATAGCGCCAGTGAACAAAGAAATAGCTCAAGTCCATCCGCGGGTCCGACAGCACCTCGCGGGGCCGGACAAAGAGCACCTCCGAAAAGATGGCCAGGGTCAGCGCCGCCAGCGCGCTCAGGCAAAGCCAGTTGGGCCATTCCGGCAAGGCCGGCGCGGCGGCGTCAGGTTGGGGTTGAGTCTGGTCATCGGTCATGCCGGGCGCCTAGAGTAGCCATTCCCTCTCCAAACGGAAGCAAGAACTCCTTTTGCCCCGAGCGCATTGTTCCAAGTCCGCGCCAAACGCGGTCGCAAACACTGCCGGGGACCGAGCTTACGGCAGGCAAGCTGGCCAAAGCGAGAGGCGGCGCAGTGATGCCCAGCGCCGCCCGCCGATTCCTTTGAGCTTGTCTAAAGCGCATATTCCGGCGCGACGTTCACTCGCCCACCTGTGACAAGATGAATTTTTCCACAGGCACATCCACAAAAAAACCGGCCTCCAAGCGAAGCCGCTGGATTTCGTCCCGCACGTTTGGAATCCAGCCGGCGAGCTTGGCGTGGATCAGTTCGCCAAGCGCGCCAGCCACAACCAGCCCGCAGCGCCGGGCCGCCTCGCGTCCGCGTTTTTCATCCATCAGCAGGACACCGGCCTTGAGTTGGCAGGCGAGCGCGATGGCCGCCGTTTCACCCGGGTCGAGGGGAAACGGCAGTTGCGGCGGAACCGATTTGCCCGGCGGTTCCACCACCAGCCAGCGGTCGGTGAGTGCGGCCTTGATGCGAAGGCATCCAGCAGGGTGGGTCAAAGCGGCGAGTTCATCCGCCACCGCGGGAGGAATGCGCACCACGGCGTATCGCTGCCGGAGGAATTCAAGCCTGCCGACAATGGCGAGGTTTGAAATGGGCGAGGTGTTACTGACGACGACCATGAGCGAGGTCTTCCTGCGCCTCGGTGAGTCCGTATTGCCGGGGAATCCCGCGCTCCGCGAGCGCGACGCCAAAGGCAAACTGATCCAAATTGGCCATGCGAGCGCCCTGGCCGAGCGTCAGCCAGCCGGAGGCATAGAAGCGGCAGGCCAGCTCGATTTGCATGTGCCGTTCGCGTTCGCCCGGCCCGAAGGGCAGGGTGGCAAGGGCTTGCTCGTCAAAATCAAGGGTCACGCTCATAAGATTCGCCTTTCCGCTGCCATTCTAACAGCAATATTCGCCATTGCAACGGTCGAGGTCCAAGAAACGAAAAAGATGGGAATGCCGGTGTGGGAACAAAATCCGGGCCGGTATTGGGGTGTCATTAGCCGGAAACGCCCGCCTCTTGGGAAATGGGGAAAAGGTGGCAGCGGCGTCCCGCCGCCGTTTTGTCATTGGCCGGCAACACCTGCCGCTTGGGAAAGGGGAAGATCAGGAAGTGGGACCAGCGCGCCCAACCGCAACAAAGGGAATTGAACCACGGATGGCTCAGCGCGGCAAAGCCCATGCGCGTCAGGCTAAGATTCCGGCTTGCGCGAGCAGTTGGTAATAGTTCTGGCGGTCTTTTCTTCTGTCATAGAAAGCATGGTGCAACAAAGAGAACTGGAGCCACTGGTATACCGAGATGCCCAGCACCAGAGCGGAGAACCAACAAGCGCACTGTCCGAGGATGCGCCCCAGGCGCAACAGGCTGACATGATCGCCTTGGGCGCAGTGGAGTTCCAGCGCGTCGCAGATTTGGCAAACCAGCGCGCAAAAGAGCAGCTTGGTCAGCACGGAGAGTTGGAGCAAGACGGCGGTGCGACAGTTGAGTTGGTGCAATCCCAGATGGCTCTTCCAGGTTTTGAAAATGATTTCAATACGCCAGCGCAGTCGGTAGACGGCGACCAGAGCCTTGGGCGGCCAGATCGAGACGGGCACATTGGTCACGAACAGGTTCCAGCCCATCAACGCCAGATGCTCCTTCCCCGGGGGCGAGCGGCGGCGGCGGTGGGCCGAAGTCTTGGCCTTTTGGCGGCGCCGGTTGGCCACTTCCTCCGGCACGGGCAGGGCGACCAAGCGCACGGGCGCGCGCTCGGTCCCCAGCAGCAGCGGCAAATCCAGGGAGTGGCTGATGCGCAAGCGGGCTAACAAATCGAAAACCTCCCCGGTTTGCGGATCGTAGAGATTAAGGTCGTGGCGGTAACGGGAGAGAAAAGAGATGCCGAGGCCAGCCATGTGGGACAGGAGCCGGGGGACCAGGTAGCCCAGGTCGCGGAGGACCAGGTCGCCGGGGCGGGCCACTTCCAAGATGTCGGGGGCAGCGGCCTGATCATTGCGGGTATAGCCGGAAAGGGAGACGTGCTCCACCGCGCTGTTCTTGAGGTCGCAAATCCATTGGATTTTCAAGTTGGCGTAATCGCCTCCGTGCTGATTGCCGCCGCCGGGGAAGACCGGGGCCAAGGGTTTGGGCAGACCTTCCACCGTGCTGTCGTGGACCAAGACCCGACCAAAGGAAGCCAAGGCCTGACGGGCGTCCGCCGAGTGGGGGAGTTGGCCGAAGGAGGCGGTGATGACTTGGGCCAAAAACGGTTCGATCTGGCGGGTGAGTCGTTCGCTCAGAGCTTGCTTGCTGTAGCTGACGCGGGCGGCCAAGCCGATGACGCGGGCGGCGCGTTCCAACGACAGGTCCTTTTCCGGAGCCAGTGCCAGCAGGCCTCTGAGGAACTGGGGCATGGGGATTTTGCGAGGGGAGCGGGCCAGAAAGCCGGAGCGGCGGGCGAGGGCTTCCGCATCGAGGTCTTGCAGTCTGGCCACGGCGGCGGGGAGTTGCTGTTGGAGCGAGTGGAAGAAACGCTGGGGATTATTCATAGGGTTGACATTTCTATTATATATAGTAGTAATACTATATATGAAGACAGCACAAAAAACGCCTGGTTGTCAAGTCAAGGTGCAAAAGGTGGAACGGCCCACCAACCGTTCCTACTATTTGAATCTGCCGGTGGTCCTGGCGGAGGCTCTGGAAATCGCCAAGGGAGAGGAGATGGTTTGGTTGGTCGAGGACAAAAACACACTTCTACTGTGCCGAACACAAAGCAAACCGCCGCGCCGATTGCGGGCTAAACCTTAACCTGACGCGCATGGGCAAAGCCGCAACCAAATTGGTTTGGAACAGGAGCAAAC
>Ga0326728_10016771_pt1 | contig 14848 bp, 13 predicted proteins | sample MB3enrmetagenome_FD_207602 | JGI IMG/M metagenome (GOLD analysis project Ga0326728, IMG submission 207602) | Lab enriched peat soil microbial communities from McLean, Ithaca, NY, United States - MB31MN | ecosystem: Environmental > Terrestrial > Soil > Wetlands > Peat | place: USA: New York...
AGCCACTGATCGCCCCCATAAACGCCGCCGGGGAAATGGGTTGGCTCGGATGGTCGCCAACTCTTCATTCAACCTTTTGTAGACACTTGCTCCACCGGCTCCGCATGTTTTTCCCGCGCGGATTTGCAGATCATTTCGCCGTTTCGGCGCAGATTAAGGGCAGGAATCGCAAGAGATCGGGTTCAGGGCTTGCGCTTCACCACGCGAACGGCGCAATGGCCCGCCGTAACCCATTTGCTTGGGCGACTTTGCCTATAACCCCTTTCGCTGGAAGACTTTAGCGGACCATACCATGCTTAACCTTCATGATATGAAGACTTTAGCAAAAATACCCAAGGGGGAGGGGGCACCCCCTCCCAAGTGATTCAGATCACATTTGACCGTCGGCCTCGGACGGTATAACAAGGTTGCTATGTGTCTGGCGATTCCTGGAAAAGTGGAAGAGATCTCGACCGACGGCCTTATCCGTGTGGGCAAGGTGAACTTTGGCGGCGTGGTCAAGAAGGTCTGCCTCGACTACGTGCCCGAGGTCGAGGTCGGTGACTACACCATCGTGCACGTGGGCTTTGCGATCTCAAAGATCGATGAGGAGACCGCCAAGCAGACGCTCGAAGATTTCCGCGCCATGGGCGTGCTCGACGAAGAGTTGGCCAGCGAAGAACAGGCCTTCGCGCGCGCCGCCCAGCGGTCGCAGTCGAATTGCCCGGACGGAAGCTGTGAGAGGCAGCGGGGTTAGCGTTGCTAGCAGAGTTGGCGGAGTTAGGACTAACACCGCTAACGCCGCTAACCCCGCTAACTCCGCTGACTACCTATGAAATATCTCACCGAGTTTCGCAACGGCGAGATCGCTCGCGCACTGGCGCGGGAGATTGCGCAGGTGACCACGCGGCCGTGGAAGATCATGGAGGTCTGCGGCGGGCAGACGCACTCGATCATTAAAAACGGAATCGATCAGATGCTGCCGCACGGGCCGCAAGCGAGTGTCGAAATGATTCACGGCCCCGGCTGCCCGGTCTGCGTCACGCCGCTCGAACTCATTGACAAGGCGCTGGCGATCGCCGCGCAACCCGGCGTCATCTTCTGCTCTTTTGGAGATATGTTGCGGGTTCCCGGCACCGAGGGCGACCTGTTTCAGGTGAAGGGCCGCGGCGGCGACGTGCGCGTGGTCTATTCGCCTCTTGACGCCGTCGAAATCGCGGTCAAGAATCCCGAGAAGCAAGTTGTGTTCTTTGGCGTAGGTTTTGAAACCACTGCGCCGGCCAACGCCATGAGCGTGCACCTGGCGCGGCGGCGCGGGCTGAAGAATTTTTCGCTGCTCGTCTCACATGTTTTAGTCCCGCCGGCGATTGAGGCCATCATGTCCTCGCCCGGCAACCAGGTGCAGGCCTTTCTAGCCGCGGGCCACGTATGCAGCGTGATGGGCTACTGGGAGTATCCGCCGCTGGCGGAGAAGTTTGGCGTGCCCATTGTGGTCACGGGATTCGAGCCGCTCGATCTGCTCGACGGCATCCGCCGCGCGGTGCTGCAGCTCGAGAGCGGACGGCACGAGGTGGAGAACGCCTACAGCCGCGTGGTCACCTTCGAGGGCAATCGCCCGGCGCAGCAACTGTTGAAGGAAGTTTTCGAAGTCACCGATCGCGCCTGGCGCGGCATTGGCGTGATTCCCAGGAGCGGCTTGCGGCTGAATGCCGATTATCGCGAGTTCGATGCCGAAGAGCGCTTCCATATTACGGGAATACACACCGAGGAGTCGCCGCTCTGTCACTCGGGAGATGTGCTGCGCGGCGCCATCAAGCCGGCCGAGTGCCCGGCCTTCGGTCGTGAGTGCACGCCAAGACATCCGCTCGGCGCGACGATGGTTTCGAGCGAAGGGGCCTGCGCGGCGTACTACAACTACGGACGGTTTTTGTCGGCGGAAGAGCTGGCCGGGGCGGGAAAGGCAGAAACGGTATAAGACGCGTTCGCTTTTGCGGCGACACGGGACTCTGGGTGGTGGGTCAGCTCGAAGGAAAACGCCCCTCAGGGGCTAAAGCCCGCGCTCATTTTGCGTCATTTGCGGCACGACTAAAGTCGTGCCCTTTCAAAACTGAGTTGACGGGGTTTTGTATGGGTGAGGATTTGAAAACCGCGACTCCCGATTTTTCCAACTGGTCCTGCCCGCTGCCGCTGGCTGATTATCCCACCATCGTGATGGGGCACGGCGGCGGCGGAAAGCTGGGCAACGAGTTGGTGGAGCACCTGTTCCTGCCCGCGTTTCGCAATGCGGCGCTTGAAAACCTGGGCGATGCGGCGGTTCTCGAAACTGGCGGCGCGCGGATCGCGTTCAGCACCGACTCGTTTGTGGTGCAGCCCTTGTTTTTCCCCGGCGGGTCGATTGGGGAATTAGCTGTGAACGGAACGGTGAACGATCTGGCCGTCTCCGGCGCGGTCCCGAAGTTTTTGAGCGCAAGCTTCATTCTCGAAGAAGGCTTTCAGCTGGCTCAGCTCGCGGCGATTGTGGATGCGATGGCCAAGGCTGCCGCAACCGCGCACGTGCAGATTGTTACCGGCGACACGAAAGTGGTTGAGCGCGGCCACGGCGACGGCTGTTATATCACTACCGCAGGCGTGGGCATCCTTCGGTCAGACGCCGAGGTCGGTCCAAAACGAGCAAAAAACGGCGACGCGGTGATTGTTTCGGGAACCATCGGCGACCACGGCATGGCGATTATGAGCGTGCGCGAGGGGCTCGAGTTCGAGAGCCAGATCCGCTCCGATTGCGCGGCGTTGAACGGCATGATTGCCGAAGTTCTCGATGCCGTTGGCGCCCAGGTGCACGCCATGCGCGATCCTACGCGCGGCGGACTGGCCTCGACGTTGAATGAGATTGCAAACTCCTCCGATTTGGGCGTTGCCATCGACGAAACAAGCGTTCCGGTGCGGCCCGAAGTGCAATCCGCGTGCGAGCTGCTCGGACTCGATCCGGTGTACGTGGCCAACGAGGGCAAAGCGGTCTTCTTCGTCGCGGCGGAAGCTGCGGATCGCGTGTTGGCGATCCTGCGCGCGCATCCGCTGGGCAAAGATGCCGCGCGCATCGGCCACGTGACCGCGCAACACAAACGGATGCTGGTGGCGCGCACGGCCATGGGCGCCAATCGCGTGATTCCTACGATGATCGGCGAACAGTTGCCGCGCATTTGCTAAGACAGCGGAGTTGGCGGGACTAGCGGCGTTAGCGGAGCTAGCCCGTGCATTGCGCCTCACCTTGTTGCGATCGATGTGCAGAATCGTCGCGCTTAAAGCATTTTCGCTATTCCTATAGGGTGGGTTTCGTAGTCTCCCACCCTTTTCACAAAGAACGTGAAAAGGATGGGGCACGGAGTTTCCTTACACCATCAGTGAAAATGCCGTAGTGTCCGATTTCGAGACAGTAACCTGGTTTAGAGTTACTGAAGTAGTGGATTTGTATAAGTCCTCTGACTTATGAAACCATTAAGTAACCAACTGCGATGACTGGCGGCAGCAAAAGAATTCTTAGAATCTATCAATCTTTCTAACTCCCGCTCTACATTAGAAACAACTCAGATCGCGAGATCGATCGCGGCGGCGGCCACACTGGGTTAATCGAAGCTCCACTTTCCTGAAGACGCGCCGCTCCCGGTTCCGCGCTCTTGAAAGAGGGATCGCCCCAACTTGCTAAGAACCAGTTTCTATCTGGCCGGAGCGCTTGCGCTTACGGCGTTGACCTCGTGTGCTTTGCCGTCGGCCCCGACACTGCGCGGCGCGCAAGCCGTCGATGAGTCGCAGACGGTGACGCTCGCAGGCAATGTGCATCCGCTAGCCCGCGCGGAGTTTGACGCGGGCGCGGTAAGCGCCGATTTGCGCCTGGGGCACATGCTGCTGGTGCTCACGCCCTCAGCGGAGCAACAGGCAGCGCTCGATGCCCTGGTCGAAGCACAGCAGGATCCGAACTCGCCGCAGTATCACGAGTGGCTTGCGCCCGCCGAGTTTGGCGCCCAGTTTGGAGCCAGCGAAACACAACTGGCGCAGGTAACTACCTGGCTCACGGCGCATGGATTCGCGATCGATGAGATTGCGCCGGGACGCAGGCTTGTGATGTTCTCCGGGACGGCCGGTCAGGTCTCCGAAACATTTCACAGCGAGATACACTCCTATCGCGTGAACGGCGCGATGCACATCGCCAATGCGCAGGACCCGCAGATTCCCAGCGAGCTGGCCGGTGTGGTGGGGGGCGTGGTCACGCTCAACGATTTCCGCCGCACCTCCGAGATCGCGTCGCAGCGGTCGTTGGCCGCGCAGCCGGAGTATTCCGCGGGCGCCACGCACTATCTGTTTCCGGCGGATATCGCGGCCATCTACGATTTGAATCCGCTCTTGAGCGAGGGCACAAACGGCTCGAACGCGGCCATCGCCATTGCCGGGCGCAGCAACATCGAGTTGAGCGACGTGGCGAGCTTCCGTTCCATTGCGGGCCTTGCGGCCAACGCGCCCTCGGTGATCGTCGACGGAAACGATCCGGGACTGGTCACTGGCGATCAGAGCGAAGCCACGCTCGACGTGGAGTGGAGCGGCGCGGTTGCGCCCGCGGTGGCAATCGATCTGGTGGTCGCGGCCTCGACGGCAACCACGGACGGCATCGATCTGGGGTCGGAGTACATTGTGAACCACGCCACGGCGCCGGTGGTGAGCGTGAGCTACGGCAGTTGCGAGCAGGATATGGGCACGGCGGAGCTGAGCTTTTACAACGGCCTATGGGAGCAGGCGGCGAGCCAGGGAATGAGCGTGTTTGTTGCCGCGGGCGACGCGGGAGCGGCCGGATGCCAGGCGGGCAGTGCCACCACGGGAACGGCCGCCGCGGTGAATGGGCTGTGCACTTCGCCCTATGCAACATGCGTGGGCGGAACGGAGTTCAACGAGGGCGCGAATGCGGCCGGGTATTGGTCGGCGACCAACTCTTCCGCGTATGGCTCGGCGCTCGGCTACATTCCCGAGGCAGTGTGGAACGAGAGCGCGCTCGACGGCGGCACGGGGTTGTGGGCTTCGGGCGGCGGCGCGAGCACGGTCTACAAGCAGCCGGCTTGGCAGCAGGACGTGAGCGGAACCAGCGCGGCCGGCGGCATGCGGGCGGTGCCCGATGTCTCGCTCTCGGCTGCGAATCACGACGGCTACTTGATCGTGGAGGGCGGAGAGCGTTGGATCGTTTCCGGCACTTCAGTGGCGGCGCCTGCGTTTGCCGGCGTGATGGCGCTGGTGACGGACAAGGAAGGCGGCATAGGCCAGGGAAACGTGAATGCCCGCCTTTATGCGCTGGCGGTTGCGTCGCCGAATCTTTTTCACACCACGCCGGCGGGGAACAACAGCGTTCCCGGCGTGGAGGGATTCACGGCCAACGGCGCGACCTACAATCTCGCCACGGGGCTGGGATCGATGGACGGCGCACAGCTGGTGAACGGCTGGAGCGGGAGTTCGACCTCCGGCGAGCCAACCCTGACTTTGACGGAGACGACGGAAACGGCAACGGTCACCGGCGGCGGCTCGGCTACGGTTCAGTTCGCTGCCGTCACGGGAGGGTCGTTTACGGGCAGCGTGCGTTTCAGCGTGAGCGGTCTGCCGGATGGAGTCACGGCCGCGTGGTCCACGAATCCGCTCACGGCGGCTTCCAGCGCAAGCGCCAATGAGGTGTCGCTCACGCTCACGGCCGCGCAGAAAACGGCTGCCAGCGCAACGAGTTTGGTGGTGACGGCGACGGGCGACGGACTGACCGCAACGCAAACCATTGCGGTGACGGTCTTGGCGCGCGAGAACGGCTGCGCACGGTTCGGCCTGGATCCTACGAGTTGCATATCCCTGCCGAGGCTGCCGTTTCGTTAGAAGAAGCGGAGTTAGCGGGACTGGCGGAGTTAGCGGAGTTAGGGCTCTGACTGCATGAAATCGTCCCTTAGCCTTCGTGGTATCCCACCCTTTCGCCAGAAAAAAGGCGAAAGGATGGGGCACGGAGTTTCCTTACACCATCGGTGAAAATGCCGTAGCGGAGTTAGCGGGGCTAGCGGAGTTAGCGGAGTTAGGGCTCTGACTGCGTGAAATCGTCCCTTAGCCTTCGTGGTATCCCACCCTTTCGCCAGAAAAAAGGCGAAAGGATGGGGCACGGAGTTTCCTTACACCATCAGTGAAAATGCCGTAGCGGAGTTAGCGGGGCTAGCGGAGTTAGCGGAGTTAGCGGAGCCAGGGCGGGCGCTGCGCGCGCTGCCTAATTACTCGAACAGCGCGAAGGCCTGTGCGATCTGGCCGGCGAGCGCGGCGTGCGCTTCAGGCAAAGTGTGGCTGATCTCAAGCACCGTCGCGGGAGGCGTGGCGAGCGCTTTGAGGGCCTCTGCTGTTGCCTTCCAGTCGATCGTCCCGCTGCCGGGCCACAGGTGCTCGTCTTTCGTGCCGTGGTTGTCGTGCACATGCACGGTGGCGATGCGGCGGCCGAGCGTGGCGATCGCGGCCGCGGTTCCCACCGTGATGTTGGCGTGGCCGAGGTCGAGGCAAACGCCGACGTTGGTGAGGCGCCCCATTTCGAAAATGAGAACCAGATGCTCGGGCGTGGTGGCCTCGCTCAAAAGATTTTCGACCAGCAAGTGCACGCCGAGCGGGCGCGCAAAGGCTCCCAGGTGCTCGAGCGCGGTGATGGCAAATTCAATGGTGCGCGGCGACCATTCATCGTCGCGCTCGCCGAGATGCACCACGAGATTGCGCAGCGGAATGTGCTCCGCCGCTTCCAATGCGCGCTTGATCTCGTCCATGGCGTCGATGCGGCGGGACTTCTCAGGGTGCAGCACATTCAGCGCGGGCGCGCCGGCGCGGCCCATCTCGCGGTCGGCATAAAGCGGGGCGTGCATGGAAAAGGGCTGAAGCGTGTTGGAGCGGAACCACTCGGCCAGCTCCATCACCTGCTCGCGGCTGGTGTAGTCGAAGTGCTGGCGCGCGGCAAAGATCTCCACCGCCTGCGCGCCGGAGCGCTCCGCGAGCTCAAGCAGCCCTGGGTGCAGACGATGATTCAGGAACAGATGAGTCGACAGAACGCGCAGCATTTTTAACTAGCCCCCGCACCGGACAGATGTGTACCCAAAACCTAATGCTGCCTTTATTCTCGCATTTTTGAGAGGATGTGCTGCGAGAGCTTGTTCGCGGCTGGATGCGCGGGAGGAGAATCGAGTTGGTTGCCTTCGCTTCCAGGCCGTCTATGATCGAGAGAATGCCATGCACAGACGATGGCGCGCGGCCTGCGCGGAGATCGGGGGGCGAAGCAAGTGGATGAAGTGTTGTGGATTGAAGCAAATCCGCCGGTGCCGCTGGCGATTGTGCTTTGCCCCTTTGGCGGCGGCATTCTCAAGGACGAATTGCGCGAGATTGCGCGCAGCGGAGTCGAGACGCTCGTCTCGCTGCTCGAGCCGGCGGAGGCCGGTTGGCTTGGTCTTGGCGAGGAGGGTCCGCTTGCCGAGCAGTCGGGCATGAATTTTCTCTCCTTCCCGATTCAGGACGTTCATGTGCCGGCGAACTTGCCTGTATTTCGCGCCTTTGTCGCGGGATTGGCCGAGCGGCTTCGCGCCGGCGAGCGCATCGGCATGCACTGCCGGGGAAGCATCGGCCGGGCGCCGCTCACCGCGGCCTGCACGTTGATCCATCTCGGCTGGAATGCCAAGGACGCTTTGGCGGTCATCGAAGCGGCGCGCGGCTACTCGATTCCGGATACCAAGGAACAGTTGCGATGGGTTCTGAGTTACAAAGCGCAGCCGTGAGCGGGAGTCAAGCGGAGTTAGCGGAGTTGGTCTCTGACTGCATGAATTCTTGCCTGTGGGCTTCGTGCTATCCCACCCTTTCGCCAGAAAAAAGGCGAAAGGATGGGGCACGGAGGGTTCTTCTTCAAGCGGTCAGAGACCTGGATTGGCCGCAGTGGACAATGAGGTTTCACGCGCGGAAAGCCGGAGAAGCCCAATGGGAGCGACTTGAACCCTGAGCCGAACTCGAGCGCGATCGTCGACCTGAGCTTTCCGCACCAGTGGCAGGCGGAGATTCTTGCGGCGCGGCCGATGATTCTGCCGACACGTTGTTTTGTTTACCCGCGCGCGGCCGACGAGGTGGAGCGCGGCGCACTTGAAGTCATGATTCGTCCCGGCACTCCGGATGCGACGCCGTTTCTCGCCACCTGCGCTCTGGGATTTCGCGATCCGGCGGCTCCCACGGGCCTATGGTCTACTCCAAAGCCAGAAGAAATCTGCGCGGTTGCCGGAGGGTACGCCTACCTCATCGACACCACCGCGCCCGAGCGCTTTACGATGCTTCCCTACAGGCCGGTTCTCGAAGTGCGCGCGGCGGTCCAAGAAAACCTGCTGCTCTTTGTCGGCCATCATGCGATTCTCGCGTGGGGACCGGGCGGACAGGCGTGGGAGTCGGCGAGACTCTCCGACGAAGGCGTGAACCTCGCGGGCATCGACGGCGGGCTGCTGCGCGGAACGGGTTGGGAGATGAAAAACGACCGCGAAAAACCTTTTACGCTCGACCTGCGGAGCGGAAGGTTAGTTTCCTAGTGCGGCGCATAATCGGCACGGCGCGATTCTGCTTCGCAAATCGTTGAATCTGCAACCGGTACGCCGCTTTCCGGCTCTCCTCTTTTCGCTTCCTTCGTCAAACCGTGAGATACTTTGCCTCTTCCGGGCATCTAACGGAGTGAGTCGAGAGGCGCGCGGCACGAAAAACAAATGCGCTCACTCAAAAGGAGCGAGACCTATGCTGATGCAGAAACTTCAAGCTGTTGCCCTTTTTGCGGCGGGATCGTTGCTGGCGGCGAGCTTTGCGATGGCTGCCGGTCAGATGCAGGAAGTCGAGGGAAGCACGGTCGTCACGGTCCTCCCCGGGAATGAATTGCCCGGCGGCATTCCCCAGGATGCGTTGCACCTGAAGATCGACGGCAAGGAGGCGGCCATCACGCACTTCACGCCGTTGCACGGCCCGCAAAGCAAAGTGGAAATGGTGGTGCTCATCGACGACGGCGCGCGCTCCAGCCTGGGATCGCAGATGAGCGACATGGCGAAGTTCATTGAAGGCCAGCGGCCCGATACGAAGGTTGCCGTGGCCTACATGATCAATGGCCGCGCGGACTTTGGCGGGCCGCTTACCACCGATCACGCCGCGGCCGCGCGCGGTTTGCATCTGACGGCGGGGGGCCAGCCGGGCATCAGCGCCAGTCCTTATTTCTGCCTCTCCGATCTGGCCAAAAACTGGCCCTCCGGAGACACAAGCGTGCGGCGCGAAGTGGTGATGATCACCGACGGCGTGGACAACTACAACATGCGCTTCGATCCTGAAGATCCGTACGTCAAGGCCGCGATGGACGATGCGGCGCGCGCGCGGCTGATCGTCTACGCGATCTATTGGCGCAACTCCGGCAGCTTCGACAACACATCTTACGCAGCCAACGACGGCCAGGGTCTGCTGGCGGAAGTGACCCAGGCAACCGGCGGCGCCAGCTACTGGCAGGGTGGGGGCAACCCGGTGAGTTTCGTTCCCTACTTCGCGGACATCAACCGGCGCCTTGACAACCAATACGAGCTGGAATTTATGACGGCGATCGGCAACAAGCCCGCGATGCAGACCCTAAAGCTCACGGTGAGCGCGCGCGCCAAAGTGGATGCGCCGCAAGAGGTCTACGTGCACCCCGGCGTGGAGTAACCGCTCCGCGCCGCGCGCGGCCCGCGGTCGAATTCCTGCACCTAAAAATCGCTCCTGCGAATCTACTAGAATAGAGAAGTACGCGGGGAGTGGCCGGTCCCCGGCTCGCCCCGCCGCGTATCCGGCGTCGTCGCTACGCCGTCTTCCCCGGCCAACGCAAATTGCAAGCGCAATCAGACCTCAGGAGACCACGGTTGTCCGCAGCCGACACCACACTGCCCGCGCCGCCCTCCGGCCCAGCAATTGCGGGCGGGCGCGGAATGGCGGGCGCGAAGGACCCGCCGGCGCCGGCGGTCAATCCTGATTTTTCGCCCGATCTTTTGCCTCAAGCGCATTGGAAGCCCAGGGTCAATCCCTGGCTCATCGCCATGACCGTGGCGCTGGCGGCTTTTATGGAGGTGCTCGACACCTCCATCGCCAACGTGGCGCTGCCCCACATCGGCGGCGCGCTGGGCGCCAGCAGCGATGAGGCCACGTGGGTGCTCACCAGCTACCTGGTCTCGAACGCCATTGTGCTTCCGCTGGGCGGCTGGGCCAGCTCCCTGATGGGCCGCCGCAACTTCTTCGTCTTTTGCATCACCGGCTTCACCGTCGCGAGTTTTCTTTGCGGCTCCGCGCCGTCGCTGCCCATTTTGCTCATGTGCCGCGTGCTGCAGGGCGCGTTTGGCGGCGGCATGCAGCCCATGGCGCAGGCCATCATGGCCGACTCTTTCGAGCCGCACAAGCGCGGCCAGGCCTTTGCGCTTTACGGGCTCGTCGCCGTGCTCGCTCCGTCCATCGGCCCCACGCTCGGCGGCTATATCACCGACAACTTCTCCTGGCGCTGGATCTTCTTCATCAACATTCCCGTCGGCATCCTGGCCTTCATCCTCGTAACGCGCCTGGTCGAAGATCCGCCGTGGATCAAGGCCGACCCCTCGCGCCTGCGCCACATGGATTATATGGGCCTGGCCTTCCTGACCCTCGCCATGGGCGGCCTGCAGATCATGCTTGACAAGGGCGAAGAGAACGACTGGTTCTCCTCGGGCTTCATTCGTCTTTTCTGCTTCCTGTTCGTCTTCGGCATCGTCGGTCTATTCGTTTGGGAATTGCGGCAGAAAGACCCGCTCATCAATCTGCGCCTCTTCCGCTTCAGGAACTTCGCCATCTGCTGCTTCCTGATGATGCTGGTGGGCGGCGTGCTCAACGCCAACACCGTGCTGCAGCCGCAGTTCTCCCAGCAGTTGCTGGATTGGACGGCAACCAGGGCCGGCATGGCTCTCACCGCGGGCGGCGTCACGCTGGTCTTCATGATGCCGCTGGCCGGCTTTGCCACGGGAAAGATCTCCGCGCGCTACCTCGCCGCCTTCGGCTTCGCCATGCTGGTGATCACGTTTCGTTACGCGGCCTACGTCACGAATCTGCAAATGAGTTTTGCCGAGGCCTCGTGGCTACGCGTAGTGCAGATGTTTCCGCTGCCGTTCTGCTTCATCTCCATCACCACTGCGGCCTACGTGGGCATGCCCAAGGAGCAGAGCAACCAGGTGGCGGGCCTCATCAATTTCGTGCGTAATATCGGCGGCTCCATTCTCATCTCCATCACCAATGCGCAGGTCACCAGCCGTGCCCACTGGCACGAGCAGCACCTGCAGCAGGCGATGATGCCGGGAACCATTGCCTTCGAGCAGCACCGCCGGGCGCTGGCCGGGTTCCTCGGCAACTCCTTTGGCGCGGTGAACGGCAACCAGATGGCGCTGGCCCGGATCTACCACCAGCTCAACCAGCAGGCACAGACGCAGGGATACCAGGATGTCTACATGGAGCTTTCCTGGGCGTCGTTGGTTCTGATCGGGCTGGCGTTTTTGCTGAGCAAGAATCGCGCCGGCGAGGGGGGCGGCGGGGGAGGCTTGCACTAAAGGGAAACGAGCGGAGCTAGCGGAGTTGGCGGAGTTAGCGGGGCTAGTGGAGTTAGCGAAGTTAGAGGAAGGGATTGACGATGCGAACGCCGTCGATGACCTGGCCATGCTGCATGTCTTCGGAAAGCACCTGCTGGCAACCGGAACGTTTCGCACATTGAATCACCAATGCATCCCAATACGAAAGCCGGCGAAGCCTATGGAGATCGGTTGCGGCAAGAACGTCCGCCAAGGCGGGTTCGACCACGTCAAGTGCCGCGAAAAGCTCGACCTTGCGACGAGCATCGGCGGGGTCCACGCCATACTTGCGAGTGACGGTGACAAAATATTCCTGGAGTATTTGGAGCGACAGCACGCCCGACGCCGATTGCTTGTGCTCGTTGAGAAGTTCCAGGGCCCGCTTCAGCTTGGCTGGATTCGTCTGGTCGTCCGTATAGACAAGAACGTTGGTGTCGAAGAACGTCCTCAGCGAGCTACCTCCGCTCGTAGATCTCATCCCGGTTAAAGCGCCAGCCGCGAGAGTTTCCCTTGCCGGAGAGGCTGTGTAGCTCCTCAAACCAACACTCGTTATCCCGGGCTTTCTCACCAGCCACGCTGCGCAGGTGCTCCCGGATCTCCTCGTTTACGCTCCTCCCGACTGCGAGGAGCTTTTCCCGTGCACGGGAGATGGTCTGCTCGTCGATGGAGAGAGTAAGATTCATGTACACAGTATACGTGCGCACATAATATGTGTCAAGATGACGAGATGCGGATCATTGCTCTTTGTATTTCAATAACCTAATCCGATTCAAACACTTACATCCCACCCTTGCCGAGCAAAATGCCGATGCCGTAGGTGACGGCGCCTTCGGCAGCGCCGACGATGGTCATTTCCATGCCGGAAGACCACCAGGAGCGGACGGTGATGAGCGACTTGGCCGCGCCGACGGCGAAGTGCGCGGCCAGCGAGATGACGGCTGCGGCAATGACGGCTTCGATGCCGCTCATCCAGAAGAAGGGAATGACCGGAATGATGGCGCCGACGGCCGTCGAGAGCGCGCCGGAGGTGGCCGAGACGAGGGGATTCGAGAGCGATTCTTCGCTGGCGCCGAGGCGCTCGGCGGCCAGGGCGCGCAGCAACTGCTCGGGGTCGCTGGCGATGTGGTTCACCATGTGGATGGCGTCCTGCTCGGGCAGTCCCTTGACCTGGTAGTAGAGCGAGAGCAACTCGCGGGCCTCGGGGCCGTTCATGGTGATGGCCTCGCGCTCGCGGGCGATCTCGGCGTGGTAGATTTCGCGCTCGCTCTTGGCGGCCAGATACGCGCCCGAGCCCATGGAGAGCGCGGAGGCGATCATGCCGGAGAGGCCGGCGAGGAGCACGTACTTGGGGTCGCCTGCCGTAGCGCCGGACACGCCGGAGACGATGCCGAAGATGGCGCCGAGGCCGTCGTTGACGCCGTAGATGGCGTCGCCTATCCATGCGCCGGGTTGCTTGCGGCCCTGGTTGCGCTTGGCCAGCATCTCTTCGAGCACGGCCTTGGCGTCAATTTTGGCCGCGCCGGCCGGGGGGGTGTAGTGGCCGCGAATGAGCGAACCGAGCTCGCGGTAGTGGTCTCTTTCGTCCTGGATCACGTGCTCGAGGATGGCGACCGAGCCCTCGTCGCCGAGGGCCTTCAGTTGCTCGCCGTAGCGGGCGATGTCGCGGCTCTCTTCGATCTCAAGGCGGCGCAGCGCCATGCCCATGCCGCCGGCGCGGTTGGCCAGCGTATCGGCCGCGCCGGAGGGTGAGCCGGTGTAGACCGGCGACGCTCCGCCCAACTCCTTGATGCGGCCCTCCCACAGCGTGGCGTGCTCGATTTCGGCCTGAGCCAGATGGCGCAGCACCTGCGCGCGCACCGGATCGGGGTCGCGGTCAGCCAGCGCGGTGTAGGTGTGGAAGCCTTCCATCTCGGCTTGCCAGTTGCCTTCGAGCGCAACCAGGATCTTTTTGGTTTTAGCGCCGGGTAGTATGGCGATGGGCATGGGTCGGACCTCGCTTAGCAAGAAGAATAACGGATGGGGCGCGAGAAGGCAGGGAATTGGGAGCAGGCAATAGGGAATAGGAAGCGAGCCGGCGAGTCAGCGAGCAGGCGGAGCTGGTGCGGGGATGAGGGTTGTGCGATCCCACCCTGGCCCTACTGATCCGGCAATTAAACAGTGCTGAGGTTTCCCACCCATTCGCCTGAAATACGGCGAATGGATGGGGCACGGGGTGTCATTGTCTACTTGCCGGATCAATAAAGAGCGCGGCCAGGATGGGACACGGCGAATTCTCGAGCTGGTGAGTTCGGGAGTTGGCGGTTTCGCCGGTTGGCGTGCGCTGGCGCGCACGTCGCAAGGCGCGCGAGTTTGCCTTCCTTGCCCAGGCGGAGCCTGCATGGAGCGCCTTGAGAAGGCGCGCACGATATGATGAGGATCGGCTTTCGACCATGAAGCGCAAGGCAACGACGAGGAAAGCGAAGACGCGTGGCGGGAATCTGCTGGTGATTCTGGGCGTGGCGCTGGTGGTGCTTTTGCTGCTGCTGCGGATGATTGTGTTTGTGGCGCGTATGCGGCGGCATTATTGATCCGGCAGGCTGCGTAAGAATCGTAGTTCTCCATCGCACCCGCTCAGCCGACCACGAAAGCACGCCCAATCTCACCTCTACGGGCCGCGGTACTAGAATGGCAACTGATCGCAATGAGAATCGTGATGCTATTCTCGCACCTCTGGGGGGGAGGCAGGGCAGGCGGCGCGGAAAGCCACGTGTTGCAATTGATGCGGGAACTTTCCAGGCGAGGGCACGAGATCGTTTTTGTGAGCTGTGCGGGCGCTTCCGCGGTCGAAGGTATTCCGCCCGGCGCCGCAGCAGGATACCGGCTCCCGTTCCACAGCGCAAATCCCTTCGATCAAATCGGCGTTTATAAGAAGCTTCGCGATATCGTCCGGAAGCACAGCATCGACATAGTTCATGCGCACCATCGGACGAGCGGAATCTTTGCTGAGCTGGTATTCCGCAACATTCATATTCCGTACGTGGTGTCATTGCACGACACCTGGCCGCGCGCTCCGTTCAAGAGATTTCACGGCAGGTTCTTTCGCCGTCTTATAGCTGTGAGCAGGTTCATCCAGAAGGAGATGGAAAGGTTGTATGGCTTTCCTCCCGAGCGCTTCCGGGTGATCTACAACGGAGTCGATCCGGTTCCGTTTGAGCAAGCGAGCCGCGAAGCGGCCGCCGCATTCA
>Ga0326728_10016774_pt1 | contig 14847 bp, 5 predicted proteins | sample MB3enrmetagenome_FD_207602 | JGI IMG/M metagenome (GOLD analysis project Ga0326728, IMG submission 207602) | Lab enriched peat soil microbial communities from McLean, Ithaca, NY, United States - MB31MN | ecosystem: Environmental > Terrestrial > Soil > Wetlands > Peat | place: USA: New York...
GAATTCCAAGCACCAGTCGCCGCCCGCCCCGACGGGCAACGGCTCCACGCTGTCGCCTTCCACCACGTTGTAGTCGGCGTCCTTGTCCCAGCCCACCGAATAGAAGAAAAACGTGCGCGCCAGACCCTTCGGCACAGGGGGCAGCGCCCGGGCATCAAAGCGCAGCCTTAGCGCATCCCCCGCATTCATCAGCACCAACCGCTGGTCGCGCGCCTTCACCAAATCCAGCACGTCGCCGTAACGTGTACACCATCCTTGGGGAGTCGTCCGCCACGGGGGGAGTGCGGAGACTTTGTCGTAATCCGGGGTCTGCGCATGGCCGGGCGCACGCGACTTGATCTCGGAGAATCCGCGCCAGCGCAGGTCCGCGGCGCTGGGCAGCAACTCGTGTTGCCGCAGGTCCGCCGCGTTCCCGCGCTCGCACAGCGCGATGCGGTCCCAGTGCAGTTCGACCGTGGTGGTCAGCCGCAACCGGCACGCCCCGCGTGGCAACTTGCCGGTCAGGTCGCACAGGATGGTTTTGTTCTTGCCCGCCGGCATGCCAACGACGACATCCACCGGCTGCCACGTTTTGCCGGCAGTCTCAACTTCGAGCCGCGGGGGAATGACGGCCAGGGAGGAGTTGTGCGACACCGCGATGTTCACGCTCGCGTCGCCATACTGAATCCAACCGGTCAGCACCAGCACCAGCGGACGGGTTGTATCCAGCGGGCCAAAGTCGAGGGTGATCGCCAGTGGCTCGCAGACCCCGCGCAGTGGCGGCGGAAGCGGCGTTCCAGGCGGCGCGAACAGGCCGTCAATGGCGCGCACCGCTTCGGTCCGGTCCAGGCCATCGTCGCCTATCGCGCACAGCGGCGCCCTGGGCGAGTGCAAGCCCCACAATTCCGAGCGCGGAAAGGGCGGCGGCCCCAGCTTGTCGGTCGAATGCACCTCCACGTCGGGCGCATGGTCCACCGCCACCAATCGGGCGTGATCGAGGTAAAACACCTCGCGCAATTCCTCGGTGACCTCCAGTTCGTAGAAGCCCCGGCGTGGCCGGAACTCCTGTTCATTTCCGATGAGGACAAACTCCTCTGGGGCCGCCGGCAGCACCAGACCGCGGCGCAGGGACAAACCCAGCGGCGAGTTGCCCAGCAGGTCCGTGACGAAGCGGAATTTCCGGCCGTTCCAGGCGTAGAGGTACGGACAGGAGCCGGCAGCCACATTCTTCTCCACAATCGTCAGCGGCGCGGGTGTCACGCTCACCTCGGTGTGATTGTCCACCACGCCGTTGACCCACACCGTCAGGACCGAATCGAGTTGCGCATGGCGCCCCACACCGATCTCGATGGGCAGCGCGCGGACCGAGCGCATGGCGCGGAACTCGCCCGCCCGCACCTCGACGCGCGTGCCGAAGCCCGACGGATTGGTTTTAATGCCCACAAGCCGAAGTTTCAATTGCTGGTTGGTGTTGCCGCCATTGTTGCGCAGGAAGACCAACCGGCCCGTGGTCGTGAGCAACATCAAGTCCGTGGCGCCATCGGCGTCGAAGTCCGCCGGAATGATTTCAGACACTGGCGGCAGTTCCAGCGAACTCAGGCCCGCTGCCTCGGTGACGTCGGACCATTCGTCCGTGCCGGCGTTGCGCCACAGACGTATTGCGCCCTGAGCCGCTGCGCCCTGTTTGGCGCCAGCGACGCACAAATCCAGCCATCCGTCGTTGTCGAAGTCCAGCAAGGCAGCCACCGGCTGTTGCAGGGATGACAAATCAAGCTGCTTTCGCTCGGCGCGCTGGCCATAGATGACCAGGGCCTGTGTTTCCGCCACCAGCAACGCATCCGGGTTGCCGTCGTTGTCGAGGTCGTCCACCAGGACGCGGCGCGCAGGCGGCCAGGGGCCTGGCGGCTCAGGCGCCAGTGCGAATCGGCCCTCGCGCTGGTTCATAAACACCTGCGTCGGCTGGCCCCCGCATGCCGCCACCAGGTCAAACGCCACCTTGTTGTCGAAGTCCGCCGCCGCGACATCCGTAGCCGCCGTCGAACCCTCCAAGCCCGCCTGCTTCGTCACGTTCGTGAATGTGCCGTCCCCGTTGTTTTGCCACAGTTGCAGGCCCGTTTCGGTGGCGAGAACGAGATCAAGATCGCCATCGTGATCGTAGTCCACCCACTGCGCCCGGCGGCAGCGCACACCGGCCAGTCCCGCCCGTGCGGTGACATCCTCGAATGAAACGGGGCCGGTGCGCTTGAGCAGGCAGACGCTGTTGCGGCCCACCAGGAAGACACCGTTCCGCACATGGACCTCCGGGTCATCGTTCGCCCCCTTGGGCACGTCGTCGAAAAAGGTACCCGCGATGCATTGATGAAAGCCGCGCCCTTCCCCGAGCGCCGGTGTGACCGGGGTGCGCACAAACTTGCCCTTCGGCCCCATCGCCAGCAGGCTGACTGCCCCCTGTTCATTCACGACGAAGAGGCTGACGGCGCCGTTGCTGGCTACGTCGATTACCGCGGCGGCTGTAGCGGCGCGCGCCGCTTCCTCGGAAAAAACTTCAGTCGTCGCATCGATGAACTGCACTTTGAGGCTCGGACTGGGGCGTGGCGGCGGCACCGGCGCCGGTTCGGGCTGCGTATAGAGGCACCGCTCCAGCGCCGCCGGCTTGCGGGACTCGTCACCGAACAGTTTGCGCAGCCGCGCGCACTCCTGCTGCTGCCGATCGAATTCGGCCTGGTCATCCGCCTGCAAAGCGTAGGCCCCCAGCTTGAAATGGGCGCTGGCATGGAGCGGATCGAGCCGCAGCGTCTCGCGCAATTGGGTCTGGGCCTTGTCATCCTGCCGGATCTGTTGATAGGCGTTGGCCAGTTGAAAGCGCAACGCCGGCGTGGCCGCATCCAACTTCACGGCCTCCTCCAGGAAAGGGATCGCCTCTTCAAAATGCGAGCGATGTATGCAGGCCAGCGCCGCCAGGTAACTCGTCGCGGCGGAATTCTTCTCGATCGTCCGCGCCCGTTCGAGCAGTTTCAGCGCATCGTTGTCCTGGTTGGCCAGCATGCGAGCGCGCGCCAGGTTGCGCAAGGCCGCCGCCGAGTCCGGCTCCAGCTTGAGCGCCGCCGTAAAACTCTCGATCGCCCTGGCCGAGGTGCGGTTCTCCAACTGCGCCTTGCCCAAGTTCATCAGCCGGGCAAAGTCGTCCTTTGCTTCCGCGGGCAGCATCGTTGCAGTGGCGCAGGAAAGCATGAAAAACACCGCCCACGCGCGGGCCGATCTTGCCCGATCCCGGATAATGGCCACCGCTGTATTCATAAAGAATCACTCCCGTGTCTCGCCGCCGAACATTCCACACTGTTCAGTCTTATGGAATTGCCTGCTGTAGAGTGGCGCGCTCTCCCGCCGGAAACAAGCTTTATCAGGCCATGCTTGCTCGCCCATGCCATGACTTTTATATGATATTATTTGATTGTATTAAGTAAGAAAAACTGTTATTTATAGGGCCATAACAATTCTGGCAGTTCCTAAGGAACTCATGAAAACGTTTTTGGCTGCATGGCGCCGCCGGCTGTTCGGTTTACAGGCTGTAGAAACCAATTATGTTCGGCGGGGCTTTCGTGGCGCGACGGCAGAGGTGCAGGCGCGGCTGGAGCAGATCGGGGCGGCGTTTCTTGGCGGGTACCACGCCGCATTGGAACGTGACACGCCGACGGAACTTGCGACCACCTTGAATGCGGTGGAGACGGAATTGCACGGTTTCGCGTTTGAGGGAGCGGCGATGGGGCTGGCACTGCTTGATTTTCTGACGCCGTGGCGTCGAACCCGAATCAGTGAGTTCTTACGCGGAGCCGGCCATGCTCACGCCTACATGGTGCATGTCGGCGCGGGTTGGGCGTGGGCGCGTTTGCCGGTCAACGTCCGCCGGGCCGGACAGCGTCTCGATCCGATGCTCGGCTGGCTGGCTTTCGATGGCTGGGGATTTCACGAAGGATTTTTTCACTGGCCAAAATACATTGCCGGCCAGCCGCCGCCGGGAAAATTGAAAGGCTTCGAGCGACGTGTTTTTGATCAGGGATTCGGGCGCTCGTTATGGTTTGTCAACGGCGGGAACATCGAACTCATTGCACAAACGATTGCAATTTTTCCCCCTGACCGGCGATCCGATTTGTGGAGCGGCATCGGCTTGGCCGCGACCTACGCCGGGATCATCAGCGAGACCTCCCTGGACAAGCTTCGCGAAAAATCCGGATCGTTCCAGCCTTGGCTCGCTCAAGGCGCGGCCTTCGCCGCCAAAGCGCGGCAGCGCGCCGGAAATCTGACCGATTACACCAGTGCCGCCACAATGATCTTATGCGGCTTGTCCGCCAGCGAGGCCGCAAGGCTCACGGACGAGACACTGGAAAACCTGCCCGCCGACTCCGGTGCGCCCGCTTATGAAATCTGGCGCTGCCGGATTCAAGATCATTTCGAACAAGCTTGGCGGCTCAAGGCGCATGAACACTGAAGTCATGCAACACGATTGAACGATTTAGCGCCCATGAATGCCATCGCCATCGTTGGCATGGCGTGTGTCTATCCGGACGCGCGCTCGCCGGTTGAACTCTGGGAGAACGTGCTGGCGCAACGCCGCGCCTTCCGCCGAGTGCCGCCGGAGCGTCTGCGGCTTGAAGATTATTTTTCCGCCGACCCGCTCGCGCCCGATGCCACCTACGCAGTCGAAGCCGCTGTGATCGAAGGCTACGAATTTGACCGCGTCACTTTCCGCGTCTCCGGCAGCACGTTTCGGGTGGTGGACCTCGCGCACTGGCTCGCGCTTGACGTGGCGGCGCGCGCGCTGGCCGACGCCGGTTTTCCCGACGGACATGAACTCCCGCGCGAAACCACTGGAGTTTTGCTCGGCAACACGCTGACGGGAGAATTCTCCCGTGCCAACACGCTGCGGTTGCGCTGGCCTTACGTGCGGCGCGTGATCGAGGACGCGCTCGTGAAAGAACATTGGTCCGCCCGGCAGCGCGAAAAATTCCTCACCGGACTCGAAGCCGCCTATAAATCGCCGTTCCCCTCCGTCAGCGAAGAGACGCTCGCCGGCGGTCTGTCCAACACCATCGCCGGGCGCATTTGCAATCAGTTTAATTTGAAAGGCGGCGGCTACACTGTGGACGGCGCGTGCGCGAGTTCGCTGCTGGCGGCGGCCAACGCCTGTTCCGCGCTCGTGGCGGGCGATCTCGACGTTGCGATTGCCGGCGGCGTTGATTTGAGTCTTGACCCATTTGAACTGGTCGGCTTCGCCAAGACCGGCGCGCTCGCGCCCGACGAAATGCGCGTGTTTGACAAGCGTTCCACTGGCTTCTGGCCCGGCGAAGGCTGCGGCATGGCCGTGCTGATGCGCCACGCGGACGCGCTTGCACAAGACCGCCGTGTCTATGCCGTCATTCGCGGCTGGGGCGTATCCTCCGACGGCAGCGGCGGCCTCACCCGGCCTGAAAGCGACGGCCAGATCGAAGCATTGCGGCGCGCGTATCGCCGCGCCGATTTCGGAATTGAAACCGTTTCCTACTGTGAAGGCCACGGCACGGGCACAGCCGTCGGCGACGCAACGGAACTTGAAGTTCTGTCGCGCGCCCGCCGCGAAGCGGAACAAAAAACTCCTCCCGCCGCCATCGGCTCGATCAAAGCCAATATCGGCCACACGAAAGCCGCGGCGGGCATCGCCGGTTTGATCAAGGCCACGATGGCTGTTCATACACAAGTGCTGCCGCCCATGACCGGCTGCGAGCAGCCGCACTCGCAATTCGGCGGGCCGTCGCCCGCGTTGCGCGTGGTGCGCGAAGCGGAGCTTTGGCCTTGCGACCAACCGCTGCGCGCGAGCGTGAGTGCGATGGGCTTCGGCGGGATTAATGCCCACGTCGTCCTCGAAAGCGTCGCCGCCGAACGGCGTGAAACATTCACCGCACGAGAGCGTTCGCTGTCGCGTTCAAGCCAGGACGCCGAATTATTTTTGCTCGCGGCGGACACGGCGGAGCAACTCGTCAGGCGGGTGGAAAATCTTCCCTCCCTCGCCGCGCGGCTCTCGCGGGCGGAATTGACCGACCTCGCAGCCCGGTTGGAAAAAGATCTGGAGCACGGTTCGGTGCGCGCGGCTCTGGTCGCTTCCAAGCCAGAGGAATTGGCGACGCGGCTGCAAACGCTTAAGTCGTGGTTGCAGAACGGGGTCGCATCGCGGACTTCTTTTGCAGAAGGCGTCTTTCTTGGTTCGGGCGGGTCCGCGCCGCGAATTGCTTTTCTGTTTCCGGGCCAGGGTTCGCCGACGCATCTCGACGGCGGGGTGTGGCGGCGGCGTTTTGCATCGGTTCGTGAACTTTACTCCCGCGCCGGCTTGCCAGTGGACGGCGATTCGGTTTCGACTCGTGTGATGCAACCGGCTGTGGTCACCGCGTCACTGGCAGGTTTGATCGTGTTGAATGAATTCGGGGTGACGGCGGACGCGGCCATCGGCCACAGCCTTGGCGAAATCACCGCGTTGCACTGGGCGGAGGTGTTCGACGAGGAAACCCTGTTGCGCATCGCGCGTGTCCGCGGGGCGGGCATGGCGGACCTGGGCAGCCCGACCGGTGCCATGCTCGCAGTCGCCGCGCCGTGGCGGAAGGTCCAGGAATTGCTGGCCGGCGAATCCCTCGCCGTGGTTGGTTTTAACTCGCCGCGCCAGACCGTCGTCGCGGGCGATGCCGGAGCGGTCAAAAATCTCGCGCGCCGGGCTGCTGCGCTCGGCCTGCACGCGAGCCTGTTGCCGGTGTCGCACGCCTTTCACACGCCACTCGTCGCTGCCGCCGTGCCGGTGTTGGCCGAACAACTTGCGCGCGAAAATTTTTTGAAACTCAAACAAGAAATCTTTTCCACTGTGACCGGCGCGCGGCTGGATCATGACGAAGACCTGCGCGCATTGCTTTGCCGCCAGGTGACTTCGCCGGTGCGATTTGAGAGCGCGTTCGCGGCCTTGCTTGGCGGGGGCAATGACAGGAAGTCTGGCGGACGCCGGAAAGCGCGTCCCGTCCGCAGAATAGATTTGCTGATCGAAGTCGGGCCTGGCGCGGTTTTGAGCAACCTGGCGCAAGAGACGCGTGAAATTCCGGTCATCGCGCTTGATGCCGGCGGAAATTCCCTCGGCGGATTGCTGCAAGCCCTTGGCGCGGCCTTTGCGCTGGGTGCGCCGGTGAAGCACGCGGCGTTGTTCGCCGACCGCTTTGTCCGGCCCTTCGCGCTGGACTGGAAACCGAGGTTTTTCGTCAACCCCTGCGAGCTTGCGCCGGTTTCCAAACCATCGCAACGCCGGGCGCCGTCCCGGCTCGGGACTGAAATTGTGCCGCAACGCGCCGGGGCTGCCTCTGGCACTTCGATTGAGTTAATCCGCCATCTCGTTGCGGCGCGGGCGGAACTGCCAGTCTCGGCGGTGCGGGACGCAAGCCGCATGTTGAGCGATCTGCATTTGAATTCAATCACGGTCGGGCAACTGGTCTCGGAAGCGGCGAAGCACCTCGGCTTGCCGCGCATGGTCGGGCTGACAGATTTTGCGAATGCAAGCGTGGCCCACATCGCCCGTGCGCTGGAGGAACTGAAATCCACCGGTGGCCAGGTGCAAAGGGGCGACAAGCGGCGACTGCCGCCGGGCGTGGACAACTGGGTTCGGACTTTCACGGTCGAGTTGATTGAAACGAAACGCCGGGCGCCATCCCGGCTCGACACCGGAATTGCGCAACGCGTCGGAACTCTGCCCGGTGTTCTGGGTCGCTGGCAAATCTTTGCACCGGAAAATGAGGCGCTTGTTGAACCGCTGCGCGAAGCGTTCGAACAAACGAACACGAGCGGTGTGGCGGTTTGTCTGCCGGAAAATCCGGGCGCGGAAACCATTTCGTTGCTGCTCAACGCCGGTCGCGCGGCGCTGGCGATGAAGGAGCCGTCGCGATTGGCCGTTGTTCAACATGGCTGGGGCGGCGGCGGTTTCGCGCGAACGTTGCATCTGGAGAATCCCAGCGTGGCGACTTGCGTGGTGAATGTTCCCGCGTCGTATCCGCAAGCGGTCGAGTGGATCGTCGCGGAAGCGCTCGCGGCGAACGAATTTACGGAAGTTCATTTCACGGGCGAGGGCCGGCGACTTGAGCCCCGACTCAAACTCGCAGAGTTGTCTCCGCCGCAAATCAAGGCGGAATTTCCCGTCGCCCCGGAAGATGTTTTGCTCGTCACTGGCGGCGGCAAAGGCATCGCGGCGGAATGCGCGCTGGCGTTCGCTCGCGAAACCGGCGTGAAACTCGCGCTCATCGGGCGAAGCGATCCGAAATCGGACAAGGAACTCGCGGAAAATTTCTCGCGCATGGCCGCTGCCGGCGTGCGTTACGGCTATGTGCGCGCCGATGTGACGGATGCGGAAGCCGTGCGCGCGGCGGTCGGGGAGATCGAACGCAATCTCGGCCCTGCCACGGCGATTCTCCACGGCGCGGGCGTGAACACGCCGCAATTGATCGGTGCGCTGGACGAGGCGGCGTTCCGGCGGACGGTCGCGCCGAAAATTTGCGGTGCGCGGAATTTGCTGGCGGCGGTGGACGTGAACAGGTTGCGGCTGTTGGTCACGTTCGGCTCGATCATTGCGCGCACTGGACTGCCGGGCGAAGCGGATTATGCGGCGGCGAACGAATGGCTCGCGGCGCTGACGCGCGAATTTCAAACGGGGCATCCGCGCTGCCGCTGCCTCGCGCTCGAATGGTCGGTGTGGTCGGGCGCCGGCATGGGCGAACGGCTGGGCCGCGTGGAAATGCTCGCGCAACAGGGCATCACGCCGATCACGGTGGATGAAGGCGTGCGGACTTTTTGCGCGTTGCTCCGGCAGCCGACGCCGGTTTCACTCGTCGTCACGGGACGATTCGGCGCACCGCCGACGTTGAAGATGCTTGAGCCGGAATTGCCTCTTCGGAGATTCCTCGAACGCAAACGCGTGTTTTATCCAAGCGTGGAACTCGTGATGGACGCGGAATTGTCGCTGGGAGCCGATCCATATCTTGCGGATCACGTGGTGCAGAAACAGCCGTTGCTTCCGGCGGTGTTTGGACTTGAAGCGATGGCGCAAGCGGCGATGGCGCTCGCTGGTTCAGCGGACGTGCCGGTGTTTGAGAACGTTGAATTTCCGCGACCCGTGGCCGTGTCCGACAAAGCGCCTCTGACCGTCCGGCTGGCCGCGCTCCAACGTGAAAACGGTTGCGTCGAAGTTTGTCTGCGTTCCGAGGAGACGGATTTTCAAGTGGATCATTTCCGCGCCGTCTGCCGGTTTGCGGGGCGCGATGAGACGACAATTCCGCGCCTTCTGCTTTCGCCGTTCGAGTCGGAGCATTTGCCGCTCGATCCGCAAAATGATTTGTATGGCCGGATTCTGTTTCATCGCGGACGTTTCTGCCGGCTGCGCGGGTATCGTCTGTTAAAGGCGAAGGAGTGCGTGGCGGAGATCACGGCTGACAAAGGCGCGAGCTGGTTCGGCCCGTATCTGCCGGCGGGATTTGTTCTCGGCGATCCGGCGGCGCGCGACGCCGCGTTGCATGCGATTCAGGCCTGCATTCCGCATCGAAGACTTCTGCCGACTGGCATCAAACGCATGGTGATTCGGCGCAATGATGCGGGGACGCATTTTGTCCGGGCGAAGGAGAAGTGGCGCGATGGAAATGATTTTGTTTATGACGTGGAGGTCACTGACGCGCCCGGTGAAGTGATTGAGCGCTGGGATGGCCTTCATTTGCGCGCAGTGGAAGAAATGGCGGCGCGCGAACCGTGGCCCGATGCGCTGCTGTCGCCTTACCTGGAACGGCGGCTGGAGGAATTGGCGGACGCGGGCGCGCCGGTGCAAGTCGCCCTTGAACGCGAATTGCGCGGCCAACGTTCAGCGGGCAGCGACCGGGTGATGCAACAGGCGCTTGGCAAAACGGCGCGTATCCGGCGGCGGCCTGACGGCAAGCCGGGTTGCCCCGGCGAGGAAGGCATTTCGGTAGCGCACGCGCTGGATTTCACCCTGGCGGTCGCCAGCGCCGGGGCCGCGGCCTGCGACCTTGAAGAAGTCACCGCGCGAACGGATGCGGTCTGGTGTGATTTGCTCGGCGGGGAGAAACTCAAACTCGCGGAGCGGATTGCGCATGAACAGGCGGAAAGCGTGGACACGGCGGCGACGCGGCTTTGGATGGCGATGGAGTGCATGAAGAAAATCGGGCAGCCGGTGACTTCGCCGTTGGTGCTGGAATCGAACAGCGCCGACAGCTGGACGCTGCTGCGTTCCGGTTCCATCGTGATTTCGACGTGCATGGCGGCGGTGCGCGGCATGACATCGCCGCTGGGCGTGGCGGTCGCGCTCCAGTCGCGCGTGGAAAACCAGCCGGCGCCCGCAGGCGTGAAAACAGTCGCGTAAGGGCAGCCATGCGTTTTTACGAATACCGCCACGTTGTCAGCTTCGAAGAAACGAACCTCGTGGGAAACGTTTATTACACAAATCATTTGTCCTGGCAGGGGCGTTGCCGCGAACTTTTTTTGCGCGAGCACGCGCCCGATGTGATTGACGAGTTGAGCCGGGGCTTCAGCCTCGCCACGACAAGTTGTTCCTGCGAATACTTCGCGGAACTGACGGCCTTTGACGAAGTCGTCGTACGAATGCGGTTGGCGGAACTCGTGCAGAACCGGATGCGGCTGGCCTTTGAGTATTGGCGGCGCAAGGGCGGCGGCGAGGAACTGGTGGCGCGCGGCGAGCAGCAGATCGCCTGCATGAGACGCGAAGGTGACAAGCTTGTGCCCGCGCCAGTGCCGCAGTCGTTGCGCGAGGCGCTGGAGCCGTATATGAAATGAAAGCTGATTTGCAGGCAACATCACATCGCGGGGACACAGTGGAGGCTTACGAAACCGCCGTCGTACGCGCCATCCTCCACATGCGGGAACATCTGGCCGAGCCGCTGGACTTGGACGAACTCGCGCAGATCGCCGCGATCAGCAAGTTTCATCTCGTGCGCGTGTTTGACGAAACCACCGGGACGACGCCGCATCATTTTCTGTCGTGCCTGCGCATACAGCGCGCGAAGGAGCTGCTGCTCAAATCCGTCACTTCCATCACCGAGGTCTGCCTGGAGGTCGGATACAATTCGCTCGGCACTTTCTCGAAAACATTCAGCGAACTGGTCGGCTTGTCGCCGCAGGAATTTCGCGCCATGCCCAAGCGTCTGACCGCGAGACAATTTGCGACGACGATCTGGCGCTACCTGGCGGCGCGCAAAAAAATTTGCGGGCCGACGATTGAGGGCGTGGTCGAGGGGCCGCGCCAGCCCAAAGGCCTCACCTTCGTCGGCACATTCACTCATGGCGTCCCGCAGGGCGTTCCGTTTTCGGGGACGGTGATGGTGGGCTACGGAAAGTTCCGCATTGAGCGTCCGACGATGCCGGAATTTCATTTACTGGCGGCCCTGGTTCCACTCTCAGCCGACTTGACTTCCATGATGGCGAACATTCCGATCAGTCTCGTGGCCAGCTTGCGCGTGCAAAACGGCAAGGGCGACACCCTGGCAAAGCCGCGCTTGGAGCTGCGCCCCTTGCGGCCAACCGATCCACCGATTGTCCTGGCGCTGCCCGCCCTACCTCCCTTGCGCGGATGAACCGCGCCAAGTTCGCAATTTCGGAGAAGCGAAGGTTGCCAGCGGTATGTAATAATTCGGCCTTATGAAAAAAATTACCATAAATTTCGTTTTGTCCACTCTGCTCTTTGCCGGAGCGGGCGTCTTGCGTTGCGTGGCTCAAGAGAATGTCGCGCAGATCAATGGCAACTTTCCTTATGCGCCCCAACCACCGGCACCAAATAGCACCACTATCATCCCCATCGACTACCAGGAAGACGAAACCACTTTCAGCATAGGCGTGTGCCAAATAGTGGTGGACTCCACAAATGCCGGCTTGTTCGCGCCAGTCTCCGCGACCATCCTGAGCTATCCTGGTTACAGCCCGTCCAGCTATACCCTGACCAGTCCAGTTTTGTACGATAACACAACAGTAATCGGAAGCAGCCAGCTTGAAGGTTACCAATCCGGCTCAACTGGCGGCGGATATACGGTGACGCAGACCATCCCGAGTCAATACAGCAGCGGGGGGGTCACGGTGGGGCTTGGTGATTTAACGCCTCCGTGGAACAACATTGGCACCGGCGCTTATCTTCAGATTCCGCCAACCTTTGCGGGAGGCTTGCCCGGTCCCGCATCCGCATCTCTGCTGATCAATACTGAAATCGAGATGTTTGACCTGGTGTGCTACGACCTCGGTTGCGTCACCAATGATTCCCGCACGCCGCCACCGCCGCCGACGCCAATCGACATGGTTACGGCCGGGCCAAACGCGGGGTTGACAGCCCCCCCTTATAATTATCCGCCGGGTTTGTTTGGTGGTGGGTGGGCTAACACTCAACTGCAACGGCGGAGCCTCGGCATGGTCCAACAAGATTCAAGCGCGCCCGGGACGGCTGCGGAGAGCTTTTTCGATATTAATGTGCAAGTAAATTTGCCAGCGGTGGCCAACACTGCTTCCGCGAGTGACTTCCCGTCAGTCCCGGGCTACACGGGCGTCCCCCCTGGGTTGCTGCGGCTGACCAACAATTGGATGACCACTCCTCTGGTCATCACGAACACGAACGTGACCTCCCTCCCCCCATCGGTGGTTTACATCCACGGTTCAACTTCGGCGGTGGATTTGTATTACATGGACAACGGTCCAACTTGGAGTGCTGGCGGACACTTCGGCTATATCACGCTGGCTGGCCACGGGGTGATTACCAACGCCACGAATGGGTGCGCACCAGGCACCAATGGCACAAGTAGTGAAGGCGGTTTCACTCAAGCCGGGGTGCAAAATTTTTTGGACACGACTTTGGGACCCATCGGGAGTCCCGAGCCGCCAATGCCCATCCTCTACCCCCGAAGTTCCAGCCTGTTTCCCACACCCAACACGACTTTGGATTCGCTGGTCAACACGGTGGTGACCGAAGGCGAGACCAATGTGCTTGACGCCACCGTGAGTTATGACAGCGGGGCCGTTATTGTTCAAGACTTTGTTTTCGGCCTTTTTTCAAACAACATCTCGCTGCCCGCGAGCCAAAATGGCGTCGCGACCTACAGCGCCACGAGCATTCCGTTCAGTTGTCAGCTTAATCTGGACGGCGACCTGTATCCGGCATTGGGCACCGCTTCAGTGTCGATAGCCGTCACGAACACCGGCATGGGCAACCTTACTTACCCAACCACCAATTACGCGATCGGAGTACTGACGCTGAATGGCACCGCCGAGTGGGAAGGAGGGCCAATTTACGTGCGCCAGGACCCCGGCAACCCTTCGCTCGGCATGCGCATCGTCCAGCAAACCTCATCCGGCTACAAGGAGAGCACCTCCTTGAACGTTTATCTTGATGTTTCCAGCGATGACGTGGACTTTTTACCTCCAAGCGGCTCCCTGCTGCTCCAGGACAGTGCTCCGCCGCCGGGACGGCCGACCATTCATGTGCAACAACAGGGGACCAGTGTTGTTCTGAACTGGCAGGGTGGCGGCACGCTCTGGAGCACAACAAGTTTGCAAACGCCGGTATGGACGCAACTTACCTCATCAAACACTTTAAGTCCTTACACCATCCCTATTACCGCAGGCTCTCAGGCGCAGTTTTTTGTCTTTAGCATACCTTGACCAAGACGATTAGCCTTGTAACCGACGAGTAATGCTGGATCAATAATACGCGATCTGGTCACACAGTTCTTCAGTTCTCTTTCGCGGTGCGCCATCGGTCGTCCCAGGCGTGTGCTGGTTATCGCGGCCTTCGTCACGCTGGCTGCGGCCTTGGGAGTCGGCAGGCTCAAGCTGCGCGTTGACGGCCACGCTCTGGTTCCTCCCAAGGCACCCGAAGTTCTTTTTGACAAAACCATCCGGGAAAAGTTTGCTATCGACGATAATATCGTCGTGGTGGTGCATTCCAGCGGCACGGAGGGCATTTTCAATCCGGGGACGGTGGAATTGGTGCGTGAGTTGACGGCGGAGTTTGTACGCCTGCCGGCTCTTGGCTCGGGCGACCTGATGAGTCTGGCCACCGAACCCGGCTTCCGTTACCGGCCGGGCACACATGCAATTCAAACCTTGCTCGAACCTCCCCTGAAAACCCAGGCCGAATTGGACCAACTGCGCGAGGACCTTCGCAAGATCGAAATTTACAGCGGCTCGCTCGTATCAACCGACGGTTGTTCCACTGCCATTCTCATTGGCGTTCCCCCTGGCGCGGACCACACCCGACTCTATCGACAGGTGATGGACATCATCGCCGCCAAAAAGGCCTCGTTGCCGGCAGGAGTGGACGACATCGGCGTGACCGGCGCGCCTGTGGCTGAAGCTTTGCTGGGCATTCACATTCTGGAAGACCTCGGAGTTCCCAACAAGTTGCTGGGTACTGCGACACAGTCGCGAGACAAGCAAGGGGCTTGGAAGATGCCAGGCTTGGTCCTGGTGGCCATATTTGTGATGATGCTGGTCTTCCTGGTGAGCTTTCGCAACGTACTGGCCATGTTGGTACCATTGCCGGGACTACTGGCCACACTGGTTTTTGTCTTTGGCCTCATGGGATGGTGCGGCATTCCAATCTATCTCACCATTGCCGTCATGCCGGTTCTGCTCACAGTGACCGGTGTCATCAACGATGTCTATTTATTCAATTGCTACTTTACACTCCTCCGCGGCAGAGACGGCGTTAGCCACATCAATCTGCTTGTTGAGACGCTCGATAAAATGGTTTCTCCGTTGACAGCGACTTCACTGGCCACCGCCGTGGGCTTCTTCTCCTTTTGTTTCTCGCCGTTG
>Ga0326728_10016775_pt1 | contig 14846 bp, 7 predicted proteins | sample MB3enrmetagenome_FD_207602 | JGI IMG/M metagenome (GOLD analysis project Ga0326728, IMG submission 207602) | Lab enriched peat soil microbial communities from McLean, Ithaca, NY, United States - MB31MN | ecosystem: Environmental > Terrestrial > Soil > Wetlands > Peat | place: USA: New York...
GCGTCGTCCACTGGCGGACGCGTGAGAGAGATGTTGAGCGTGCGATCGCCGCAGTAGTACGCGACGTCCTGGTTGCCGGTGAAAATCTGGGCCTGCTTGGATTCGAACCAAGGACCAAGGGATTATGAGTCCCCTGCACTAACCGCTGTGCTACAGGCCCGTCGCCACATTGTTTTAGCCCAGCTATTTTAGCCCAGCCGGTGCGCGCACCGCTCGATGAGCGGTCACCAGGGCAATTCCTGCCCCATGTGAATGAATCGCCCGCTGGGGCCGAGCGGCCCCAGTGTCGCCAACGCCACTCCCGTGCGGGCGCCCTCCTGAACCGGGATCGGCGCCTTCGGGCCGCCCATGTCGGTCCTGACATGGCCGGGATGGGCTGCGTTGACCTTGATCGGGGTATCGCGCAGTTCGTAGGCGAGACTCACCGTCCATGCATTGACCGCAGTCTTGGAGCAGTTGTACGCCGCATCCTTGGAATGGTAGATCGCGGATGAGGGATCGCTGTGCAATTCGAGCGAGGCGAGGCGGCTCGAGAGATTGACGATACGGGCCGCTGGCGCGGCGCGCAGCAGCGGGAGCAAGGCCCGTGTCACGGCGATGGTTCCGAAGAAATTGACCTCGAATGTCTGCCGCCAGACCTCCATGGACTGCGCGGAGGGAGACTGGTCCGGATCGTCCAGCAGCACGCCCGCGTTGTTGATGAGCACATCGAGCGCGGGATAACGAGCGGTCACCTCCTCAACGGCGTGCGCAATGCTCGCCGCCGAAGTCACGTCGAGCTGCAGGCTTTGCGCGTTACTGATGCCCTCTTCGCGCAGCGTCCTGACCGCATCGGCCGCGGCACCGTCATCGCGCGCCGCCACGAGCACGCCAAAGCCCAGTCGCCCGAGCTGGCGCGCCGTTTCGAGACCGATGCCGCGGTTCGCCCCCGTAATCAGCGCACGTCGTGGCGTCATATGGAAAAGCCTCCATGACAGCCCCGATGGCGTCAAGGCGTATCCTCTTTGCCCCCGCAGCCGGCTCAGCGCGTGCGCGGACGTCCCGTCCCGCGCGAAGGGGCGGCGTCGCGGGGATTTTCCGGCCAGTGATGCTTTGGATAGCGTCCGCGCATTTCCTTACGGACCTCTGCATAGCTGCTCTGCCAGAAGCGCCCCAGATCCCGCGTGATCTGCAGCGGCCGGTGGGCCGGCGAGAGCAGCTTGAACGTGATGGCCACGCTCCCGCCGCCGATGCGCGGCGTGTCGACCATGCCGAACACTTCCTGCAGCCGCACCGACACACAGGGGGCATTATCGTCCAGGTAGTCGATGCGCACCTGTGAGCCGCTGGGAACCGCAAGCTCACGCGGCGCCAGGCTCTCGAGCGCGCGCTGCTGCGCGCGCGACAGCCGGCCGCGCAGCGCGTCGGCCAGGGGGACGCGCAGCAGATGCTCCCTGCGCGTCACGCCGCCCAGCCAGCCAGCGAGCCAATGCTCCAGCGTCGCCAGCAGCGCCACATCGTCGCTCGCGGGCCAGTCGCGCAGCTCTGCGCGATTGAGCCTGCGCACGAACTCCATGCGTGCCTGCAGCACCCGAGACTCGTCCGACCAGGGCAGCACTGACAGGCCGAGGCCTTGGATGCCCTTCAGCATGGCACTGACGGTCTCGGCGCCTTCCGGCGGGGCTCGCTCCTGGCGCTCCAGTACGAGCGCGCCGAGCAGCCGCTCACGCCGCCACAGAACTGCCCCTGCAGCGGGCTCCCAGCCACAGCTTTCCCGTGATTCGATGCGGTCAGCGAACAGCCGGTCGATGGCTTCGACCGTAATGGCGGCAGCCAGATCGATGCGCGCCTCGCGGTCGCGATCGTCGAGTACCGCGGCGACGATGTAAGGCGCTCGCGCCAGGGCATTCGAACCCACGAATGCCGCGCCGCGACCATTGGCGAGCAGATAGCGACCGGCAGCACCCTCGCGACGCTGAGCCACGCGGTCGGGAAATCCCGGCGCCAGCAGAGCGCCCGCCTGATCGCTGCTGACGGTCGGGCCCGGCGGCAGCGACGCCGGGCGCACGCTCGCGGCCAGCACGTCCGCCGAGCGCCTGAGCCGTTCCAGACTCGCGCCTCCAGGGCCGGACCCTCCGCGCTCGAGCAGCTCCAGCCGGGTCTGCAGGTCCGGATCCTGGATCCGCTCGGTTCCCTTGATGACATCGCGCTCCGACAGCAGCGCCGCGAGCCGCGCCGCGCGCTCCACTGCACGCGCCCCCCCGGCCTGCGCTGCCAGCAGCATTGCGCCAAGCCTGGGATGCACGGGCAGCCGGGCCATTGCCTGGCCCCGGGCCGTCAATCGGGAGTGTTCGGTCAGAGCACCGAGCCTCTGCAACAGCTCCCTCGCCTGCGCCAGCGCGGGGGCTGGCGGCGGATCGAGCCAGGCCAGATCCTCGGCCGGCCCGACGCCCCAGCGGGCCAGATCCAGTGCCAGCGGAGCGAGATCCGCCTCCAGGATCTCCGGCGTCGTGGCAGGGGAGAGCGAGGCATGAGCACCCTCGCTCCAGAGCCGATAGCAGATACCGGGCGCCACGCGCCCGGCACGGCCGCGACGCTGCTCGCTGGACGCACGCGATATGCGGCCGAGCACGAGACGGCTCATGCCCGTCGCAGGATCGAAGCGCTGTCGCCGCTCGAGGCCCGTGTCCACCACGGCCGTAACCCCAGGAATCGTGAGACTGGTCTCGGCAAGATTGGTCGCCAGCACGACCTTGCGCTGACCGGCCGGTGCCGGGGCCAGCACGGCATCCTGCGCCTCGCCGGACATCTGCCCATGCAGCGCAAGGGTCTGGATCGCCGGCGACGCGCCCTCCTGCAGAGCCGCCTGCGCCCGTGCAATCTCGCCCGCGCCCGGCAGGAATACCAGCACGTCGCCGGCAGTTTCGGCGAGCGCCCGCTGCACGCTGCGCACCACCGATTCGGTGATGCGCCTGGCATCCTCAGCGCCCTCGATGCCCGGTCCCGGCAGCAGCGGCGCGCCACGCCCCACGTACCGCACATCCACCTGGAAAGAGCTCACCGGTACCTCGACGCGCGCGGCCCCCTCGAGCAGAGCTTCGGCGCGCGGGACCTCGAGCGTCGCGGACATCAGAACGATCCGGTAGGACGCGCCGAGCTGCCGGCGGGCATCCAGGGACAGCGCCAGTCCGAGATCGGCCTGCAGGCTGCGCTCGTGAAACTCGTCGAACAGGACGCAGGCCACACCGTCGAGCGACGGATCATTCTGCAGCATGCGCGCGAACACCCCTTCCGTGACCACCTCGATCCGTGTTGCGGACGTCACGCGGGTATCCAGCCGCATGCGGTAACCCACGGTGGCGCCGACGCGTTCGCCGAGCAGCCCGGCCATGCGCGCCGCAATCGCGCGCGCGGCGACACGTCGCGGCTCGAGCAGCAGGATTCGCGCATCGCCGCGCCAGGGCTGCGCGAGCAGCGCCAGCGGCGCCAGCGTACTTTTGCCCGTACCGGTCGGAGCGACGAGCAGCGCATCGCGGTGTGAGCGCAGCGCATCGCAGAGGGCGGCGGCCACCGGATGCGCGCACAGACCCGCTGCGCTCACCAGCGCATCACTTCGCAAACAGTTCCTTCACACCGCCCGATATCAGCACCGAGATGTCGAGCAGGATGCGCGGCAGGGCCATACCGCCCGGGGAGGCGAGATACCTAGACTCCCAGGTCGGATTGAACTTCGCCTTGTAGCGGCGCAGTCCATCGAAATTGTAGAAATGCTCTCCATAACGGAACACGAAGTTGCCGACGCGGTGCCAGGCCGGGGCCAATGGATGGCGCTCCAGTCCGGCGAGCGGGGCCATTCCGAGATTGAGCCACGTATGACCCTGCGCCTTGCCCCACAGCATGAGCTCCACGAACAGGAAGTCCATGGCACCGCGCGGTGCATCGGCATTGAAGCGCATCAGATCGACGGCGATCTCCTCGCGATTGCCGGATACCCAGAGACTCGCGAAGGCAACCGGCTCGTTGGCACACATCACGACCGCGACCGGAAAGTGGCGCAGATAGCGTTCATCGAAGCAACCGACCGAGAAGCTCTTCTCCGCGGCTGCCTTGTCCTCGAGCCATGCATCCGAAATCGCTCTGAGCTTCGGCAGCATCGCGGGTACCTCCGCCGGCGCGAGCACCCGGAAGCTGGCACCGTCCTTCTCGGCACGCCGGCGCTGCGTGCGCAGCTCCGCGCGCGCGCTTCCCTCCAGCGAGAAGTCCGTCAGGCGTACGCGTGCTTCCTCGCCGAGCTTCATGGCCGCGAGGCCCGCGTCGATGTAGAGAGGCAGCTGCTCCGCACTGACCTGGTAAAACACCGTCCAGCCAGCATGATGATCCGCCAGTTCGCGAAACCGCCATATGAGCTCTTCGCGCGCCGCGGGATTGCCGACCGGATCACCGAGTGCCACCCAGCTGCGGCCATTGATCTGATACATGATGAAGGCGTCACCGGCGGCGCTGAACAGCAGCCGCTTGTCGCCGCTGAGCACCGCGTTGCCCATGGCCTGCGGGCAGGTGCACAGCAGCGACTGCGCGCGCGCCAGATCCTCCGCGGAGGCCGAGCCCGGCTCCGGCCGTGCCGGCCGCAGCAGGTTCGCGGCCAGGAAGGCTGCGGCCAGCAGCACGACGAGCAGCGAGGCGCGCAGCATGCGCGGCGCATCGGCCTCGAACGCGAAAGTCCACCACAGGGAGTGCGAATAATCCACGTGCCGGTAGGCAAAGAACCCGATCCAGACCGCGGTGGCGATCATGATCGCGACACTCACGATCCACGCTGGCGTAAAGCGCTGCGCCATGATCTCGGCCGGCCGGTAGAACGCCCGGCGTCCGAGCCAGAGAATGAACATGACCAGTCCCAGGATCAGGGCCTGCTCGACCTCCAGTCCGCGCAGCAGCGCCGAGAGCATGCCCGCTGCAAGCAGCCAGAGCGTGAGCTGATAGGCCGCGTGAACACGCCGGAACAGAGCACGCGAGAGAATCAGCAGTGCCAGGCCGATCACGCTCGAGGCCAGATGCGAAGCCTCCAGCACCACCAGCGGCAGCACATCGCGCAGCACGGTCAGACGCCGATCGATCGAGGGCGTGGCCCCGGTGACCAGCAGCGAGAAGCCGGCGGCGAAAACCAGTGCGCCGGTAACCTGCGGCACGATGGGCGCCACATAGGCGGCAGCCATCTTCTCGATGCGCGCAAAGGTCGAGCGCTGTGCCCGCAGCTCCTCCCCCGCGAACAGCACCGCGGCCACGAGCAGCGGCAGCAGCAGATAGACCGCACGCCATGCCAGCAGCGAGCCGAGCAGATGGTCCGCCGGCACACTCGGCAGCGCCAGGACCATGAGCGATTCGAAGACCCCAAGGCCGCCCGGCACGTGACTGACCACGGCAGCGGTCATCGCGGTGGCATAGGCGCCAGCGAAAGTCAGCAGTCCGATGTGACTGTCTGCCGGCAGCAGCACCCACAGCACGATGGCGGAAATGGCCAGATCCACCACGGCCAGCAGGATCTGCGGCAATGCCACCTGTGGGGACGGCGCGCGCAGCCGCCAGTCGAATACTTCGATGGCCTCGGGCCCGAGCATCGACCAGAGGCCGTAAGCCGCCACCAGCCCGAGCAGCACGAAGCCGAGCGCGAACACGAGATTGTGGTTCATGTGCACGGCATGCGCGCCGGCGTGCGGATCGACGATGAATGAGACGCCCGCCAGCACGCCCAGGCCGATGCCGGTCGTCACGCCACAGAAGGCCGAGACGGCCGCCACGTCGGCGGCGCTCAGACCTGCCGTCGAATAGAGACGGTAGCGGACCGCGGCCCCGGTGAATGCGGCGACACCGAAGTTGTGTCCGAGCGCATAGGCGATGAAGGACGTGAACAGTGTGCGGCTGTAGGGTACGCGCTTGTTCAGATAGCGCAGCGCGAGCACGTCGTAGAAGCCCAGCAGCACGTAGCTGACTGCAGTGCAGCCCACAGCCAGCGCCAGGGCCTGACCCGGAATCGATTTCAGGCTCCTCAGTACGTTGACGAAGCGGAACTCCTCGAGCTCCCGCCGCAATCCGAACCCGACCAGCACGACGATCACGAGCGTGATCGCGGGGATCAGCCAGCGCCGCCAGATCTCGCGAATCTCCTGGGCTTTCTTTGCCGAATCCATGGACTCCGCCGATACTTCAGTCCGACTGGCGCAGCAGGCCCAATGCGCATAAGCACCACCCTGCGATCAAAGACAAACCGCCGAGCGGGGTCAGCACACCGAACCAGCGCGGCGCCCCTGCCAGCAGAGCGTAGAGACTCCCGCAGAACAGCACCACCCCCGCCAGAACCATCCAACCGGACAGCACGAGCGCCCGCCCGGGCAACCGTTCCACGAGCAAACCGATGCCGAGCAGGCCGAGCGAGTGGAAGAACTGGTATTGCACGGCGGTCTGCAGGACCGCCAGCTGGTCCGCCCCGAGCCGTCCCTTGAGTGCATGCGCACCCAGGGCACCGATGCCCGTGGCCATCGCCAGCAGCAGCGCCGAGATCAGGCAGAGGCGCCGGGCGGACGGATTGGGATTCATCAGCGCGAGGGGCGTGGGGATCGTCCGCGCCCCGGACCCTTGGATCGCGCAGGCGTCACGCGCGTTACGCGCGCCACGCGGGGGGCAGCTGCTCGTGCACCCGGCGCGCGCGGCGCCTGCGGCAACCCCGTATGCTGCGTCCTGAACGGCGTGCGCCGGCCCTCCGCCTGCTGACCGGTGCCCGGCGGCTGATACGCGGGCACGAGCTGGTGCGCTGCGTTGCCGATCAGCTCGCTGCGGCCCATGCGCCGCAGCGCCTCGCGCAGCAGCGGCCAGTTGTTCGGATCGTGGTAGCGCAGGAAGGCCTTGTGCAGCCGGCGCACGCGCAGTCCTCTGGGGATGTGCACGCCGGCACTCGTACGCGTGACACGGCGCAGTGGGTTCCTGCCGCTGTGATACATCGCAGTCGCGGTGGCCATCGGCGAGGGCAGGAATGCCTGCACCTGATCGGCCCTGAAGCCATTGCGCTTCAGCCAGATCGCGAGTTCGAGCATGTCCTCATCCGTGGTGCCCGGATGCGCCGCTATGAAATACGGTATCAGGTACTGCTGCTTGCCTGCCTCGCGCGAATAGCGATCGAACAGTTCCTTGAAACGGTAGTAGCTGCCCATGCCGGGCTTCATCATCATCGACAGCGGGCCGTCGCGCAGATGCTCGGGCGCAATCTTCAGGTAGCCGCCCACGTGGTGCTGCGCCAGCTCGCGCACGTACTCCGGGGATTCGGCAGCCAGGTCATAGCGCACACCGGACGCGATCAGCACCTTGCGGATCCCTGGCAGTGCGCGTGCCTTGCGATAAAGCTCGATCAGCGGTGCATGGTCCGTGTTGAGGTTGGGACAGATCCCCGGAAAGACGCAGGACGGGCGGCGGCAGGCGCTCTCGATCTCCCGGCTCCTGCAGGCCAGCCGATACATGTTGGCCGTGGGACCGCCCAGATCGGAGATCACGCCCGTGAAGCCCGGCACGTTGTCGCGGATGCGGCCGATCTCATCGAGCACCGACTGTTCCGAACGGCTCTGGATGATCCTGCCTTCGTGCTCGGTGATCGAGCAGAACGTGCAGCCGCCGAAACAGCCGCGCTGGATGGCGACGGAAAAGCGGATCATCTTGTAGGCGGGGATCTGAGCGTCTGCGTAGACCGGATGAGGCCGCCGCTGGTAGGACAGGCCATAGATCCAGTCCATTTCTGCAGTGCTCAGCGGCAGTGGCGGCGGATTCAGCCAGACCCGCTGCCCGCCATGGCGCTGCACCAGCGCGCGCGCATTTCCTGGATTGGATTCCATGTGCAGGATGCGCGAGGCATGCGCGTACAGCACCTTGTCTTCGACCACCTGCTCGAAATCGGGCAGCCGGATCACGCTGCGCTCCCGGTCGACATTGGGCACACGGCGCATGAATCGCACCACCGGCTCCGGGGGCGCGCCCGGTGGATCGGCACGTTTGCCGGTCATCGCGTAGGGGTCCGAGGGCGGATCGATGTGGCCGGGCGCGTCGAGGTGCGTGGAGTCGATCTCGACCCACTCACCCGGCGGCGAACCATGCGCAAAAGCGGTGCCGCGGATGTCCCGGATCGAATCGATCGGCTCGCCGGCATCCAGGCGACGAGCGATTTCGCAGATCTGACGCTCGCCGTTGCCGAACACCAGCAGATCCGCCTTGGCATCCAGCAGAATCGAGCGGCGGACCTTCTCAGACCAGTAGTCGAAATGCGCAATGCGTCGCAGTGACGCCTCGATCCCGCCGATGACGATCGGCACCGTGCGGTAGGCCTCGCGGGCGCGCTGCGCGTAGACGATCACCGAACGATCCGGACGGCGGCCACCGACACCGCCGGGTGTGTACGCGTCGTCGCTGCGGACGCGACGATCGGCCGTGTAGCGGTTGACCATCGAATCCATGTTTCCGGCAGTGATGCCGAAGAACAGCCGCGGCGGACCGAGCTCGCGCCAGGGTTCGGCGCTGTGCCAGTCCGGTTGCGCCAGTATGCCGACGCGCCAGCCCTGGGCTTCGAGCACGCGACCGACGATCGCCATCCCGAAGCTGGGATGATCCACGTAGGCGTCGCCGGTCACGATGATGATGTCGCACTCTGACCAGCCCAGAGCCTGCATTTCGCTGCGCGACATGGGCAGGAATGGAACCGCGTCCCGCCGCTGACCGGGAATCAGGGGCGGCGGGGCTGGAGCGGCAGCAGACAGGGAAGGCAACGACATGCCTCCCCATTATAGAGGGGCTGTCAAGTGCCGGCGGAGCGTCGATTGCCGTAAAATCACCACGATCATGAGCCCCAGCGCGCATGACGCGATCGTCGTGCGCGGCGCGCGTCAGAATAACCTTCGCAATCTCGATATCGACCTGCCGCTCAACCAGCTGCTGGTGGTGACCGGCGTGTCCGGCTCCGGGAAGTCCTCCCTGGTATTCGACACGCTCTATGCCGAGGGCCAGCGACGCTACGTCGAGACTTTTTCGCCGTACGCACGGCAGTTTCTCGACCGCATGGACAAGCCCCGGGTGGACCGTATCGAGCACATTCCGCCGGCCATTGCGATCGATCAGGTCAATCCGGTGCGCACGTCGCGATCCACCGTAGGCACGATGACGGAGCTCAACGATCACCTGAAGCTGCTGTACGCACGTGCTGCGCGCCTGTATTGCCGGCGCTGTGGTCGCGCCGTGCGGCGGGACAATGCACAGAGCGTCGCCGACGCGCTCATGGGCGATGCGGCAGAGCTGGGGCAATCCCTGGTGCTGGTCTGCTTTCCGGTACCGGTGCCGCCGAAAATGAAGGTTGCGGAGCTGCGCCGGGAGCTGGAGAAGCTCGGCTACGCGCGCATTCATGAGGAACAGGCGGCTCAGCTCACGGTGATTCAGGACCGCCTGCGCCTGGACAGTGCCGATCGCAGCCGGCTCGTCGAGGCGCTCGAGGCCGCACTGCGAGCCGGGCATGGGCGGCTCAGCATCCACGTGCTCGATCGCGAGGGGCGCGAACGGAGCGTGCGACGCTTCTCCAGCGACCTGCACTGCGCGGACTGCGACCTGCACTATCAGGACGCCACTCAGGGTCTGTTCTCGTTCAACTCGCCCGTGGGCGCCTGCGAGACCTGCCGCGGCTTCGGACGCGTCATCGGCATCGACTACGGCCTCGTGGTGCCCGACGCCGGCAGGACGCTCGAGGACGGTGCCATCCGCCCGTGGCAGACGCCCTCGTACAAGGAGTGCCAGGACGATCTCATGCGCTTCGCACGCAAGCGCGGGATCCGTGTCGACGTGCCGTGGCGCACGCTCAAGCAGGCCGAGCGCGACTGGGTCATCGAGGGTGAGGGTCCCTGGAACAAGAAGGTCTGGTACGGCGCGCGACGCTTCTTCGAGTGGCTCGAGAGCCGCGCGTACAAGATGCACATCCGCGTGCTGCTGTCCAAGTATCGGAGCTACACGCTCTGTGGCGCCTGCAAGGGCGCGCGACTGAAGCCCGATGCACTGCTCTGGCGGCTCGGACAGGCCGCAGCGCCCATTCAGCTCGAGCTGCCTCGAGTTTCGCCACCCGGATTGTCCATCGATGAGGTCCTGCTGCTGCCGGTCGAGCGCTGCCGGGAATTCTTCGAGCAGCTGCAGCTGCCGCCGCCGCTCGATGAGGCGACCGAGCTGCTGCTCGGCGAACTGCGCACACGGCTGCGCTTCCTCTGCGATGTAGGACTGGGTTATCTGACGCTGGATCGACAGTCACGCACGCTCTCGGGCGGCGAGGTGCAGCGGATCAATCTCACCACGGCGCTCGGCACCTCGCTGGTCAACACACTGTTCGTGCTGGACGAGCCCTCGATAGGCCTGCATGCGCGCGACATGCAGCGCGTGGTGTCGGTCATGAAGCGCCTGCGCGACGCCGGCAATACCCTGCTCGTCGTCGAGCACGATCCGCAGATCATGCTCGAGGCGGACCGTATCCTCGACATGGGCCCCGGTGCCGGTGAGCACGGCGGACACATCGTCTGCTACGGGACGCCGGCGGAAGTCATGGCGCATCCGCAATCCGCGACCGGTGCGTGGCTTGCGGGGCGGCGCAGCCTGCCGCCGCTGCGCGGCAGCCCCAAGCTCCCGGATGCGCCCGCCGCGCGGCTGCGCCTGCTCGGGGCCAGCGAGCACAATCTCAGGCAGCTCGACGTGGAGATTCCGCTGCAGCGCCTGGTGTGCCTGACCGGGGTTTCCGGATCCGGCAAATCCACGCTGGTGCAGGACGTGCTGTTCCCGGCACTGCAAAAGGCCCATGGCAAGCCGAGCGACACGCCCGGCGCATTCGAACGGCTCGAGGGGGCCGAGCTCATCGAGGCCGCGGTGCTCGTGGACCAGACGCCCATAGGGCGCACGACGCGCTCCAATCCGGCGAGCTATGTGGGCGCATTCGACGAGATCCGCGCACGCTTCGCGGCCGATCCGGAAGCCAGGCTGCGCCGCTACACCGCGGGCACATTCAGTTTCAACTCCGGCACGGGCCGCTGCCCGGCCTGCGGCGGCAATGGCTTCGAACATATCGAAATGCAGTTCCTCTCGGACGTGTACCTGCGCTGCGGGGAGTGCGATGGCCGGCGATTCCGCAACGAAACCCTGCAGATCCGCATAACGGGTGCCACGGGCCGCCGGGCACACGTCGCTGACGTGCTCGAGATGACCGCTACCGAAGCGCTTGCATTCTTCGGCGACGCACCCACGATCTGCGCACGCCTGCAGCCGCTCGTAGACGTCGGACTCGACTATGTTCGGCTTGGCCAGCCGGTCCCGACGCTCAGCGGCGGTGAGGCGCAGCGTCTGAAGCTTGCAGGCCACCTCGCCGAGGTCACGCTCGGCTCCCAGCATCCGCGCGCCCGCGGCAAGCCGAAGGCAGGTGCCCCCGACCGAAGCGCCCGCGGCAAGCTGCTGATCTTCGATGAGCCGACCACCGGTCTGCATTTCGAGGACATCGCGAAGCTCGTGCGTGCCTTTGGACTGCTTCTCGAGGCCGGCCACTCACTGCTGGTCATCGAGCACAATCTCGATGTCATCCGCGCCGCCGACTGGATCATCGACCTCGGACCCGAGGGCGGGGATCATGGCGGCGAGCTGGTAGCAACGGGTACGCCCGCGCAGATCATGCAGCAGGCGCGCGCCCGAGCAGGCAGCACGCACACGGGGCAGGCGCTGCTGGACTACGCCGGGGCCGCCACCGGTGCCGCAGGGTCCGTGCGGCCTGCCGTCGCGGGCGCGAGCGTGGCCGAGCCTGCATCGAGCCGCTATGCGGCCGCGCGATCCGGCCAGATCGTCGTGCGCGGTGCGCGCGAACACAACCTGAAGAATGTCGATGTGGACATCCCACACGGCCGCTTCAGCGTGGTCACCGGTGTATCCGGTTCCGGCAAGTCGACGCTGGCCTTCGACATCCTGTTCAATGAAGGTCAGCGCCGATATCTCGAATCACTGAACGCCTACGCCCGACAGTTCGTGCAGCCGGCAGCGCGCCCCGATCTGGATGCCATCCACGGCATACCCCCCACCGTGGCGATCGAGCAGCGTGCGAGCCGCGGCGGACTCAAGAGCACCGTCGCCACCTTGACCGAGCTCTACCATTTTCTGCGCCTCATCTACGTGCGACTCGGCACGCAGTTCTGCCCGGACTGCGAGGTGGCCATCGCGCCGCAGACTCCCGAAGCGATCGTCGCCACTGTGCTGCGGGAATTTCGCGGCCAGAGCATCCAGCTGCTCGCGCCGCTCATCGCGCATCGCAAGGGGCACTACCGCGAGCTCGCGCGCTGGGCGGCAGCGCGCGGCAATGCGCAGCTGCGTGTCGATGGCCGCTTCGTACCCACCGATCCGTTTCCTGTCCTCAAGCGATTCGTCGAGCACGACATCGAGCTTCCGGTCATGGACGTGCGCTGCGCGCCACGAGAGGAAGCGCGCCTGCGCGAGGGGGTCGAGCTGGCGCTCGAGCTCGGCAAGGGGGTGCTGCACGCTCTGCCCGCGAGCGGTCAGTCGCGGGTCTTCAGCGCGCGCCGGGCCTGTCCGTCCTGCGGCCGCGGCTTCCCCGAACCCGATCCTCGCCTGCTGTCGTTCAACTCGAGTCAGGGCTGGTGCACGCAGTGCTTTGGCACGGGCGTGCGCACCGACAGCTTCGATGCGGAGCAGACGGGGGAGGAATCGCAGTGGCTCGAGACCGCCGCGGACGGATCGGAGGATGCGGGCACGCTCTGCCCTGCATGCCAGGGCGCACGGCTCAACCCCGTGGCGCTGAACCTGCGTTTCCGCGGCCGGTCCATCGCGCAGCTCACGGCGCAACCGGTTCGGGCGCTGCACGCGTTCTTCGGTGAACTCCAGCTACCTGCGCGGGAGGCGGCCATTGCTCGCGATGCGCTGGGCGAAATCCGCGCCCGGCTCAGCTTCCTCGAGCGCGTCGGACTTGGCTACCTGTCGCTGGACCGCTCCGCCCCGAGCCTCTCGGGTGGCGAGGCACAGCGCATCCGGCTGGCCGCGCAGCTCGGCTCGAACCTGCGCGGCGTCTGCTACGTGCTCGATGAGCCCACGATCGGGCTGCATCCACGTGACAACGGCATTCTGCTCGACACGCTGGCGGCACTGGCCGGGGGCGGCAACACCCTGGTCGTCGTCGAGCACGACGAGGACACGATCCGGCGCGCCGATCACATCATCGACCTGGGGCCGGGAGCGGGCGTGCGCGGCGGGCACGTCGTGGCGGCCGGGACTGCCGCACAACTGGAGCAGCATCCCGAATCGATCACGGGCCGATACCTGGCGCGGCCGCTGCTGCACCCGGCGGAGCCCCGTCGCGCCACGAACGCGCGCAGCGCTGCGATCGAGATCGAGTCGGCGCAGCTGCACAATCTTCGCAACGTGGATGTGCGCATCCCGCTCGGCCGGCTCGTCGTCGTCACCGGCGTATCCGGTTCCGGGAAGTCCTCGCTGGCGCGCGACGTGCTCTATGCCAACCTGCGCGCCTGCATAGGTGCCCGGACGCGGCCTGCGCTCGTGGGAGTGCGAGGTCTGAGCGGCGTGGATGCCCTGGCGCGAGTGCTCGAGGTGGATCAGACCCCCATCGGCCGGACTCCGCGCTCCTGCCCAGCCACTTATGTCGGATTCTGGGACGACATCCGCAAGGTCTATGCGGGTACCAGCGAGGCACGCGTGCGCGGATATACCGCGGGTCGCTTTTCCTTCAATACTTCGGGCGGCCGCTGCCCGGAATGCGAGGGTGCCGGCCAGCGCACGATCGAGATGAGCTTTCTTCCCGACGTCAAGGTTCTTTGCGATCGCTGCGGGGGCAGCCGGTTCGATCGCGAGACGCTCGAGATCCAGTGGCGCGGCCGCTCGGTCGGCGAGGTGCTGGCCATGAACGTCGAGGAGGCAGTGGAATTCTTCGGCGCGCACCCGCGGATTCATCGTCCGCTGCAGCTGCTCGCGGACGTCGGGCTGGGTTACCTCACGCTCGGTCAGCCGAGTCCGACGCTCTCAGGTGGCGAGGCTCAGCGCATCAAGCTCGTCACCGAGCTGGCCCGACTCACCGAGTCCCCGCGCAACCGCGGCGGCCAGACACTCTACGTCCTGGATGAGCCGACGGTGGGACTGCACATGGCCGATGTCGAGAAGCTCATCGGCGTGCTGCATCGGCTCGTCGATGCGGGGCATTCCGTCGTCGTCATCGAACACAATCTCGATGTCATGGCCGAAGCCGACTGGATCATCGATCTTGGCCCCGAGGCCGGCGATGGCGGAGGGCGCATCGTCGCGACCGGGCCGCCGGCTGCGATCGCGGCGCGCAAGGCCAGGTCGCACACCGGGGCGGCGCTCGCGGCGTTCATGGCCGAACGCACCCGCGTCTGACCCGGACACATCGTTCATCGATGTCTCTTCTATAATGCTGCCGGCATGGCACACGATCTGGTCTGCTGGAAATGCGGGGCAAGTCTCGCTGCCCTGAGCCTGCCGCTGTCGAGGCGGGATGAGTGCGCGCGCTGTCGTGCGGAGCTGCACGTGTGTCGAATGTGCGCGGATTACGAGCCGGGCGTCGCCAAGCAGTGTCGCGAGCCCACGGCCGAAGAAGTCGGCGAGAAGACGCACGCCAACTTCTGTGACTTCTTCGCGCCGCGTTCCGGCGCCTACACACCGTCCGATACCAGCGCGGCAGAGCGGGCACGGCTCGAGCTCGAGAAGCTCTTCGGAAAACACTAGTCAAGGGGACGCACATGAAACTCGACGAAAGCCGGCGCAGCGACAATGTCGTGGATGAACGGGGC
>Ga0326728_10016776_pt1 | contig 14846 bp, 9 predicted proteins | sample MB3enrmetagenome_FD_207602 | JGI IMG/M metagenome (GOLD analysis project Ga0326728, IMG submission 207602) | Lab enriched peat soil microbial communities from McLean, Ithaca, NY, United States - MB31MN | ecosystem: Environmental > Terrestrial > Soil > Wetlands > Peat | place: USA: New York...
CGGTTGGCGCGCCCTGGTCGCCGCTGACTCGCTGCACCGCATGCTGCTCAAGACCCGCCCCTACGAGACCAGCCCGGGCACCACGGATCGCGTCTTCCAGATGTCGCTGCGCGACTTATGCGAGACCCTGGAGACCAGTTGCGCGGAGATGGATTGCCAACTTCTGGCCTTGGTCGAGTCCGCCATTCGCTCCCGCGAGAGGTTCCGGCGCATCCCCGTCCGCTACGATCCCGGCACTCCCCTCATCGGGGTGGTGGGGGAGATTTTCTGCCGCCTCAATACTTTCTCCAACGAAGACTTGATCCGCAAACTGGAGAGCTACGGGGCGGAGTGCAGCCTCAGCCACCTCACCGAGTGGGTGGCCTATACCAACACCGAGCAGGAACGGAAACTTCGCCTGCGGGGGCGCGTCATTTCTCTGGACATGCTCAAAGCCCGCCTGCGCTCCTACATCCAGCAATCCGACGAGCACGCCTTGATGGCCCCCTTCTATGAGGACTTCGTCGGCTACGAAGAGCCGGAAGTCGAGAAGATCATCGAATTGGCCTGGCCTTATCTGCCCGTCTGCGGAGCCCTGGGGGAAATGGTTCTAAGCGTGGGAAAAGCCGCCTGCCATGCCCTACAGGGGGCCGACGGCGTGATCGACATCAGCCCTTTCACCTGCATGAACGGCATTGTGAGCGAGGCCATCTATCCCAAGCTGAGCAAAGAGTACGGCGGCATCCCCATTCGCAACTTTTATTTCGACGGTACGCAGTCCGACCTCGACCGCGACCTGGGCATCTACCTCGAACTCGCCCGCTCCTATCACGAGAAGAAGCCTTATCCGCGCCAACACGTCCCCCTCGCCCAGCCGGTGGGGCCGTAGGGCGGAAAACGGAAACTGGAAAATGGAAATTGGAAATTGGGGCGCGAGGGGCCCCGGAGGCTGGCACCTTTCTACTATTACCTAGTTACGTAATACCCGAATGAGCTATATGCCGTGTGCGAGGCGAGCGCCAGGTTCCCCTCCTCGTTGAGGAGGGGAGCCACATGGCCATTTTCATGGCAGTCGCTCATGCCCGTCTGCTGGCGGGCACCCGGAAACCATGAAAAACCGTGTCATTCCGAGCGAAGCGAGGAATCTCGCTCTGAGTGTTTTCAAGGCAGTGCGAGATTCCTCGTCGCCTTCGGCTCCTCGGAATGACATCTAAAACGAGTTCTCACACAGACTCTAAAGCCCCTCCTTCCCCCGCCAAAGCCAGGCGAAGGGCGCCGGCAGTTCCCAGTTTCCAATTTCCAGTTTCCAATTTCCAATTTCTATTTTCCAGTTTCTACTGTCCGCTTTCCGTCTTTTTCCACTCTTCCCAATCCTTGATGACGACCTCACTCAGGTCCTGCACCGCCGCGTGCAGCCATTCCGGCTTCCGTTTGGCCAGGTCGCGGCGCACGGCTTTCACGGCCTCCTTGTTCCCCAGGTGGATATTGGCGGTCTCGAACCCCATAGCGTAGAGCAAGCGTTCTTCGTCGCGCTCCTCCGACAAGGAAGCCAGTTCCACGCGGCTGCAATGAGGAGAGAGGCGCCGCACGATCCAGCGGCCGCGCAGGTGCAGGAAGGGATCCGGAACGCGCACGGCCTTGCTGATGATCTCCTGGTAGAAGATCTTGCGCGGGCCCCTGCCTTCGTTGGCCCAAACGCACGCCGAGGGGACGAGTGCCTTCGCCTCTCGCGCCACCCGTGCCCCGCGCCAGTCCCCGATGGCCGCGTAGCGCTCCCGGCCCAGGCTCCCCATGCCTGCCACACGATGCACCATACGATAGATCAAGTCGGATTCCGGCAGCGCCTCCTCCAGCGCCCGTCGCGCGCTCTTGGGGATTTCGCCCCGCACCGTGGGCCAGGCATTCATCTTTCCCCAAAAATGAACCGGGTCGCGCAGCACGCCGCTCACCGTTTCCCGCAGCCACTTGTCGTTCTCCTCCAGAACGTAAGGCTTACCGCCTTCCTCCAGGCCTTCGCGGTAGCCAGCCAGGATGTGCTCGCAGGCGGCTTGCGTGGTTACCGCCAGATGGTTGGCGTCGATGGCCAGGTGCGCGCTCACCGCCAGCCTCACGAGGTCATTGGTATAGGCCAGGGGAAAGGCCTCGTCGAAGTCGTTCACGCCCCAGATCAGCCGTCCTTCCCGGTCGCGCCAAGTCCCGAAATTCTCCAGGTGCAAATCGCCCACCGCCAGCACCGGGGGCGCTTTCGCCAGGTCGCGCCGAATCTCCGGCCAGCGTTGCGCCCAGCGATAGAAAGTGGCCCGCAAGAAGGGGAAGGGAGCTTCCCGCATCCTCGCGTGCTTCAGCTCCAGATCCGCCGCGACGAGGGTCAGATGCTCGGCCAGCCACGCTTCGAACCGCTTGCTCGCCTTTTGGATCTTCATGGGTAGTCCGCCCGACCCAAGAGAGTTATACTCACCACACTATGAGAGACTTCCCAGCGGGGAAATTGCCCCACCGAATTCTGCAACGCCTCTTGCGAACATGTCAAGTGCCGCGAGGCTCGCGTGTGGTGGTGGGGCCGCGCTTGGGCGAGGACGCCGCCGTCATCGACATCGGCCCCAACTACCTGGTGGCGAAAACCGACCCCGTCACCTTTACGGCGGACCATATCGGTTGGTACGCAGTTAACATCAATGCCAATGATATTGCCACTCTGGGCGCGCGTCCCCGTTGGTTCCTGGCCGCTTTGCTGCTTCCCGAGAAAGGCGCCTCGCTGCCTCTGGTGCGAGGTATCTTCCGCGATATCCTGCGGGCTTGCCGCCCACTGCGGGTGACCCTGTGCGGAGGCCACACCGAAATCACCCACGGCCTCGACCGACCCATTCTGGTCGGGCAGATGCTCGGCGAGGTGGCCAAATCCAAGCTGGTGCGCAAAGAGAGCCAGCGGCCGGGGGACTTGGTCCTTCTCACCCGCGGTATTGCCATCGAGGGCACAGCCATCCTGGCCAGAGAGAAACGCGACGCTCTCGCCCGCCGCCTTCCCGCCCAGACTCTGCGCCGCGCGCAGCGCTTGCTCTACCGTCCCGGCATCAGCGTTCTGCGGGAGGCGATGCTGGCTTTGCGCCACGCCGAGATTCACGCCATGCACGACCCCACGGAAGGCGGCCTCGCCTCCGGCTTATACGAACTCGCCCAGGCCGGCGGCGTGGGGTTGCGCATCTGGAAGGACCAGGTTCCCATTCTGGAGGAGACGCGGAGCTTCAGCGAAATCCTGCGCTTCGATCCCTTCGGCTTGATTGCCTCGGGCGCCTTGCTGGTGGTGGCCAGCCCCCGATCTGCACCTAACCTGCTGCGCGCTTACGCCCGCCACGGGGTGCGGGCCGCCATCATCGGCGAGGTGCGCAAAGCCGCCGAAGGCATCCGCGTTATCCAGAATCGCCGCTCCACCCCGCTTCGCATCCCGCCTCGCGATGAGATCGCGCGCTTGCTGGAAGAGTAGCCCGCATCGCAATTCGAGTCCTCTCCCCAGGGGGAGAGAAGCTGTGAAAAATTCGATGCGCTGTCATCCTGAGCGAAGCGAAGGATCTCAGCAGTTGCCTTTTTTCAACCATTTACGAACAACTGCAGGGATGCTTCGCGAAGTTTACCCTGAGCGGTGAACCGCAGAGATCCTTCGCTTCGCTCAGGATGACAGCGAATGGGCTCAGCATGACAGATTCTGATTTTTTCACAGCTTCAGAGGGCCTGGAGTTTCTACATTTTCGCCGGAGATGGTTCGGAACGAGCGGCTCTGTCCGTCAGCCGACGGAAAAGGCTTTCTGTGGCGCATCAATGCCTACTGGAAGTTTCAGGAAAAGGACGGCGGCGTCTACGTCGAGTACGAGTCCATTTCCCTCACCCGTGACATTCCCACCGGTTTGGGCTGGCTCATTCGGCCCTTCGTGACCAGCATTCCCAAGGAATCCCTGGAGATGACCATGGGCTCCACACGCCAAGCCCTCGCCCAGCAACCGTAGCGCAGACCTGTTCTTGAGGTCTGCGGCTCTTCCCGTCCCCCGGTTCCAAACACCGCCCCGGGGTAACATCGGCCTGTACGTCAGGTCTGCGCTACCCCTCCCCTGGGAGACGAATTGACGTAACAACCCGCAGACTTCCCGCACCGCGAGATTCTCGCCACCCGCTCTTGACCTCATATAGAATACTCGGTATGCGAACTCACATCTTCTGCCTTTTGCCACTGCTCCTCGCCAGCGTTTACGCTCAGGACACACCGCTGACCTTGAAGGTGGATGCCACCGATGTCCCGCGGCGCCTTTTTCATGTTCGAATGAAGATGCCGGCCAAACCGGGCCCGCTCACCTTGCTTTACCCGAAATGGATTCCCGGCGAGCACTCGCCCGTTGGGCCTATCGTCAACCTGGTGGGGCTGAGAATCACCGCGGCCGGCGAACCCGTGGAGTGGCGCCGCGACAATGTCAACATGTTCGCTTTCCACCTGGACGTGCCGCCCCGCGCCGCTTCTCTCGACCTCGTTTTCGACTACATCGCGTCTTCCGACGAAAACTCCTTTTCATCCAGCGGCAGTTCGGTCACGAGCGAGTTGGCGGTGCTGAATTGGAACCAGACGGTATTGTATCCGCAGGGCGCCGATCCTGACCGGTTACGTTATCAGGCTACCATCGAGCTTCCCGAGGGCTGGCATTACGGAACGGCGCTGCCCGTGGCGCGCGAGTCCGGCAATGAGATTGAGTTTCAACCTGTCTCTCTGGCCACGCTGATTGATTCACCCTTGTCCGCCGGCGCTCACTACCGCACCATCGATCTCGGTACGGATCGCGGCGCGCCCCACTACATTCACATTGCGGCGGACAGCGACCGCGCCCTGGAAGCGAGCCCGCAAACCATTGTGCATTGGAAGAACCTGGTGGCGGAAACTGGGGCGCTGTTTGAATCGCGTCATTATCGTAGCTACCACTTCCTGCTAAGTCTCAGCGACCGCATCGTGCGCATCGGCATTGAGCACCACGAATCGAGCGACGACTGCGATGCCGAGCGAACCCTGATTGACCCCCAACTGCTGAAGGCCGATGCCATCCTGCTGCCGCATGAAATGACCCATTCCTGGAATGGGAAATACCGCCGCCCGCAGGGCCTGGCCACGGGTGGCTACGACGCACCCATGAAAGGCGACTTGCTGTGGGTATACGAGGGGCTGACCAACTACCTCGGCGAGGTGCTGGCGGCGCGCAGCGGGCTTTGGAGCGGGGAAGACTACCGCGATTCTCTGGCAATGACCGCCGCCCTGCTGGATCGCGAATCGGGCCGCACCTGGCGGCCGCTCGAGGACACGGCAGTCGCCGCGCAAATCCTCTATTCTGCGCCGGAAGAGTATACCGATTACCGGCGCTCGGTGGACTACTACCCCGAGGGTTCGCTGATTTGGCTGGAGGCCGATGTGTTGATCCGCCGTCTCAGCCACGGGGCGAAATCCCTTAATGACTTCTGCCGGGCGTTTCACGGCGGCCCGGGTGGTGCGCCCGAGTTGAAGCCCTACCAACTCGACGATTTGCTTGCTGCCCTGAATGCCGTGCAGCCTTACGACTGGGCGGAGTTTTTCCGCACGCGCCTGCACTCCACCGCCCCCCGCGCGCCCCTGGGCGGTATAAACGGCGGCGGTTGGAAACTTGTCTATAGCGGTACACCGTCTGACCTCTGGAGGGCCACCGAGCAGTGGGACAGGGAAATCAACCTCAGTTATTCCCTGGGCTTGGAACTGAGGGAAGACGGCGCCATTAAAGATGTGAAGATGGGCGGACCCGCCGCCCAGGCGGGCGTGACACCCAACATGAAACTCATCGCCGTCAACGGCCGCGAATTCAATCCCACAATGCTGCGGGAAGCGGTGCAGGAAACCGCGAGATCGAGCGCCCCCCTCGACCTGTTGTTCAAGACCGACGTCTACTACAAGACTTACCGGCTTGATTACCACGGGGGCGAGCAATACCCCCATTTGCAGCGCGACGAGTCGGCGCCCGATTTCATCTCCTCCATCTCGGCGCCGCTGGCACGGCAATGACAAGTAGTAGCGCAGACCTGTTCTTGAGGTCTGCGGTTCTTCCCCTCCACCTGCTCCAACCGCCGCCCCGGGGTAGCGCAGACCTGTTCTTGAGGTCTGCGGCTTTTCCCGTCCCACTGTTCCAAACGCCGCCGCGGGGTAACATCGGCCTCTACCTCAAGTCTGCGGCCTTTTGCTCCTGGGCGTTCGATCTTGTCCAACGACCAGCAAGCAGATAAGCTTGTCGCTATGTCTCGGCTGCGACGCCCCTTCCTTTACGACCGGTACATCTTCGTTACTCCCACCTTGCTCGATTCAAGAGCCCAGCTTCAAGAGAACGATTACGCGCGCCTTGCGCTCTCGCTTGCCCGCATGCGCCAAAAACATGGCTTTCTGCTGACCGCTTGGGTGTTTCTGCCGGACCATTGGCACGCGATCATCTGCCCCCAATATCCGCTCACCATTTCGCGAGTCTTTCAGGCTGTGAAGGTCAGTTCGATGATCTCGATCAACCACGGGCGTGGAGAAGCGGGAGAGCTTTGGCAAGGCCCTTTCTTCGACCGCGCTTTGAGAACGGTGAAGGAATATCTGGAGACGGTCGAGTACATCCATATGAACCCTGTGCGGCGCGGGTTGGTGACAAGACCGGAAGAATGGAAGTGGTCGAGCGTGCATGAGTACGGCGGGATGAGCGCCGAGGAACAGAAACAGCGGTGCGGATTGACGATTGATCGAGTGCGCCTGCCGGCGGATGAGAAGGCGCGGATCTGAAAAGGCCGAGATCCTGGCACGCGATCAGGCGTCGTCGGCTGGTGGCGGGGTCCATCCGTGGAGGAGGAAACAGTTCATCAGGGAACTGTATCCAAGGCCCGCTGAGTGAATCGGGATTGCGTCGGCCCGGACCCTCGCAAGGCCGAGCAAACGCCGTAGTACCTCCTGGTGTTGTTTGACTGTGAGAAAGAGCATCGAGCCACTCCACCTTGCGCCGCAGTCGCGATATGGCAAGTAGTTTATCTGCCCATCGGTCGTCGGGCAAGCTACCCGGTGGGGGCGCTTGGAAGAGAGGGACGAGAAGAACCGCAGACCTAAAGAACAGGTCTGCGCTACGCCCTTTTCGCCCTTTTCGCCTCAAGGAGGGAGTAGAGCACGGGCATGACCAGTAAGGTAATGAAGGTCGAGACGGAGAGGCCGCCGATGACGGCCAGGGCTAAGGGCTTTTGCAGTTCTGCTCCCGCACCCAGGCCGAGCGCCAGCGGCAGCAAGCCAAACAGCGTACAGAGGGTGGTCATGAGGATGGGACGCACGCGGATCTTGCCAGCCTGCACCAGGGCTTCGCTGAGTGGTATGCCCTGTTCTTCCCACAGCTTGTGCACGTACTCGAACAGAATGATGCCGTTCTTCACCACCAAGCCCACCATCAAGATGATCCCCATGAAGGACGAGACGTTGAGGGCGGTGCCGGTGGCGAGCAGCATCACGAAGACACCGAGCAGCGAAAGCGGGGCGGCCGACATGATGATCAGGGCTGGGGCGAAGGCGCGGAACTGGACGACCAGCACGATGAAGACGGCAGCCAGCGCCAGGCCCAGCACGCTGAGCAGGTCGCGGAAGGAACTCTGCTGGCTTTCGTAGAGCCCGCCGATTTCATAGGTTGTTCCAATAGGGAAGGGGATGGCGCTCAGGAGGTTCTTGACGTCGCGCACGGCGCTGCCCAGGCCGCGGTTCTCCAGGCGCGCCGAAAGCGCCACCATCAGGCGTTGATTTTCGCGCCTCAACTCGCTCTCGCCCTGCACGCTTTCGAACTGCGCCAGAGCGGAAACGGGCACGATCTGCTTGCCGGGCGTCAGGATCGGGTAGTGCTCGACGTCGGCGTAGTTGTAACGGAATGAATCCGGAAAGCGCACGCGGATGCCGATGGTGCGGTCGGCGCGGCGCAGATCGGTTTCCGTCAACCCCAGCAATCCCGCCTCGAGTTGCTGCGAGACTTGGTCCACGGTGAGGCCCAGATGGCCCGCCTGGAGAGGGTCAACGTGAGCCACAATTTCCGGGTTGCCTTTCAGAACGCCCTGGAAATCCACGATGCCCGGGATCTGCTGCATTTTCGGTTCGATTTCGTCCGCCAGCTTTTCCAGTTCCGGCATGTTGCTGCCGAAGATCTTCACTTCGATAGGGTTAGGATTTCCTTCCATGTCCCCGATCATGTCCTGAAGCACTTGCGTGAACTCGACGCGCACTCCCGGAATGGTGCTGAGGATCTTCTGGCGCAGATCGTCCATGGTCTCTTCGATGCCGCGCTGGCGTTGGGCGCGCGGTTTGAGCTTCACCACAATCTCGCCCGTATTCTGAGTGGTGGCGAAGGGCCCCATCTCCGCCCCCGTGCGGCGCAAGAAAGCCTCGGTTTCGGGCGCCTTCCGAACTTCTTCTCCCACGCGGTGGAAGATGCGGTCGGTCTCGGCGAGCGAAGTCCCGGGCGGGGTCCACGTGTCGAGTACGAAGCCGCCTTCGTCCATGTCGGGGAGGAAACCGGTTTCGGCTCGCGTGTAGAGAAACGCCGCCACCGCGATCGAGGCCAAGGTGGCGGCCGCTACCACCCAACGCTTGCGGAGCGACCAGCGGACGGCCTTCTCGTAGGCGCGATTGACCGGCCCGATAAAGGTTTCCGCCGTGGCGCGGTGGCGCTGGGGCGATAGGAACTTCTGGGAGAGGAGGGGTATCAAAGTCAGGGCGAAGAGGAGTGAAAGCAGCACGGACACGGCCAGGGTGAGGCAGAGAGCCGAGAAGAAATCCCCCACCACGCCTTTCAGCAAGGTCAAAGGGCAAAACACCACCACGGTGGTGGCCGTGGAGCCGATGACGGCACCCAGCAGTTCCTGCGTTCCTTTTTCGGCGGCTTCGCCGGGCGGCTCACCCAGGCCGAGATGCCGGTAGATGTTCTCGACGATCACCACGGCGTCGTCAATGATCAGCCCGATGGCGATCGCGATCCCGCCCAGCGACATCAGGTTGAGCGTGCTGCCAAACAAGTTCATGAAGAAGAAGGTGCCGATAACCGTGATGGGCAGGGTAATGGCAGCGATCAACGTAGTGCGACCTTCGCGCAGAAAAAGGAAGAGAACAACCACGGCCAGAATGCAACCAATCAGGACGGCGTCGCGGATGCTGGCCACGGCCTCGCGCACGAACTCCGCCATGTCGTAGACCACGGAAAGGTGCAAGGTGTTGGGAATGGCCGAGCCCAGGTTTTTCGCCAGCCCCTTGGCCCCGTCGGCCACTTGCAAGATGTTGCCGCCAATCTGGCGGGAGATGCTGAGCAAGGCGCCCGGCTGGTTGTTTCCGTAAACCAGCATGCGGGGATCTTCCACTCCGTCCCGGACCTCTCCGATGTCGCGCACGCGGATGGGCGTCTGGCCATCCACCGCCACCACGGAATTCCGAATGTCGTCCAGGTCGGTAAACTGGCCGGTGGCCAGGAGGAGATAGCGCGAATAGTCTTTATCCAGTCTGCCCACGGAGGTCACGGCGTTAGTGGCGCGCAGGCGGTCCGCAATGTCCGGCAAGGCGAGGCGATGGGCGAGCATCTTCTGCGGGTCGATGATGACGGACACCTCACGCGTGTGGCTGGCCTCGACTTCCACCTGCGCCACACCCGGCACGCGGTTGAAAAGCGGGCGCAGGTTGTAATAGGCGTAGTCGCGCAGGTCCGCGTCCGGTACGTTCCCGTTCAGCACGAACATGAGGATGGGCCAGGCGGTGGGGGTAATGCGCTCCACCTCGATTTCCGTCCCCGCCGGCAGGTCGGTGCGCACGTCGCTGACGCCGGCTTGCAACAATTGGAGCGCGTACGGCATGTTCATATCGGGATTGAACAACACAGAAATCTCGGTGGCTCCCCGAATGGTGCGCGAGCGCACGCGGCGCACGCCCAGCACGGTGCGCGCCTCCTCCTCCAGAGGCCGCGTCACCGTGAGCAGCATGTTCTGAGGTGAAAGATCGCCCGCGTGCGCCAGGATGACGATGCGTGGGAAGGAAAGTTCAGGGTAGATGTTGCTGGGTAAACGGAAGACCGACACCAAGCCCGCCGCCAGGAGCAAGCCCGTCAGCAGGTAAACGGCGCGACTGTTCTGGCGAAAAAATCGCACGACGTTCATGATTGGACCTTGATTTTGGCGTGTGCGGGGAGACCGTAGCCGCCGCCCAGGATGATGGTTGCCCCTTCTTCCGCCCCGCTCAGTAGTTCCACGCGGTCCTTGGTTTCGAGCCCCAGTTTTACCGGCGCCGCTTCCGCCTTATCGCCCTGCACGCGATAAACCTCCGGGTTGCCGTCCGGGTCGCGGTAGACGGCGGCGAGGGCAGTTACCAGGGCGTTGCGATGCGTCTCCAGAGGCACCTCGGCCGTGAGAAACATGCCCAAGCGCAGCAGCCCCGCGCCGTTGGCGATGCGGATTCGGACCAAGCCCACGTTGGTGGAGGGATCGACGGCGGGTGAGATGGCCACAATGCGGCCCGCGAATGTCTTGCCTGGAAAAGCGTTGGTGGAGATGCGGAGCGTCTGGCCCACGCGGATTTTGCTCAGATAGAGGGCGGGCACATTCCCGAACAACTCCACTTCCAAGGTGTTGGCAACTTCATAGACCGGCTGGGCCGCCGTGCCGTCCACCTGCTCGCCGGCACTCAGCAGTCGTTTGACCACCATGCCCGCGAGGGGTGAACGCACCTCCGTCCGCGAGAGGTTCAGGCGCGCCACGGAAAGCGCCGCTTCGGCTTGGCGCAGGACAGCTTGGTTGACGCTGGCCAGAGTGCGGGCATCCTCGACGTCCTTGCGCGCCGCGATACCCCGATCCAGCAGCTTCTCATTCCGTTGCAGGCTGAGATTAGAGTTCTCCAGGTTCGCCTTCGCCTGATCCACCCCCGCCTGCGCCTGCCGGAGTTGCTGGCGATAAGGCTGGTCCTCGATTCTCGCCAGGACTTGCCCCGTACGGATGGGGTCGCCTTCGGCTACCAGCATCGCCGCCACCCGGCCCGCCACCAGCGAGCTGACGCGCACGTCCTGGTTCGGCAACGCCGAAATCGTCCCGCTGACGGCAAGAGTCGATTCAATGTCGGCCCGCTCCACGCGCGTGACGGTCACTTCCGCCACCACCTTCGCCGCCCCTTCTTCCGTCTCCCCGCCCTCGTCCTCCGAGGTCTTCTTTGCACAGGAAGGCAAGAGGAAGAACGCCAGAGCCAGGGCCAGGAGACTCCCCGCCGCGTTGTAGGGGCGCTCCTTATGGGCGCCCTGGGCGGCCACCGGGGCCGCCCCTACGGCTGTAGTTGAACTGTTCATCTATTCCACCGCTCCTCCCACCGTTTCCTCCAACCCGGCGTAAAGGTCCTGCAGTTGCTCGAGGCTCTGAAGATAACTGCTCTCCACGCTTTGCACGTCCTGCTGGGCCTGGATGGCCGTCAAGATGTTGGTCTTTCCGGCGCGATAGCTCTCCTCCGCCATGCTCTCCAGTTGGCGAGCCACGGGAAGCAGCCGGTCGCGGTAGAGCTGGACTTGCGTGCGTTGCGCCGCGAGGTCGTAATAGCCAGCCTCGACGCGAGCGGAAACCGAGCGCTCGGTGGCGGCCGTTTCGGCTTCCAGCACGCGCTGGTTCGCCATGGACTGCGCAATTTCGCCTTGATTGCGCGTGAAAAGGGGGAGAGCAATGGAAACTTGGCTGCGCGGCCCGTACCGGAAATCGCGAGGCGAGTTAAAGTCCATTCCCGCGTCCAGAACAAGGTCCGGAATCCGTTCGGCTTTGAGCAAGGAGCGGCGGCTCTCCTCGACCTTTTTTTCGCCGCCCAGGTGTTGCAAATCGGGGTTCGATTGGTAGGCGCGAGTGATGAGTTCCGAGAGCTGTGCCGTCGGGGTACGGTCCTCGAGTGTTCCTGTGAGCTCCCAGGCTTTGGCAGCGGGTTCGTTGAGAAGCGCATTGAGCCGACACAGCGAGACTTTCTCCCGCTGCCGCGCTACCTGCAGATCGGTTTCGGCGCGGGAGACCTCGAGGTCGGTCTGGATCACCTCGAGTTTCGCCACATCACCCGCGTTGAAGCGTTCTTCCGCAATCTGTCCCAGCCGCTTGGCCAGTTCCACAAGGCGCGAGAGCCTTTCCGATTCCGCCCGCGCGTAAGCCGCAGCATAGTAGGCTTCGCGCGTGTTTCGCCGCAGTTGGCGGGCCAGGGCGGCGACCTCTACTTCGGTTAGCGCCCCTTCCTGCCGCGCCACCGCAATCCGGCGCCCGCGCTGGCCGCCGATCTCGATGGGCTGGTCGAAGAAAAGGCCCTCGTGAGGCTCGTCCCGCAACGCCGTGAAGTTTGCCGTGGGATTGGGCCGTTGCTTGGCGATCTGGATGCCCGCTAGCGCCACCGCGCGCTGCCGCCGCGCCGCCGCCAGGTCCAGGTTCTGCTTGTCCGCCAGCTCGAGCGCCTCCTGAACCGTAAGCCGCGGGGGCTGCTGGGAAAGCGCGGTCCCAATCCCCAAAACCAAGGCGAAAAGTAAACCTGCCAATCTTCTTCGAATCATGTCTCAATCCGTCGGCAGCACGCGGCCATCTGCGCTGACTTTAACCTCTGACCTCTTTTCCCCTTTTCGCAGGTGGGCCTCGTACGCGGTTCGGTTTCTCGCACTCACCTTTTCGATCTTCGTAATTTGGCCGCTCCCCGCTGCCTTCAGAATGGCCGCTCGGGCAGCGTCGGGCAGGCTCTCGAGCGCGACCTCTTCCTCCACCTCGAGGACGGCTCCCGATGCTGCGATGGTAACGTCCTTGCCGCGGCCGTTGGCCTTCATCTCAACTTCATAGACGGTCTTGCCGCCTTCAACTTCCTTCACGAGGCCGCGAATTGTGGCGCCCTGGCTCTCTCGCTCGACGGTCTGCCGCACTGCCGCGGGCAAGTCTTTCATCGTAACTGCCTTCTCCGAGGCGCGGGTGTTGAATAAGCCGACGCCCAGCACCAGAGCGCTCAGTATGATCAGATAGCGCATGTTCATAACTCCGCTTTCTCCTTAAGCTAGTAGCTCCTGTCCCAGAAATAAGTGAAATGAGCCGGACCAGGATGCCGAACGATCCTCTTCATACGACAGAGACTTTGGAGCCCCGTTAGGGGCGACAGAATTTAGCCCAGGGCGTCAGAGTCTGTGTGAGAACTCGTTTTAGATGTCATTCCGAGGAACCGAAGGCGACGAGGAATCTCGCACTGCCTTGATAACACTCAGGGCGAGATTCCTCGCTCCGCTCGGAATGACGTGCTGGAGGTGGTTTTCACACAGACTCGTAAGCCCTGGGTGGAGCGCCACCCACCCCCTTTCATTCCCCATCACCCGCGAGGTCAGGGCTGCGCGCGCACGATGTGCAGCAGCCAGTCTTTGTAGTGGGGAAATTGGGGAAAATCCTCAGGGGTCCCGAAGTCCCGCAGAGCCCCGCCCTTAACAGTGCCGCTGTTCTTTTCCTTTCCTTCCGCCAGGTCAAACCAGGTGTAACGAAACGTGTCGTTTTCCATCGAGGGCCGCAGATCCACTTTCACTAATCCGCCCCACCTCAGATAGACCACATACTCTTGGCCCGGGACGGCGGAGCAGAACCGGGGGAGGTACTCGGAGAGCAATTCTGGATGCGGCTCGAGAGTCCACCACTTGATGCTGCGCAGAAAATGGGCCAGGAAGCTCATGGACATGGCGCCCGGGTAATTGAGCGTGTCGTCTGCGTAGCCCGTTTCGTGCGGCCAGGGGTCCACCTGGCTGGGCGCTTCCGCCACGTCCGCCCACCAAACGTGCCCGCCGCCGTAAGTGTGGCCGGCCGCCCCGGAGAGCACGGCGGACCACGCCGCAAAGCGGATTTCCTCCGCCCCCGGATTGCCGCGTATAAACTCGTACCACGGCTCCGTCACCACCATCGGCTTCGAGGGGGTGCGCGCGTAATCGGCCGCCACGACCTGAGGGATCAGCTCGTTCCGCCACTTGCCATGTCCCACTTGGCTCTCGTTAAAGTCGAGCCAGGGTTCCGGGTGAAGCGCCACGCCGGTGGACCACTGCTGGGCCTCGGCGCCCCCATTCCAACCAGGAGGCGTGGGGTGGGCTCCGATGACGTGCTGGTAGGGGTCCTCGCTGCGCACCATGGCCCCCAGGTCTTTCCAGAACGGCAAGCCGAATCCGCCATAGTTGAACATGTTGTATTCGCCGGCCAGCACCCAGATGACGTTATAGGCGCCCAGCCGTTCGATCGTGAAGCGCCACCAGCGCCGGACCTTCTCCTCGCCCACTCTCTGCTTCAGGCCCTGGCGGCTCCACCAGGGGTGAATCCAGACCGTAATCCCTTTGCTGTTAGCATAGGTGATGAACTGCTCGACCTTGCGGATCTGCTCGAGGTCGGGGACTTCGCGCGCCGGGTCGAGCAGCCAGCCCTGTCCCGAGAAATACATCTGGCCGACGGAGAATCCCTTGGCGGCGCGGTCGTCCGCGAGCTTCTTGAAAGTGGAAAAGAGAATGCCCTTCTTGCTCCAAGCCCACCACGTGTCGCCCACCCACAAGAACGGCGTACCGTCGGCGTATTCAAAATGGCGGCCGGGGCGAGGGCCGTCACGAGCCACACGCACGAAGCCGTGGCGCGCCGGGTTGGCCTCGAGGTCGGCAGGTGCCCAGCCCGTCACGCGCAGTTTGCCCTTTACACCGTTCAGCCCGGCGTCAGACGAAGCGCTCGAGTAGGACCACTCACCCGAGGCGGGCGGCGCGAATCGCACCTTCCAGGTCTGCCCGCCGTCCCAGAAACCGGCGATGGTGTGGCGCAGTCCTTGTGCTTCGCCGCTCACACCGGAA
>Ga0326728_10016777_pt1 | contig 14845 bp, 17 predicted proteins | sample MB3enrmetagenome_FD_207602 | JGI IMG/M metagenome (GOLD analysis project Ga0326728, IMG submission 207602) | Lab enriched peat soil microbial communities from McLean, Ithaca, NY, United States - MB31MN | ecosystem: Environmental > Terrestrial > Soil > Wetlands > Peat | place: USA: New York...
AGGTGTTCCCCCATGCCGCAATCGCTTTCGCAACTCTACGTTCACCTGATCTTCAGCACCAAACATCGCGAGCCGATGTTATTGTCGCCCGTGCGAGAAGACCTCCACGCCTACCTGGCGGCGGTTTTCAATAACCGGGACTCCCCGGCGCTGAAAGTCGGAGGCATGAGCGACCACGTTCATGCGCTGTTCCGATTGTCGAAAAACCTCGCGCTGGCAAAAATCGTGGAGGAAGTGAAGACCAGTTCCTCGAAATGGGTCAAGACGCAAGGGCGCGGCTTGGCGAACTTCCATTGGCAGAGCGGCTACGGCGCGTTTTCGGTGAGCGCGGCGGACGTGGAAGAAGTTGTGGAGTACATCGCGCAACAGGAAAGCCACCACCGCGTGGTGAGCTTTCAAGAGGAATTCCGCAAGCTGCTGGACGCGCACGGAATCGCCTGCGACGAGCGGTACGTGTGGGATTGAAAAGGATTGTTCCGCCCCTTCAGGGCTCGGGTATCGGTTTGGGTCCCGTTGACCCAGGCCTTCAGCCTGGGCTTCGTTAGATCGCCCCTTTGGGGCTCACCTGCCCACCCTCTCCGCCGCGGAGAGGGAAAACCGATTACGTGCAGAGGCGCGTAAAAACTGTGTTTTCCTTCTCCGAGGGGAGAAGGTGGCGGAGGGACGAGACCGGATGAGGGGTTACTTCCTGCGCCGCTCGCGCGCCCGCGCAAAACAAGTTCAAGTCGTCTCCAAGAACCGCCGATAAACGAAGCGGGGGAGTGTCGGGGGCACTGCGAGGAGGCCAAGGAGGGGAAATGGGACACAGGGCTCGGGCTGTCGACTCGCCACTTGCCCCTTGTCACTGCACTTCCCCTGCCCTGGATTTGCTCCCGTATCCCGTATCTCGAGTCCCGTATCCCGGTTCTCCAACCACTTGTCGCTGCTTTTCAGCCTCCTGGTTCCTGTAACCTGTCGCCTGTTGATTCAGCCCCAGGGGGCCGTAGATTCAGCTCCAGCGGGCAACGTAGCGGCGACTTTACGTCGCCACATGGTCCGTCGGTCGACGGACCCCATGGCGGGGTAAACCCGCCGCTACACGATTCTTGTGGCATGGCCGTCCCGGCCATGTTCGGCATGGGCAGGATGCCCATGCCACGTCGCTAAGCCCTAAAGGGGCGAGATAGGTGTTCCCCCATGCCGCAATCGCTTTCGCAACTCCAGTTTCATCACCACCAAGACTCCAAGCCACCAAGACAGACATTGAAATTCCGACGCGGTCTTTCTTGGTGTCTTTGTGTCTTGGTGGTGAAAGTGGGTGCGGGCGAGCCGTTTTAGCTCTCTTTGGGCTTGAGGGTGGTAGGCGTCGTCGAGATCGACCGCCGCATAGAGCGGTCCGCTGTCGGCAAGGACTGCGGATCTCATCGTGCCGCCAGGTAACGGTCATGCGCCCGGCTCACGTCACGGCGTCCGCTGCCACGGGTTGCGGGGTTGATGCGCAAGGGCTTTCGCGCCCGTAAGTAGCCGCGTTCGGTGAGGTACTGCCGCAAGGCAGCCTGGACCACCGCCGTGAAGGAGGGCGGCGCCTCCTGCGTGCCCACATAGCTGTCCACTGCCTTCGCCAAGTCATCGGGAATCGAAACCGTAGCTCGCTTCATGATTTCAGATTATAGCACCATGTGGTGAAAGTGGTGAGAACGAAAAGGTACCACCTTTCCCTCGTTTGCAGCGCGGGTGTCGCCACCCGCGAGCCGGGGCCGTGACCCGCGGCCGGGGAGGCAGGGACGACGCCGCGTGAAGCTCAGAATCCTGAGGAATGGCCACAGAAAATAGGAAATATCGTGCCCGCTTTCTCCCGTGATGGCCGGACTGGGCTCAAAAACCCGTAGCGTTGACCCACGAAGGGGCGTAGAATCCTGGGTGGGTGACGGAAGATGAGCAACATTGAGGAAATTGAGCAGGCGGTGGAAAAACTCCCCATCCAGGACTTCGTTAGACTAGCTGCCTGGGTTGACCAGCGCCGCCAGCAGCTTGAAGTTGTTCCTTCGGCGGCCGCCAACGGCTGCCTGGCCGCACGTGACCACAGCGCCTTCCTGAACAGCTATGCCCCGCAAGATGAGGGGCTCTACAAACTGATGCCGGGCAATTGAAGCAGGTTTGGGCGAATGAAATCCGGCTGCGTTTCTGATTCGACGCGTCCGGCCGGGCGCAGGCTCGCCGAAGCTTACCAAACCGCGCTCGCCAACTTTGCAAGCCAGGCGCGGCAGCCCTCCCTGACACCCTTGTCCCCTTCCTCCTGCCCAGCACCTGTTTCCCTGACCACTCGCAACGGTTCTCAGAAGCCGCCGAGGAGCGCAAGCTGCGCCCACCTCATCGCTACCGCGGCAGTACCGGGCTCACAGTGGCAGGTAGATGATCCGCCCTTCCCATTCGCCGGGAAGACTGAGATTGGCCAGGAGAAGAATATCTTCGATCGCAGAACCCATCGGCACCGCACGGCTGACTTCAAAGACTCCCGGCATGGGAAGGCCGGCTTTGACGCGCTCGTAAGCGAAGCGAGTGAGCGTCGAGACATCGTGAGTTAATAGTGCGCGGCCTTCTCTTGCGGCCCATGCTGACAATTCCGGGTCGGTTGCACCCGAGAGTCCGGCATCCTGAATGCGCACGATATCCAGCAGCGGATCGCGCCGCTTCAGGCCGCGAACGATGTCGTTGTTGAAGTTCTCGTCGGCGGCGAGTTGGAGCATGGAAGCTAGGGCTCACGCCTTGCGGCGGGCCAGCAGGCGAGCGCGGATGTCGGCCGGATCGAAGCGGGCGGTGTTTTCGGCGCGCACGCGCTCCGCCGTCTCCCGCCGCTGGTCAAGGTAGGCTTTAACCTCCGAGCGGTGGCGCAAGTAATACCCGATGGCTGCATAGACGTCGGCCAAGGGCAGCACCGGATACTGCTGCGCAATTTCCTCCGCCGTCGCACCCTCGAGAAAACCGGCAACCACCGTGTCCAGCGTTACCCGGGTTCCGCCCACGCGGACGGCGCCGTCGGGTGTTGCTTCCAGCGGTGCCGGCTCGTGCGTGATCATCAACCCCATCGTCGTGCTCTCCTGCCAGTTATTATAGCATGCAGGATGAGGTGCGCCGCTTTATGTGGGTGCGCGGGGCCGTGACCCGGTGCCGGGAAGGGAAGAGACGACGCCGCGTGAGGCTCAGAATCCGGAAGGATGGCCACAGAAAATTGGAAATATCGTGCCCGGTTTCTCCGTGCGAGCCGGTGGCGCAAAGGTAAGCGCAGTTGGCTTTCCTTTGCGGCTCGTAGAATCGGAATTTTGACCCGTCCATTGCCGGGCAAGGAGAAAAGGCCGCGGAGGAATTCGGCTCGGAGCCAAATACCTCCGCGCTACCCCGCTTGTGGCATGGCCGTCCCGGCCATGTTCGGCATGGGCAGGATGCCCATGCCACGTCGCTAAGCCCCAAAGGGGCGAGATAGGTGTTCCCCCATGCCGCAATCGCTTTCGCAACTCCAGGTTCATCACCACCAAGACAGCAAGCCACCAAGACAGACATTGAAATTCCGAGGCGGTCTTTCTTTGTGTCTTGGTGGTGAAAAAAGAAATCCATCACCGCGTGGTCAGCTTTCAAGAGGAATTCCGGAAGCTCTTACACGCGCACGGAATCGCCTGCGATGAGCGGTACGTGTGGGATGGAAGAGGATTGTTCCGCCCCTTCAGGGCTTGGGTATCGGTTTGGGTCCCGTTGACCCAGGCCTTCAGCCCATAGGCGTTAACCTAAGGGAAACTGCCTTACCTGAAGCCACGGCAGTGGCGACATCCTGTAGCCCACGGCGAGCCAGCCGTGGGATGCTAATGGCATACGAACCTCGCGAGCCCCGTAGGGGCGGCATCCGGGATTTCCTACGGCAAATACCTTTCGCGCATCGTCCTCGACTCCCGGCCAACGGAGCCGGATGTCGCCCCCGACGGGGCTTATCCATGCTGGCGGTCGCGTACTGCCCCACGGCTGGCTCGCCGTGGGCTAAATGACGACGCCCGCTTTGCGGGCTTTAGGGCGCTTCCCACCCTTAGGTTAACGCTTATGGGCCTTCAGCCTGGGCTTCGTTAGATCGCCCCTTCGGGGTTCACCTGCGCACACCTCGAGACTCAGCCCTACCGGCTTTTGGAGTACGGCCGCGCAGGCCGTCTTGACAATTGAGGGAACGAGGTGCTAAACAACACCCGTAATTGCAGGTTTCCAAAGCGAACGCCTCGTCATCCAAGAAAATGACGGTAAGCATAGGCAAGAAGAGCAAACGTTTTTGGGGTCGCGTATGGTTGGCCGTACAGCGCGTCCTCGCCTTGATTTTCCTATGCCTTGTGCACTACGGATTGACGCGGGTATTGAAATGGGTGATTCCGCCGAGCTTTGAAGGTCTGGAGATGCTTGGTGAGGCTATAGTCTCAGTGTGTTTTGTCCTCATTTACATACGTCTGGCGATAGAAATGGTTGTGGTTTTCTGGCGGGAGCACGAATGAGCGAATTAAAAGGCGTATACGGGTTTGTAATACATACGATTGCGGGCGTATACATTATTGGTCGCTCTCTCTTTTCTATGTCCATGACCATCTTGCGGTTCATATTCCCGTTTTTCGTTCTGTCCTCGACCGGCGTATTACTCGTATACTTTTTTACAAACGTACCCAAGAATCAGGTTGCGGTAGTCGCAGCCATTCCTCTTACGTCTTTACTCATACTGGAAAAAATTATCAATCTCCTTCCAATCCCCCAACAGCCCAACCAAGGCAATATGAGTTTGGTCGCCTCAACGAGCCTGTATGTTTTGGGGCTATTTTTCGTTCTTAGCGCATTGCTGGTCTTTGTTCCATTCCTTTCCTACTTTTTATATGAGTTGGTACATCTTAACTATCTGTTGCCGATCTGTTCTCTAGCCGGGCTTTCCCTTCTGACGTTGTCCATTGTGAGCTTTGCTCTGATGGTTATTGAGACAGTCCGAAAAACGCGCGCTCAAACTAGCCGCTCGCTCTCTTCAATTCTCCTAGACCTGACACGAACATACGTCCTCATCTCGAGGCATATCTTTGGCTCGATTTTTGGGGAAGGAATTCAGCTTGTCCTTGGTGTGAAATCCTAAGGGAGGGATAAGGCACCTGACCTTTTCTCCCCCCAAAACAGCGACTCCCATTTCACGCTGAACCAGGGCAAAGGTGCGCTTATGGGGCCAGACGCTGCATTACTGAAGCGGTTAACATATGCGAAGTATTTGTATTACACCTCCATCGATCAAATACGTTCGACAAGCCCTATCGTCGCTGCCGAGGCCTTGCTGCGCATCCATGACGCCATTGAGATTTTCCAGCGTTTCGTCCTCGACAGCCTCAATGTAAACGTACCCAACGACCTCAAGTTCATGGAGTTTTGGGAGAGGGTGAAGATCGCTACTACGAAAGAACCTCCTTACAAGAATCGCGTCGCCCTGCTCAACGACATGCGCGGCGGATTTAAGCACAAAGCAATATGTCCCAATCCCGCTGATCTCAGGGATGTTGCCGCTGTGATTCAGCCCTTCTTTGCCGAGGTATGCCGAGATTTCCTGGGGGTGGACTTCGATAAAGTCAGTTTAGCTGATTTGGTGGATGATGACCGCGCCAGAGAACGTCTTCACAAGGCCGACGATTTAATCGAGAGCCAGAATTACGGGGAGGCCTTGTCCGAAATAGCCATCGCCCTGCACATAGTACTCGCTCAGAAATACCCACGTTCACCATGGGCATCCACCTCTGATCTGCTTGACACTGGCCCGTCGTCAGACCGGCCTCCCAGGATTCCTTACCATCGCTATGGCAATGTTCTGAGTGGGGCCGGAGACCTAATACATAAAATCGAAGAGGGCTTTGAAAAGCTTCACGACAGGATTTCCAGACAAGCCGACCTCTTGGAGATGCTCATTTGGAGAATTGACCTGCAAGAGTACAGCAAGTTTGCACAATTTGCCCCATATGTCTCGGAAACGGGCGGCGGGAACTTCTATGTTGTCCAAAGAGGGGGCATGCAGCGACCTCTAACCAAGAGGGATGCGCGGTTTTGTTTCCAGTTCGTCCTAGATTCGGCGCTGTCAATTCAGCAGCAAAAACACGAATTGCCTGACCTATTTGCGGCCCAACGGTTAAAGACAGTAGCTAGGGGCGCGAAGCTCTACAAAGTACAGAACAGCTCGCTCGTAGCCTGCGGTGAGATTCCTGGTGGCCAGGGCATAGATGGGGTCTATGCGTGCTGGTCGGGGGAGGAAACTGTTTGGCAAGTCGAGTGGCAGGGTGTGAAGGGTTTCGTAAAGAACGGCGATGTGGTGCAGCTCGACAATCAGTGAAGTCTGGTGCCTTTTTACTCCCAGGAAGAACCGGGACAGACACTGGAGAGGAGAATGGGTACCTGGAACATGTGAAAAAATTGGTTTTACCGATTTCAGCACCACGCATTTTCAATTCTTTACACAGTTAATAACAGGTCCAAATTCAATTTTTTCACATGTTCCAGGTACTTTTTCCCGAGGGAAACCGGGACATTCATATTTCCGATCTACTGACGTCATAGCTTCCGCCGCCTTCCACCAGGGATAAGGGATTGGGAATTATGGTCCTGTAACCACCCCCGGCGCTGACCGCTCCGGCCCCTCCTGAATCAGGAGGGGAGTCCGTCCGTCCGCCCTGGCAGCCTGTGGTGCGGAGAAGCCGCCGGTTTTCCTCTGTGCCTCCGCGCCTCCGTGGTGTCGGTTGACACATCTTGAAAGCACACCCTACAATGAAATCTCCAGGCACTGATGGCAGAAAACGCAAGGGCGGCGACCATTCAAAATTCCCATAAAGTACTTCGCGGGCCGGCCAACCTGCTGGACCTGATTGGCAACACGTCACTCGTACGCCTGACGCGCATTCGTCCAACATCGCCGGATGTCGAGATCTACGCCAAGGCGGAATGGGAGAATCCCGGGGGTTCAGTGAAGGATCGCCCGGCGATGAACATTATTCGCGAGGCGGAAGCCGCCGGATTGATGTCGCGGGAGAAAATTCTGATCGACTCGACCTCCGGCAACACCGGCATTGCCTACGTGATGATCTGCGCCGCCAAGAATTACCGCGTGAAGCTTTGCATGCCCTCCAACGTGAGCATGGAGCGCAAGCGCATTCTGAAAGCCTACGGCGCGGAGATTGTCTATACCGACCCCATGGAAGGTTCCGATGGCGCCATTCGCCGGGTGCGCAGCCTGGCCCAGGAAAACCCCGAGCTTTATTTCTACGCCAACCAATACGATAACCCCGCCAACTGGCGCGCCCATTATTTGACCACCGCACCCGAGATTTTCGAGCAGACGGCGGGCCGCGTGACGCACTACGTGGCGGGGCTCGGCACCAGCGGCACGTTTATCGGCACAGCGCGGCGGCTGAAGGAATTCAACCCCCGCATTCAATGCCTGTCGTTCCAGCCGGACTCACCCTTCCACGGCCTCGAAGGCATGAAGCACATGCCCACCGCCATCAAGCCGGGGATTTACGAGCCGAACGTGGCCGACGAAAACCTGGAAATCTCGACGGAAGATGCGCACATCATGACCATGCGATTGGCGCGCGAAGAAGGTCTGCTGGTCGGCGTCTCCGCCGGCGCCGCCCTGGTGGCCGCACTCAAAGTGGCCAATCGATTGACCCAAGGCGTGGTGGTGACGATTTTCCCCGACAGCGGCGACAAGTATTTGAGCGAGAGATTCTGGGACGAAGGGAAGTAGGGAATCGGGCCAGCTTAATGGCTCAATGACCCGATGAATCAATGACCCGATAATTGGATGTCTCTTCGACTAAACAAACCGCAATTCGATTTCATCCGCCAGCACGGCGCGCGCGACTATCCCAGCGAGTGCTGTGGCGTTTTGTTGGGGAAGGCGGATGGTGACGCGAAGCAGGTGACGGAGGTTGTGCCTCTCACCAACCTGCGCCATGACCCCAGCCGCGCGCAGGAACTTTTGCCCCTGGACGACCCGGGCAGGGAAACGGAAAAGAACCGTTTCCTGATCGATCCGCTCGACCAATTGCGCGTGGAAAAGGACGCCCGCAAGAGGGGCCTTGACGTGCTGGGCTATTATCACTCGCACCCCGATCACCCGGCGCGGCCGTCAATTTATGACCGTGACCACGCCTGGCCCTGGTACTCTTATGTTATAATTGCCGTTGAACGGGGCGCCCCAAAAGAATTTACGAGCTGGGTTTTAGCTGAGGATCGGTCGGCCTTTGGCAAAGAGCCCTTGACGATTTTCGATTGACGATTTTCGATTGCTGGGCAGCCCCATTCGCACCTGACCGGGAATCTTTCAGGTTTGTGTTGCATCGAATTTAATGAGGCAGGGATTAATCGGCGGTTGCGACGTGGCGATGTGCGGTTGAGTTGAACCGGAACTCTTCATCGAACCACTAACTGGAAAGACCGGATTCAATCGCAAATCGGCAATCGAAAATCGAAAATGAAGGAGAATTGATGCCGGTCAAGGTCATCATCCCGACTCCGTTACGCCAATATGCGGAAAAGAAGGAGTCGATGGAAGTGCAGGCAAAGACGGTTGCTGAGGCGCTCGGGGCTATCACCTCTCAGTATGGCGATCTCCGCAAGCACCTTTATAACGATGAAGGCAAGCTCCGCAGCTTTGTGAATATTTACGTCGGCGACGAAGACATTCGCTTTCTGCAAAAGGAACAGACTCCCCTGAAGGAAGATGATGTGATCAGTATCGTACCCTCCATTGCCGGCGGCGCCCCCGCGCTTTGCTCAGGCCAAGTTCTACGCTGTATCTGTAGCTAGCCTGGGCTTCCATCCCGCCAAGCCGGGGTGGCGAATCCCGGGCAGACTCCACCCGAGAATCCCAATCGTTTTCCAGTCATCGGTAATCAGTCATCAGCCCGAAAACCATGCCTCACTGATGACTGAAAGCTGACCACGGACAACGGACAACTGACGACGGGCAAGTATGGAGAGAAGGATTGAAAATGAGTACAACCACCATGATTCCGGCCGCGCAACTGAGCAAGGACGAGATTCTGCGTTACAGCCGCCACCTGATCATGCCGGAAGTGGGCATGGAGGGCCAACTGAAGTTGAAGCAGGCCAAGGTGCTGTGCATCGGCGCAGGTGGTTTGGGCTCACCCCTGGCGCTTTATCTCGGCGCCGCGGGCGTGGGCAAGCTCGGCCTGGTGGATTTCGACGTGGTGGATTTCACCAACCTGCAACGTCAGGTCATCCACGGCACCAGCGACGTGGGCCGCGCCAAGCTCGATTCGGCGCGCGACACCCTGGTGGAAATCAACCCCAACGTCGAGATTGAAACTTATGAAACGCGCCTGAGCAGCGACAACGCGCTCGACATTTTCCGCGAGTACGACATTGTCGCCGACGGCACCGATAATTTCCCCACGCGCTACCTGGTGAACGACGCATGCGTTCTGCTGGGCAAGCCGAACGTCTACGCCAGCATCTTCCGCTTTGAAGGCCAGGCTTCAATCTTCTATGCCGAGCAGGGCCCGTGCTACCGCTGCCTGTACCCGGAGCCACCTCCGCCCGGGCTGGTTCCGAGTTGCGCCGAAGGCGGCGTGCTGGGCGTGCTGCCCGGCATCATGGGTTGCATTCAGGCGATGGAAACGATTAAGCTGATTTTGGGCCGTGGCGAGCCCTTGATTGGCCGCCTGCTGCTGTTTGACGCGCTGAGCATGAAGTTTCGCGAGCTTAAGCTGCGCAAGAATCCCGATTGCCCGATCTGCGGAACGCATCGTACCATCACCAAGCTGATGGACTACGAGCAGTTCTGCGGCATTCGCGGCGAGGAGCATATACCTGTGCAAACCGGCATCCCGGAAATTACCCCGGCCGAAGTGAAGAAGAAGATGGACGAGCACGAACCCTTCGTCCTGATCGACGTGCGCGAGCCGCATGAATACCAGATTTGCCGCATTCCCGGCTCGAAGCTGATCCCCCTTGGGGAAGTGCCCAAGCGGATGAGCGAGCTGAACACCGCGGATGAGATCGTGGTGCATTGCAAGTCCGGAATGCGCAGCGCCAAGGCTGTGGACCTGCTCATGAAGTCCGGATTCCGCAAGATTCACAACCTGAAGGGTGGAATCCTGGCTTGGTCGGATCAGGTTGATCCTTCGGTGCCGAAGTATTGAGGCTGTCCCCAGCGGGGATTTGCTACCACTCGAGAGTTCTCAGTATTGATATCCTGGGAAGTGTCGTCGGAGACCCAAATGAACTATTTACGCAAAGTGGAAGGCGCAGTGCAGTTAATCCGAGAATCAATTGAGAGATATCCCGCGATCACGCTCGGAAGTTCTTTTGGAAAGGATTCCATGGTCACGCTTCACCTCGTCCGAGTCGTGAAGCCGGACATTCCGGTGTTCTCCGTCCTTGCGGATACCGAATTCCCGGAAACCTATGAGTTCGCAAGGCGGATCGTAGCCCTCTACGGGTTGAACTGCACTGAGTATCTCTTCCGGCAAGAAAAGGGAGGGAAGTGCTGCGGCCGGCCGAAGGTTGAAAAGACAAAGGAGGCCCTGAAGCATTTCGATGCCTGGATTTCTGGCGTGAGGAAGACGGAAGGCATCACTCGATCCGACTTCGAGGCCGTGGAAGAAAAGGGTGGACTCGTCAAGGTCAACCCTATCCTTGATTTTACGGAGTTGGACATTTGGCGATATCTGGCGCTCAATCAAGTGCCTCTGAACCCGATGTATCTCAAGGGGTATCGCAGTTTGGGATGTATGCTCTGTTCCACGCCTGAGGAGGATGAGTCCGAGACGGAACGAGAAGGACGGTGGAGAGGGACCCCCGATGCCCGCGGCGAATGCGGTATTCATACAGAACCGCTCCGGTATTCTCTCCGTTGCACCGAATGAGCCCCGCGCTTGTCAAGGGGGGGCTCAGAATGACAGCGCACACGCGGTGCGGGCTCAGGATCACAGCGCCTACGAGTTTTTCTGCAACCTGTTTAGCCCCGCCGTTCCATCTGTTCGAGGAGAACAGCGCCGCCCGGCGAGAAATCCCGGTTTGTCAAACGGATATTCACAAAATCAGTTCCAAGGAGAATTCATGGCAAATTTCTTTGCAGACAACGCCGCTAGTATCGGCAGAACCCCGCTGGTGCGGCTGAACCGGTTGGCCGCGGGATCATCGGCCACGGTGCTGGCCAAGGTGGAAGGCCGTGGTCCGGCATACTCGGTGAAAGACCGCATCGGCGCGGCCATGGTGTGGGACGCCGAGCGGCGGGGCGTATTGAAGCCCGGCATCGAAATCATCGAGCCCACCAGCGGCAACACGGGAATTGCTCTCGCCTTCGTGGCCGCGGCGCGGGGTTACAGCCTGACCCTCACCATGCCGGAAACCATGTCGCTGGAACGCCGGCGCGTGCTGGCGGCCTTCGGTGCGAAACTGGTGCTGACGCCCGGACCGGAAGGCATGCCCGGCGCCATCAAGCGCGCCACGGAGATGGCCCAATCGGATCCCCAGCACTACTTCCTTCCGCAACAGTTTGAGAATCCCGCGAACCCCGCGATCCATGAGAAAACCACCGGCCCGGAAATCTGGAATGACACCGACGGCGCCATTGATGTGCTGGTTTCGGGCATCGGCACGGGCGGTACGATTACCGGCATTTCGCGCTTCATCAAAAACACCAAAGGCAAGAAAATTCTCTCCGTCGGGGTTGAACCTTCGGCGAGCCCCGTTATCACTCAGCACCAGCAGGGGTTGCCGCTAAAGCCTTCGCCGCACAAGATCCAGGGTATCGGCGCTGGAATCATCCCCAAAACCCTTGACCTGTCGCTGGTGGATCGCGTCGAACAGGTGTCCAACGATGAGGCCATTGAATTCGCCCGGCGCCTGACGCGCGAGGAAGGCATCCTGAGCGGCATTTCATGCGGAGCGGCGGCTGCCGTGGCCGTCCGTTTGGCCAAGCTACCGGAATTTGCCGGCAAGACGATTGTCGTGGTTTTGCCCGATTCCGGCGAGCGCTACATTTCCACGGTGCTTTTCGAGGGGATCGGGTAGGGCATGACACCTCCTCTGACACCTCTTCTGGGAGGTCCGAACATGGGTGCCGATGATATGAAGTGCCTGGCGCAAGAGTTTCGCGCGGATCTGGATGCGCAACTGGCCGGGGACGAGGGCAGCGAATTCAATTTGCCGAGGGGTGAGGCGGTGGCCACCATCTGCCGCCGGTACCTGGAAGTTCTTTTTCCTATTTACTACCTCTGCGGCGAACGCGAAGTTCCGGGCACGCGCGCATGCCACCACCTGATCGAGATTCAGACCCTTCTATCGAACCAGATTTGCAGCGCGGTGCATTTTGAGTGCCGTCGCAGCGGCAAACAGACGCCCGCAGACCTGGTGCATTACGCGGATGAGGTCCACAAGAACTTGTTTGGACAGCTTCCGGAACTGGCGCACCTGCTTGCCACCGATATTGAAGCGGCCTACCACAATGACCCCGCCGCATCGAGCGTTGAGGAAATCTTGCTGGCTTACCCGTTCATCGAGCCCGTCACCGTGCAGCGTCTTGCTCACCGCCTGTACCTTCTCGATGTGCCCTTCATCCCCCGCATGATGACGGAGACTGCGCACAGCCACACGGGCATTGACATTCATCCCGGCGCCTCCATTGGCGAATCGTTCTTTATCGATCACGGAACGGGTGTGGTGATTGGTGAAACCTCGATCATCGGGAACAAGGTGACGCTTTACCACGGCGTCACGCTGGGAGCCTTCAACCCGCTTAGCAAGGACGCGGAGGGCCAACTGCGCCGGGGGCAGGAAAACAAACGGCACCCGACCATCGAGGACCGCGTCACCGTGTATCCCAACGCCACCATTCTGGGAGGGAACACGCATATTGGCCATCACAGCGTGATTGGCGGGAACGTGTGGCTGACCCACTCCGTGGCGCCTTACAGTAGAGTGACCGTGAAGGATGCCGAGTTGTTCATTCTGAACGCGGGCGACCAGGCTTGGAGTCTGTACGGGGGGATTTAAGGTAGGTGCCAGGTATCAGGTGTCAGGTACAAGGCCTCTGGTCTTAAGTTCTCTTGGCATCTGACACCAAACTATCAGGGTTCCCGCATCCCGAATCACCGACGGAGCGACAAAGCTCTGCATTGCTGCCGTTTTGATCCGCGAGAGGAAAGTATGTCTGCTAGTTTGCCCGGTCCTGCGGTCACTCCTTCCGATCGGTCAAACCACCGATCTCTCATGGGAAGAGCGGTGCGTATAACAATTACAGGATTGGGAGCTTGCCTGTTCCTTACACTGGCACTCGCCCTATGGAATCTTGCGGTGACGGAGTGGAAGCACAAGCATAATCCGACGCCTGGCAAGTTCTATACCGTCGAGGGTCGGCAGATGCACATAGATTGCTCGGGCACGGGCTCACCTACAGTCGTCCTGGAGGCTGCCGCGAGCGCCCCTTGGTCGGAGTGGCGAAAGGTGCAGCCGGGGCTTTCGCGAATAACACGGGTTTGCTCATACGATCGTGCAGGACATGGTTGGAGTGAACCGCGCAATGGTTCGCGAGATGCAGAAACGATTGTTGGAGAATTGCGCTCGTTGCTCGATAAGGCTGGGGTGAAAAGGCCGTTTGTTTTGGTGGGCCATTCCGCCGGTGGCCTCTACGTTCGCGAGTACGCGCGGGAGTTTCCGGATGATATTGCTGGCGTCGCTTTGATTGAGTCCAGTTCTCCCCATCAAATTGACGAACTACCCGGTTGGAGAGCTTCCTATGAAGAGGACAAGCGGGATGCCAAACGAGAACTCTGGGAAGATAGGCTGCGCGTTTGGTCTGGGTGGCAGCGCTTGCTTGGTCAATGTGACGTGTCGGCCAAGGACTCTCCCGACTGGGCGGGCCAGTTCAATGCCATGGCGTGTCGGCCCGGTTATGTGGATACCGATGAGAGCGAATTGAACTACTTCGAGGTTTCATCCCAACAGGCGGGACGGCTCGCAACCTTCGGCGGCGTGCCTCTGCTGGTCATCTCGCGAGATCCCAACGTGCGAGGAAAGGGGATGTCGCCAGATAGGGTGGCACAAATCCCGGTGTGGGATGGAGAGCAAGAGGCGTCAAAGTCCCTCTCTCCTCTAAGTTGGCGTGTGATCGCGCGGAACTCCGGGCACATGGTTCCACTGGACAGGCCCGATTTAATTGTTGCGGAAATTACCCGGCTTATTGAGTATCTCCGCGGTGGACCACCGCCATCATTTGGAAGCACAGCAACGCGCTGAAAAGGCTGAGTGGTGGTGGTCAACTGCCCCTGGCAGACGACCGAAGATTCCGTTTCCGTACTAACACCTTTTCCGCCTGGGCATCGCATGTCCCACGCAGCACACCTATGAACCCCCGCGCCGCTTCCGTCTGAAACTTGTCTTTAGCTCTCACCACACGAATAGCGCGCGTGGGTTGGGGCGGCAGGCAAGAGACAAATCGCGCCCTTCGGCCACGAGATTCAGGCCCCCACTCCGCGTCGCACTTCCATTTTTCGGGTTCCTCGCGTAGAATTTCATTTCTTACATTAGGGTGATCACAGGACACGAACGAATTCTGCTCGTCCGGCCCCAGCAAGCGCGGGGCACCGATTTCAGACTGAACCCGGGAGGTTCATATGGCACCAAAAGTAGGGGATCCGGCGCCGGACTTTAAACTGACCTGCGCGACCGGAGAGTCACAAGGCGAGTTTGAGCTTTCTGCTCACCGCGGCAAGAACATTGTTCTCGCATTCTATCCGCTCGATTTCACCCCGGTTTGCCAAAGCGAATTGGGGGCATTCCAGGCAGACCTCGCCAAGTT
>Ga0326728_10016778_pt1 | contig 14845 bp, 13 predicted proteins | sample MB3enrmetagenome_FD_207602 | JGI IMG/M metagenome (GOLD analysis project Ga0326728, IMG submission 207602) | Lab enriched peat soil microbial communities from McLean, Ithaca, NY, United States - MB31MN | ecosystem: Environmental > Terrestrial > Soil > Wetlands > Peat | place: USA: New York...
TCACCGACGAGGTGGAGAAGGGGAACATGTCGGTGCTGGAGATCACGGGGATCAACTTCTCCAAGGTGGATGACTACAAGTTCGACAAGTCGTACCTGGAAAGCCTCAGCAAGTGAGCGGGAGCCAGACAATGAAACGTTCCTCGCTTCTCATTTGTGTCGTGCTTCTGGTCGGCCTTGCGGCCGGCCCTGCGCTGTGGGCTCAGAGTGCAGCCTCCGGGAGTGACGGATCGACGGCAGGGCCTGCCCCGGCGCCGGGGGCTGCTGGCGCTTCCCAAGGATCAGGCACCGGCGCGCAAGGGGCCGGGGCTGCAGCCGCCGGATCCGATGAGAATGACTTTTTCGGCTCGGGTGCGGTTGAAGCCCAACAGGGAGCCGCGGAAACGAAGAATCCCGCCGAGGCGGTGGAGTCGGAGAAGCTGGGATTCTCTGGCCAGTTTCAGTCCCTGAGCTCATACGAGATGACCCGCAATTTTGTGCAGGGGAACACCGGTTTCAACGACAATACTTTCGCGAACACGATGATGGGCGACTTCCTGGTGGACGCTCGGCTTCCCCGGAGCTTCCGGCTGTTCCTGGACATGAACATCAATTACGTGCCGACGGGGGTCCCGGTGCCGACCACTTTTATTGGGGCGCCCAGTCCGCTGCCGTCGCCTTTGACGCTGGATGAAAACGAGACGACACTCCTGGATCTCAAGGAAGTGTTCGTCGACTTCAACTTTGCCAACAACGCAATTCACTTCCGGGCGGGTAAGCAGGTGCTCCAGTGGGGAACGGGGTACTTCTGGAACCCCACTGATCTCATCAACGTCAGCCACAAGAGCTTCACGAACCTGAACGCGCTTCTGGACGGCGTCTTCGGTCTGCGGACGGATGTGACGTTTTCATCTGCTTTCCACCTCTACACGTTCATCAACCTGAACGGCGTTTCGGACCTTACCTACGCGGCGTACGCGGCAAGGACCGAGTTTCTGGTGGGCAAGGTGGAGTTCGGCTTTTCCGGTTGGTACGAATACAACAAGATTCCCGTGTTCGGGACGGACATAACAACGCCCTTGTTCTGGGAGTTGAACATGACAGGGGAAGCAAGCGTCTCCTACGGGGATAACGTGCAGAAGGTGGATGCGAACGGCAACCCTTACTCGGTGAGCAATCAGCTGGTTCCGAAGGTGGACATTGGATTGTCGCGCACATTCGATGTCCTGAACGTCGTGGACAGGCTCAGCGTGATGACTGAGTTCTTCTGGAACTCGGACGGCTACAACCAGGATATGTTTACCCTGAACAACACCATCCCGCTGCAGTCCGGAATGACGGCGTTGCAGACTTTCCTTTCCGGCTACTACCACGCCAGCTACTACGGGCAGTATTACGGCGCTTTGTTCGTGTCCATCGCCGATTTCGGGTTGCCCAATATGACTTTGTCCTTGGACGGCCTTATGAACTTCTCGGACTCGTCCGCCATAGCGCTTGTGGGACTCTCCGATTCGCCCGTGAACAATTTCACCCTGGAGGTCCAACTAGGATCGTTCCTGGGTCCGAACAACAGCGAGTACACCATCTCCGAGAACCCGAGCACGGGGACGCTCACAAACAACATGCTTTTCGTCATCCTTAGCGCACAGGTCAACTTTTAAACGGCGCAGCATCGGTTTGGCGACGCGCGGGTTGAAACCTTGATGCTTCGCCTCACGCGCCTCGGATGTAGCGCGACTTCCTTGTCTGCGCAGAGGTGGCCTCAGCGGCCCTGGTGGGGTTCGCATTCCCCACGCGAATGAGCACCGCGATCTTTCGGTGCCCGAGAGGCAGACCCTCGGCGCGCGCTGCTCGACTTCCTGATCGTTTCTCTCCTCGTCTTGATCCCTGAGCAGACCCCGCGGCTGGGGTTTGCGCTCCTTGCAGTCAGCCTCCGTGGGCAGAAATATCTGGCACGAGCCGTTTGGCGTCAGACACAAGCGCGACTGAAGCACGCAAGTTCCTTTTTCTTTGTTTAGAGGGTGGCGTCGCCGCTCGACGTTCTTGTCGCAACGACGCTGGCCTCCGCTAATTGTTATTAGCGGGGCAAGGAACCCGGGCATGGAGAGCCTCCCTTGGCTGTCATCGGCTTTGCTCGCTCTCCTCCTCGTGGCAGCTGGCGACATTTAGACACCCCTGCGCCACTCGGCACAAGAAAGGCTGAAGCTTCACAGTGGGAACAGGGGTTGAGAAGCGGTTTGGGAGAAGAGGCTTGCCGAACGGGGGCGCACTTACGCTATAATCGAACTGTTGTGAAGTCATTCGAACCAGGCGGAGGGCGCTTCCGTGGATCTCTACAAGTCGATCGCTGACAACGCCTATGACTGGATCTACTGGCGTTCGCGCGAGGGGAGGATTCTGTATTGCTCGCCCTCCAGCGAGCGGGTTACAGGCTACGAAGCCCGCCAGTTCGAGGAAGACCCGGATCTGCTTGTCAGGATCGTGGACCCCCAGGATCTCTCCCGCTTCAGGTCGCATCTGGAAGACGAGGCAAAGGGGGGCCAGGAGGTCGTTCTCTTCGACTTTCGAATCATCACAAAAGACGGGCGGACGCGATGGGTAAATCATGCCTGCAAGTCCGTTATGGATCGCGAAGGAAGGCTCAAGGGCTGCAGGGCCACCAACCGCGACGTAAGCCGCCGAAAAGAGCTGGAAGAGGAAGTCGAGAGCCTCGCGAAGTTTCCTTCCGAAAATCCGAATCCCGTGCTCAGGGCAACCGCAGACGGAGCGGTCATGTACGCCAACCAGGCAGCCTACGCGCTGATGGAGAGTTGGAATCGGCCTCGGGAAGGAGGGCTGCCGTCGGCGATGCGCCGGATTATCTTTGAAACCTTCGCTTCCCGTGTTCCCGGCCAGACCGACATCGACTGCGGCGGGCGTATCTACTCTTTCGAGATCGTCAGACCGGCAGACACCGCCTACGTCAATCTGTACGGAACGGAGGTGACCGAACGGCGCCGGATAGAGGACGACCTTCGCTCAGCGCGTGACGCCCTCGACATCCAAGTCCGTGAACGGACAGAGGCGCTTCGCCGAACAAACCGGCTTCTGCGAATGATATCCGCCTGCAATCAGGCCCTCATCGGGATCGAGGATGAGATGGAGCTCGTGCAGGCGGTCTGCCAACTTATCCTGGACGAGGGCGGCTTCCGGATGGCCTGGGTAGGGTATGCTGACCAGGAGGGCCCGCAGCTGGTACGCCCTGTTGGCAGCGCGGGGTTCGAAGACGGGTACTTGGCGAAGGCGGGCATCACTTGGGCGGACACAGAGCGGGGGAGGGGGCCTACGGGCACCGCCATTCGAACTGGCAAACTCTGCATCGGCCGGGACTTTATCACTCAGCCCGAGCTCGGTCCCTGGCGGGAAGAGGCTCTCCGCCGCGGGTTTCGCTCTTCCATCGCCCTTCCTCTCATCAGCCAGGGACGTCCGTTTGGGGCCCTGACCATTTACTCCGAGCAGCCGAGCCTCTTCGAGGAGGAGCGGACCCTCCTCAGCGAGCTTGCCGGTGACTTGGCGTTCGGCATAGAGTCCGTGAGGGCGCGCGCGCAGCGGGACCAGGCGCTGGCAAGCCTGGAGAACAGGACGGTCCTGCTTCGGTCCCTAGCTGCGGAGCTTGTGCAAGCCGAGGAACGGGAACGCCAGAGGATCGGCCGTGTCCTTCACGACCAGCTCCAGCAGCTCCTTGCTGGAGCGCGCTTCGGGCTGGAAAGCCTCCGCTCGAGCGTCCGTTCGCCGAGCGCGGACCTTCCCGGCACTATCGACAAAATAGACAGGATGCTCAAAGACTCCCTCGAGGTCTCGCGGTCCCTCACAACGGAGCTCAGCCCGCCCATCCAATATGACGCCGCTTTGGAGAACGTGATGGAATGGCTCGCTGCCTGGGCCCGGGAGAGGTTCGGACTAGAAGTGGCGATCGAGGCACGCGGCGGCGTGCGGGTGGAATCTTTGGAGACCCGTATGGTGCTTTTCCGCGCCGTGCAGGAACTTCTCTTCAACGTCGCAAAGCACTCCGGTGTGAAGGAAGCAGCTGTGTCGCTCGGCGTTCACGACGGCAGCCAGGTCCAGGTAGTCGTTCACGACGCTGGCAAGGGATTCGACCTCGCGGCCATCCGCGTTGGAGGTGGAACGACGGGGGGGTTCGGCCTTTTCAGCCTTCACGAACGTCTTGAGGCGCTGGGTGGCTCCATGACAATCGAAAGCGCGCCTGGCAAGGGCAGCGCATTCACACTCAAGGTTCCCGTGCAGCCCACCGAGCACTCTGCGGCGCCGCGGCAGAACGGCGGACCCGCCAAGCGCGTAAGGGCGCAGCGGGCGACGGGAGCGTGCGCGGAGCCCGCGGCCGCCGACAGGCCGCGCATCCGGGTGCTCCTCGTGGATGATCACCTTGTCGTCCGTCAAGGCCTCGCTATGGTGCTGGGCGCGGAATCCGACATCGAGATCGTTGGAGAGGCTTCGGACGGGCGTTCAGCCATCGACCTCGCGCGCAAACTCCGCCCCGATGTGGTGACCATGGACGTCGGCATGCCGGGAATGAGCGGCATCGACGCTACGCGGGCAATTCACGCCGAGCTCCCCGAGATTGCTATCATCGGGTTTTCTATGTTCGACGACCAGGGAGGCGACATGCGGGAGGCTGGTGCGGTGGGGTATCTTCCGAAAACAGGGGCGTCAGCGAAGCTTCTTGCCGCGATCCGTTCCGCTTGTCGTAAAACGCCGACAGACAAAATCATTCATCCCTAGACTTTCATTCCCGGAGCACGGGCCATACCTTTAGCCCACACGTGAGCGACGAAATCCAGAAGTGCGCCGAGAGGGCGGTTTCCCTCCTTAGGGAAAAACACTCTTTGAATGTCCTCCTTTTCCCCGTGCTTTTGGGAGACAGGAGCTTCGTGGTCTACCAGGCGTTGGGTTGGCTCGCGCGAGAGGGAAGGGTCCGCTATTCGATGAAGGGAAGGCAGTGCTACCTCTGCCTTGCCGAGGAAGCGGAGCCTCTGTATGGGGAAGAGAAAGGATAGAGAGAGCGGAAGGGGGGGCGAATGCAGTCACCCGGGGAAGTCACCGTGGAGCGCAGGGCGCCTGATCCTTTTGTCGAGCCGGGATCCGGTTGGCTGGATCCCGTGACAGGCGACGTTCTGATGCAGGTGATGACGGAGCTTGCCAGCATGATGTCCCTTCTCGGTCGGGCTCCCGCCGGTAAGAGGATTTCCGAAATCCAGGTCCATGTGCGGGCTCTCCTGCACCAGGTTGCGAGACTAGTTACGGCCCAGGAGATCAATCCGTGGATCAGGCTCCGCATGACTCCCGAGGAGCCTCCCGTTCTCCCCTCGGCGCAAGCGCTGCGCGTCGGCGTGTTTCCGCTCAGCGCGAATCCCATCCACTGGGGTCACCTGCTGTCGGGACTTTCGGTAATGGCCCGGGCACGGCTTGATAAGATCGTCTATGTCATTGCCCAGGATGCCTCGCCGTCCGCGGAGCTCTACCCCGACGAGTTGCGACGCGGAGCGGCCGCGGACGCGATTTCCCTTTTTCAGCCCTTGTTCACCCTCGTTCCTGCTTCGGCTGGGAAGTCGATGAGCGGGCCCGCGTCCTTCTTCAGGCTTCTGGGGCTCAACAACCAGCAGATGATCGAGGCATACTACATATCCGCGTACGAGCCCGGTGGCTCGGCATCACTGCGGGAGATCATGGACGCGTTGTGGGGACACGGCAACGGGCATCCGCAGAGCTACAACGAGAATCTGCATCCCGTCTCGTTGATCAGGGTTGACGGTATTTTGGAAGAAAGGCCGTCGCTGCGGAACCCGCGGGTCTGGATGGTCCCCCAGCCGCTGCCGGAGATCTCCACCAACGCCGTGCGCGCGGCTCTAGTTTCGGCGCTCCACCGTGACGAGCTTTCAGCCCTGCCGGCCTGCGCGTTTCGCCACCTTCGGATGCTCAGCGCTTTCGATTGAGGGTTAAAAGAATCCTTTCGTCTTCCCAGCGCAGGTCGATATCTGGCTGGCAGGAAAGCCGGGACAGGATGCCCAGAGAGTATTCGCGGCTCGTACCGAGGATAGCCTGGATCTCCCAAAGGTTCAGTCTTCCCAGCGAATCGAGAGCCTGTCGGACCCTCACGACAGATGATCCAACATTTTCTGCCATCGAAGCGCCCTCCCTCATGGCGAGGATTCTAACTCAAACAACGCGCGAGAAAAGTCGTTACGGCGATGATTTTCCAGCGAGATTATCCTGACAAACTTTGTAGTAACCTTCTGACACGCCGATCGGCCTTTCCCAGCCCAAGAACAGTCCGGCCGGGATCAGTCCAACAGTCGGTGCTCAACGGCATAACGCACAAGCTCTGCGGTGTTATTGAGGTTCAGCTTGGAAAGGACTCGTGAGCGATAGGTCCCAACTGTTGCAGGGCTGATAAAAAGCTGTGAGGCGATTTCACTCACCCCTTTGCCAGTAGCAAGAAGACAGAGCACCCTGTACTCGCGGTCGGACAGCTTTTCGTGCGCCGGCCGGGTCCGATGGGTGGCCACCTCCTCCGCCAGGCGCTCGGCTAGCGGTTGGCTGATGTATTTGCCCCCCGACGCTATCTTGCGAATGGCGGTAATGAGCTCAGAGGGATCGCTTCCCTTGACCAGGTACCCGCAGGCGCCCGCCTTGAGAGCCCGCATCCCGAGCTGGTTCTCCGGGTGCATGCTCATGACCAGCACAGGTGTTCTGGGGTGATCTTGGGAAATGGCTTTCAGCAGCTCGATCCCGTCGGGCCCGCCCGGAAGGCCGATGTCGAGGATGATGATGTCGAATTGACGTCCGGTGAGCTTGGACAAAAGCTCCTGGCCGCCCGAGGCTTCCTCCTCGATCGAGATGTCCTTTTCCTGGCGGATGACCATCCTTACGCCCTCGCGGACGATCGGGTGATCATCGCAGATAATGACTCGAATCACGCCTCGCCCTCGCCGCCGCACGTTTAAATAGACTTAGAAACGTCATTGTACCATGAGAAAGGGACACTGTCATCACGGCCTGAAACACTTTTGATAACAGGGTTGGGATACTGACTACAATACGGCGAGTCGATGCACTTCCCTGCTATAATTCTTCCCATCCCACGCTTCTGCCCCGTCCTCTTGATTTTTGCGGCGCACAGTTTGTCGCATCATCGGACCCGCTTTGCTCTCCCTCCTGTCATCATGCTCCTGGGCGACGTCGTGATGCCGCGAATGAGTGGACCGTAACTGGCCCAGGCCAACCGCTCTTTATGGCATGACCTATGCGTCCTGTTCGTATCCGCAGGGCACGCGGAGACTGTCTTTCGGACGGCGACTCCTTCGAGGCGCGGCAGGCTTTCGTTCAAAACCTGTTCAGCTCCGTGGACCTCCTAGACAGAATTCGCCAGGTCGGGGGGCCGGCCGTACCGGTTTCTTGATCCGGCTCACTTGGCCGCTGCCTGGTATTGGACGATCACAGGACCGCTCGGAACCGCTGAACCTCCTCTGGGCTCCAGGGTCATCTCGAATGCATCAGGGAGCTTTGTGAGCACCGGGTTTTGGGCGATGATGAGTGCATTCCCATCGGCACCCGGCACGGCGCTTCCCACCAACACCCACGTTCCGTTGTTCAACACCCACGCCTGGTAGGTGGCCGGCGGGAGGAGCGGGTCAAGGTTGTGTAGGGCGATAACCGCGAGCGCCGTCCCCGGCCGTCCCCGGTAGGAACCGTGGGTCCGTGCCGGCACGCCCGGGCCCGCGGCAAGATGCAGCGTCGTGATATCGCTGGCCGTGACGAACGCAAGGGCCTGATCGGTCCTTTGGGCAAGTTGGAGCACGCCTCGGGAGCGGACCGCGACACCGGCGAGGATGGCAAGCAGCACCACCGCGACTCCCAACGGGGCTAGGATGAAACGGAGCTTGCGCAACCCTCCGCGGATACGGGTTTTCACCGTCCCCAAGGGAAGGCGCAGGGTTTCGGCAACCTGGTCGTGCGTCAGGTCTTCGAAGAATGCAAGGCTCAGCGCTTGACGTTGCGCTTCGGGCAGTTTCTCCACCGCGGCCTGCACGGCTTGCTTTCGAAACGTCTGCCATGCCGTCTCGACGGGCCCGTCAGTCCGGTCGGCAAGATCATCCACGAGCTCTCCATCGGAATCGAGCTGAGGCCTGCGGCTGCGTCTTCGCAGCTCGTTGAGCACTCGGAAATGGGCAACCTGCAGGAGCCACGGACGGAAAGGTCCGCGTTTCGGGTCGTAGGTCCGCGCCTTGCGCCACAACGCGAGGAAAACCTCCTGGACGATGTCCTCGGCAGTCGACGTATCCAGGCTCTGCACCGCGATGTGGAACACCAGCGGTGCATATCGGGCGTACAGGGGCGTGAGCGCACCGGGCTGGCCTTCGGCCAGCTGGTGGACCAGCTCCTCATCGGTTTTTGTGTCTCTCTGAGGACCGTCACGGACGGGCGTCACATCGTCCATTCTTGCCTTCCTTTTTCGCTAGTACACCTGCGGCGCCGTTTTGGATCTCGGCTCGTGGAACAAAAGTAGAACGGAACGACGGAGCAAGCAATCTTTGATTACTATATTCATATGCCAATGACACCTTTTGAGATCAAGGACCTTCTCAGTGAGAACCGGGATCATGAATGCGATGGGGTCGGGAAGGACCACGTCTGCGTGCGGATCGAATCCATAGCTGATCTGCCCTCACGCTTCGGCCAGTTCCAGGTTGTCGCGTTCTGGAACAACCGCGACGGGAAAGAGCACGCTGCGTTCGTCCACGGGGACATCATCGACCAGGAGAACGTGCCTGTGCGGATGCATTCCGAATGTCTTACCGGTGACGCCATCGGGTCGCTGCGCTGCGATTGCCGTGACCAGCTAGAAGCCTCCCTCCGCACGTTGGGCTCCATGGAGAGGGGAATGCTCTTGTACCTCCGCCAGGAAGGCCGCGGGATCGGCTTCATCAACAAGATCAAGGCATACGGTCTGCAGGATCATGGATACGACACGGTGGAGGCGAATCTCGCCCTCGGCTTCCGCGACGACGAGCGGGACTACAGTGTCGCCGCCCACATGATCATGAGCCTGCATATGAAGTCTGTGAGACTGATGACGAATAACCCGCGCAAGGTCGACGGGCTCGCATCCTTGGGCGTCCGCGTGTCGGGGCGCATCCCGCTTGTCATCCCGCCCAACGCCTATAATCAATTCTACCTTCAGACTAAGGCGCGCAAATCCGGCCATCTTCTGGACGCCGGCGGCAAGGAGCACCTTCTGGAGCAGATCGACCGGCCGGTGGTGGACGGCATGAGCCCGGACCAGGCCGCGATTGTCCAAGAGGAATGAGCGCGGCGGCGCGAGTCACTCTATCCGCACCGCCCCGGCGGTCAGTATGACAATCTCGATGGCAACCATCATTCCTTTCGTGCTCGGCCTGGTCGAGTTTGGAATGATGCTGCTTGCCATATCGAAAGGCCGGGAGAATCTCCCGTTCGTGTGCGGGCTGCTGTTGGCGTTCTTCGGGTACGTCGCCCTGTCGGCGAAATACTTCCCGATTATTGCGCCTCCGAATCTCACGGTCTACGAGATGGCGGTCCAACCGCTGAGGCTGCGCGCTATGCTGACTGCCGTGGGGGTCACGCTGCCCGTCCTTCTTGCGTCCAACGTCCTTCAGTACTGGATTTTTCGGGGCAAGACCATTCAATCTCACTACGGCGGACAGTGAAGAAAGCGCGCGGGCGCGAGCTCCGCGGGCGGATAGATTCTTCCCGGCAGGGGCGGCATGGAGTTGTAGATCCAGTCCGTCTGCAGCACGCCGCAGCGGAGGCAGCCGAACCGCTTGGCTCCCTGGTAGGCACCGCGAATCAGAACGTTCTCCATTTTCAGGGTCATGCCGAAGACGGCAAACGGAGCTCCGGCTGGTATCGCCGCGATCTCCCGGGTGAACGCCGTTGTCGAGAATATGATCCTGTCTCCCATGCAAGGTTGCGCCTGGATTAAGGGGAAGATCCGCGGAAACCCATCCGTGCCGACGTACGCTGCAAACTTGAGATTTCCCATCCCGCTGAGGAGCCGACGAGTCCAAGGGTTCAGAGCCAGGCATGGCGTCGCGCTAGGCGCAAAGACGCCGGCCACTCGCGTTGCGAAGGCTGCGGCGATTACCCTGCCCATAGGAAGGCGTTCCCGACCGGTGTGCTCGACAAGGTCGAAACTAAAAACCGTGTGGATCCCGACATAGGCGTTGTAACGGAACATCGGCACCTTGTTGTAGGCATCCAGCTCGGGACCGCTTCGCGCGGTCCCTGTGAACGTGGCCGTGCCGCGCCACATCTCGCGCTGCAGGGTCATAATGAGGAACCCGACCCGGGGATTGCTCTGCACATGATGCTTGGCCAGCCCCTCGATGAACTGGCCGAAGGTGAGCCGGCTCGACGAGGCTGCCTGAAGACTGGAGAGAAACGTAATATGGGGCAACCCCTCCTCGTTCACTGTAGCAAGCAGCCCGACCTTCATGGCAGGTCTAAGGCTGTCGATATCCGATTCCGAAAAGGTCCTTTGCATCTCGCCCTGGCTCATCCCGAACTCCTTGCAGCACCGGTGACCGAAACGATGCGCGGGTCCACACCGGAAGCTCGTGCATATTCCGCCAGCTCATCGAGCTCCGCGCCGCTCATGAGGGGAGTCTCAGAATATTCCCAAGATTTTCCCAGGCGCCTGTATTTGTCCCTGCAGAGATTGTTGAAGGCGCACAGCTCCCACCGCTCGACCGCGCCGAGCGCTGTGTCCGCAAGGTACCTGCCGATGCCGCTGAGGTTCTCCGCGGTTGCCGTAGCGCCCGGCACGAGCGGCGTGCGGACCCAGACCGAAAGCTTCCCGGCTCTGCGCCGAGCAGCTTCCACGACAGATGCGAAGTTCTCCAGAACCAGCTCGTTCGACTGGCCGGTGAATGCGAGGTGGCGTACGGGATCGATCAGCTTGAAATCGTACAACACCAGGGAGACATCAGGGAGGAGCCGGGCGATCGCTGCTGGAGCCGCCATCCCGCAGGTGTCAAGGGCAGTGTCCATGCCTGCCTTGCGTAGGTTTCCTACGAGATTGGCTGCGAAATCCGGCTGGGCAAGCGGCTCTCCACCGGATAGGGTCACCCCGCCACCGGACTGTTCATAGAAAGCCCGGTCCTTTGTTAGGTCTTCCGTCAGTTGCCTTACGTTAACTCTCTTCCCGACGGTCTCCAGGGCATTTGCCGGACAGCGGGAAGAGCAAGCCCCGCAGCCGTTGCAGCGCTCCCTGTCGATTGTCACCCCTGATTCGTCCGCGGTGATAGCGCCGTCCGGGCAGGAGGCAACGCACGTGCCGCACCCAAGACACCGGGCGTGGAACCACTGAACCTCGGGCCGCGCCGAAATGGCTTCGGGATTCTGGCACCAGCGGCAGGAGAGGGAGCAGGCTTTGAAAAAAACTGTCGACCTGATACCTGGTCCGTCCTCCGTGGAAAGTCGCTGGATGTTGACGATAAGCCCGCTTTCGGCCGTCATTTAGGCGCCCGCGTGGGATTCCCTGGCGATGATCTCATCCTGGAGCTCCCGCCCCACCGAGGTGAAGTACGCGTTGTAGCCGGTGACGCGCACCAGAAGGTGGGGGTAGTTCTCCGGATGGTTCTGCGCGTCGCGAAGCGTGTCCTGGTCCAGCATGTTAAGCTGCAGCGCGGTGCCCCCGTTCTCGCAGTACGCGCGGAGGAATGCCGCAAGGTTTTTCCTGTGTGCCGGATCCCGCACGAACGAAGGATTGAAGGTGATCGTGTGGCTTCCGCCATTCGGCAGCAAGTTCCTGCGCGGGATCCCGTCCATCGCGCCGCTGATGACTTTTCCCACGGAGTTCGTGTTTGCCGTCGGGCCGTTTACATCTGTGCCGTTCGACGGGCATAGGGCGTTGGAGAGGAACCTGCCTCTCGGTCTCCCATCGGGGCTTGCGGGTAGGATGAAACCGTCGGAGACCCAGTAGTTCCAGCTCAGCATACCCGGCCGGAATCTCCTCCCCGTTGATTTCGTCCTGTGCTTCCAGGCCTCTTCCGTCCATAGCTCCATGACTCTGCGGCCCATGGCGTCAGCTTCGTCGTCATCCCTGCCGTATTTCGGCGCCTTGTTCCGGGCTATTGCCTGCAGCTTCTCGTGCCCGGTCCAGTTGTCCTTCAACGCCCGAACAAGCTGGGTCATGGTGCATTCTTTGTTGTCGAAGACGAGATACTTCACGGCCAGAAGAGAATCCACTGTCGTGGCGAAAGTCACAGCCTCGATGGTGACGAATCCCAGCTCAGCCCCTCCCTGGGTCACATCCAGGCCTTTCTCGGCGCAGCCGCCTACCAGGCAGGAGAGATAGGGCGTGGGGAGAAATCGAGCCCGGACGGCCTCGCTTTTCTCGTATAGCTCCACGATGCTGCGAACGATGTACCGTGTCTGCTTGGCATATGCATCCCAGAACTGCTCGAACGTCTGGAATCGCAGCGCGTCGGCGGTGCGCGGAGCCACCCGCCGACATTTCTCCGTTTTCCCTGTCAGCGGATCGGTGAAGGGCACGAGGTCGTAGCCGCCGGTGAGCGCAAGCTCGACAGCTTTCAGCAGGTTGAGGTTGGCATCCACGGTGCCCGACCGGTCGTTGCCTGCCATCGTATTCTCCAGGCAGCCCACGGAGGCATAGTCGAAGACTTTGTCCTTGTTGATGAGTTGGGGAACCCGCTCCTTTTCCGCCTCTAGCAGGAGCCCCGCCATGGACCGCTCATCGAAGTTCAGGATAAACGGCGCCCCCTGGCTCGCGGCTATCATGTCCGTGATCTTCTTGACGAGCGCATCGGGCGACCCTCTGTGCAGCCGGACGTTCGGTTTGGGCTCGAGGATCGGCGACATGTCGTCAACGACCTCCAGGATGGCAAAGGTGAGATCGTTTGTTGCATCCCGACCATCGGGGCCGAGGCCGGAAAGGGAGATCAGCTGGCCGTAGCCAGCCGTTATCCCTTGATTGCCTCCCATTCGGATCATGGCGTCGTAGGCCGTGTTGCAGTGTATCCAGAAGCACTTGAGGATCTCCTTCCCCCATTCGCGGTCCATTCCTTCCCGCAAAGAGCTTTCCCAGAACGGAAGCAAGTACTGGTCGATCCTGCCGAAGGACAAACCGGGACCAGGGTAGTTCTCATCGCTCATGACCAGCATATGGGTGAGCCAGAGGGATTGCACGGCTTCCCAGAAAGTCCTGGGCGGTTCCCAGGGCACACGCGCAAGCATGTCCGCCATATCCAGAAGCTCGCGCCGGCGCGCGGCGTCAGCTGTCTCCTCCGAGGCCTTCCGACAGGCGGCGCTGTACTCCGCTGCGACCTCACGCGCCATGGTTGAGGCGGTGAGCATGGCCCGAAGCTGGGCGCCGCGCGGGCCGTCGCGATCCGGGGCGGGAAGCGCTTCTAGCCGAGTCTCCAGATCCTTGTGGATGCCGCGCCATCCCGCGGAAAGGACCCTCGGATAATCGGGGATTAGGTGACCGCTGGTTGCGCCCGCGTTTCCGTAGCCGTGGTTGTGAAACCGCAGGATGGCCTCCCGGGCGCCTCCTGTGCCGATCACCAGCTTCTCATGAAGGGACGCCTCCTTCTCCGTGAGGCAGGCCGATGTCATCACGTTAAAGCGCGCGCCGGCGATGAGATCGCCGGGAAGGATTTCGTGGGGAACGCAGCGTGTCATGACCTCTCGGATGAAAAGCGCTCTTCGCTCGGGCAGGCTCAGGGACCAGAACCCGTGGGGCAAATCCACGACGCGCGCAGCCTGGCGGAAAGATGCGCAGAAAGTCGGAAAGAACGTATAGGTCTCCGGAACGACGTAGAAGGTGAGCTCGTTGAACTGGACGTCCCAAGCTGCGCCGGTGGTCCATGCTGTGAACTCATTGTTCCAGGACCGGCGCACGCCCTCGAAATAGAAGTCACGGAGCCTCCTGATCCGTGGTGAGAGATTGCCCGGTGTTTTTAGGGCGTACTTTCCGAAAGGAGCCGAATCAGAGGTTGCCATGGGAGTCTCCTGTTCGGGAGGATTATAAACCCCGGGCTCCGGGCCCGCAAGGAAAGTCGGTGGCCTAGGGTGGCCTGCCCCAGTCTCCGTGTAAGCAGGGTTCCCCTTTGCATCGTCTCTGAGTATGTTTTGCGCAGCCCAACGTGGCATGAAGCCATCAGGAGATAGCAACGCCTGAGATCATCCATCGAATCGGCATTGAAGCTTCCCCGGCTCGCGTGTACCGCGCCCTGGCGACACGCTCGGGTCTCATGAATTGGTGGACGTGGCACATCACGGGCGAACCAATGCCCGGAACGATCTTTCATGCTCGGTTCGCCGATGGGACATCCGACCTGAAGGTGCTGGAGTCGACGCAGGACCATCGGCTGCGATGGAAGTGCATAGGCGGGCAGAAGGAATGGATCGATACGGAGATCTCTTTCGACCTGGCCAAAGGGGAACGGGAAACAGTCGTACGGTTTGTCCACAGCGGATGGCGTGAGCCAGGAGAGTTCATGGCGCACTGCAACAGCAAGTGGGGATACTTCCTCCTGAGCCTCAAGAGCTGGGTCGAGGACGGCCGCGGCACGCCGTACCCGGAGGACAGGAAGGTGAGCTTATGGGGTTGAAAGCTCACTGGTTTCAACACGCACCTTTCGAGGGGCTTGGGAGTATAGGGGAATGGCTATCCGGCAAAGGCGCACGCGTCAGCTCGACATGTTTCTTCGAGCGCCCCGTCCTTCCCGACCCGGACGACCTTGAGCTTCTCATTATCATGGGCGGTCCCATGAGCGTGAACGAAGAGGACTCCTATCCCTGGCTGA
>Ga0326728_10016779_pt1 | contig 14844 bp, 12 predicted proteins | sample MB3enrmetagenome_FD_207602 | JGI IMG/M metagenome (GOLD analysis project Ga0326728, IMG submission 207602) | Lab enriched peat soil microbial communities from McLean, Ithaca, NY, United States - MB31MN | ecosystem: Environmental > Terrestrial > Soil > Wetlands > Peat | place: USA: New York...
GGCGCGAAGGGATTGGCGACTTCTTGATTCATGCTTGCATCTCCTGCGGGGCCGTTCGCTTCCGTACCGCGCTCGCGGCCCGCGTTGATGGAAAGGCGGGGAAAACGGCGATCTCCCGCCTCGAGCCAGGCCGAGCGCCCGAAAAACGCGGGCGCGGCGGCTCAAAAATCATTCCGCCGCCTCGGCCGGCGGCGCCTCGCCCGGCAATTTCTTGGTCGCGGCGAGCTCGACGTTGAGGCCGAGCGAGCGCATCTCCTTGACCAGCACGTTGAAGCTCTCGGGGATGCCCGACTCGAAGGTGTCGTCGCCGCGCACGATCGCCTCGTAGACCTTGGTGCGGCCGGCGACGTCGTCCGACTTGACGGTGAGCATTTCCTGCAAGGTGTAGGCGGCGCCGTAGGCCTCGAGCGCCCAGACCTCCATTTCGCCGAACCTCTGGCCGCCGAACTGCGCCTTGCCGCCGAGCGGCTGCTGGGTGACCAGGCTGTAAGGGCCGATCGAGCGCGCATGGATCTTGTCGTCGACGAGATGGTGCAGCTTGAGCATGTAGATGTAGCCGACCGTCACCTTGCGATCGAAAGCGTCGCCGGTGCGCCCGTCGTAGAGCGTCACCTGACCGGAGGAATCGTAGTGGGCGAGCTTCAGCATCTCGACGATGTCCTTCTCGCGCGCGCCGTCGAAGACCGGGGTCGCGATCGGAACGCCGCGGCGCAGGTTCTCGCCGAGCTCCGCGAGCCCCTGATCGTCGAGCGCCTTGATCGTCTCGTTGGCGCCGTAGATCTCGTTGAGCTTGGAGCGCAGCGGCTTGGCGTCCTTGGTGCGCAGGTACGCGTTGACCGCGTCGCCGACCTGCTTGCCGAGTCCTGCGCAGGCCCACCCCAGATGCGTCTCGAGGATCTGGCCGACGTTCATGCGGCTCGGGACGCCGAGCGGATTGAGCACGATGTCGACCGGCGAGCCGTCGGCGAGGAACGGCATGTCCTCCTGCGGCACGATGCGCGAAACGACGCCCTTGTTGCCGTGGCGGCCCGCCATCTTGTCGCCGGGCTGGATCTTGCGCTTCACCGCGATGAAGACCTTGACCATCTTCATCACCCCCGGCGGCAATTCGTCGCCGCGCTGCAACTTCTCGACCTTGTCGAGGAAGCGGTTTTCCAGCGACTTCTTCGACTCGTCGTATTGCTTGCGCATCGCCTCGATTTCGGTCATCGCCGGATCGCTCTCGAGCGCGAAGGTCCACCATTGCGAGCGCGGATGTTCGTCGAGAATTTCGCGGCTCAACACCTGGTCCTTCTTGAACCCCTTCGGTCCCGACAAGGCGCGCTTGCCGATGAGCATTTCCGCAAGGCGCGCGTAGACGTTGCGATCGAGAATCGCCTGTTCGTCGTCGCGGTCCTTGGCGAGGCGCTCGATCTCCTCCCGCTCGATCGCCTGGGCGCGCTCGTCCTTGTCGACGCCGTGCCGGTTGAACACCCGGACTTCGACGATGATGCCTTGCACGCCCGGCGGCACGCGCAACGACGTGTCGCGCACGTCGGAGGCCTTCTCGCCGAAAATCGCGCGCAACAGCTTCTCTTCCGGCGTCATCGGGCTCTCGCCCTTGGGCGTGATCTTGCCGACCAGAATGTCGCCGGCGACGACTTCCGCGCCGATATAGACGATGCCCGCCTCGTCGAGGTTCTTCAGCGCCTCTTCGGAGACGTTGGGAATGTCGCGGGTGATTTCCTCCGGCCCGAGCTTGGTGTCGCGCGCCATCGCCTCGAATTCCTCGATGTGGATCGAGGTGAAGACGTCGTCCTTGACGATGCGCTCGGAGAGAAGGATGGAGTCTTCGAAGTTGTAGCCGTTCCACGGCATGAACGCGACCAGCACGTTGCGGCCGAGCGCCAGATCGCCGAGGTCGGTCGAGGGGCCGTCGGCGATGATGTCGCCCTGCTCGACGCGGTCGCCGACGCGCACCAGCGGCTTCTGGTTGATGCAGGTCGACTGATTGGAGCGCTGGAACTTCATCAGCCGGTAGATGTCGACGCCCGGCTTGGTGGCGTCGGTTTCGTCGGTGGCGCGGATGACGATGCGGGTGGCGTCGATCTGGTCGACGACGCCGGCGCGGCGCGCGGCGATCGCCGCGCCTGAATCGCGCGCCACGATCGCCTCCATGCCCGTGCCCACCAGCGGCGCGTCGGAGCGCACCAGCGGCACCGCCTGGCGTTGCATGTTCGAGCCCATCAGCGCGCGGTTGGCGTCGTCGTTCTCGAGGAACGGGATCAGCGCCGCGGCGACGGAAACGAGTTGCTTGGGCGAAACGTCCATGTAGTCGACGCGATCGGCGGGCAGGAACACGACGTCGCCGGCGTGGCGGCAGACGATGAGATCGCCGACCAGACGGCCGTGGTCGTCGATCGGCGTGTCGGCCTGGGCGACGCTGTACTTGGCCTCCTCCATCGCCGAGAGATAGAAGACGTCGTCGGTGACCTTGCCGTCCCGGACCTTGCGATAGGGCGCTTCGATGAAGCCGTACTTGTTGACGCGCGCGAAGGTGGCGAGCGAATTGATCAGGCCGATGTTCGGCCCTTCCGGCGTCTCGATCGGGCAGATGCGGCCGTAGTGCGTCGGGTGCACGTCGCGCACCTCGAAACCGGCGCGCTCGCGCGTCAGGCCGCCCGGCCCGAGCGCCGAGAGGCGGCGCTTGTGGGTGATTTCGGACAGCGGATTGGTCTGATCCATGAACTGGGAAAGCTGCGAGGAGCCGAAGAACTCGCGCACCGCCGCGGCCGCCGGCTTGGCGTTGATGAGGTCCTGCGGCATGATGGTGTCGATCTCGACCGACGACATGCGCTCCTTGATCGCGCGCTCCATGCGCAGCAAGCCGACGCGATACTGATTTTCCATCAGCTCGCCGACCGAACGCACCCGGCGATTGCCGAGATGATCGATGTCGTCGATTTCGCCGCGTCCGTCGCGCAGGTCGACCAGCGCCTTGACGACGGCGAGAATGTCCTCCTTGCGCAGGATTCGCACGGTGTCGGGCGCGTCGAGATCGAGGCGCATGTTCATCTTCACCCGGCCGACCGCGGAGAGATCGTAGCGCTCGGAGTCGAAGAACAGCGAATTGAACATCGCCTCGGCGCTCTCCACCGTCGGCGGTTCGCCTGGGCGCATGACGCGGTAGATGTCGAACAGCGCGTCCTCGCGCGAGGAATTCTTGTCGACCTTCAGCGTGTTGCGGATGTAGGGGCCGACGTTGACGTGGTCGATGTCGAGGATCGGCAGTTCCTCGAAGCCCTTTTCGATCAGCGCCGCCAGCGACTTGTCGGTGATCTCTTCGCCCGCCTCGGCGAAAATCTCGCCGGTTTCCGGGCTATAGAGGTCCTCGCCGATGTACTGGCCGTAAAGGTCGGCGTCGCTGGCGCGCAGCGCCTTGACGCCCTTGTCCGACAATTGCCGCGCCGAGCGGACGGTCAGCTTGCGGCCCGCCTCGACCACCACCTCGCCGGTGTCGGCGTCGACGAGGTCGATGGTCGCCTTGAGGCCCTTCATGCGCTCGGCGTCGAACGGCACCCGCCAGCCGTCCTTGGCGCGGCAGTACATCACCTTCTTGTAGAAGGTCGACAGGATCTCCTCGCCGTCGAGGCCGAGGGCGAACAGCAGCGACGTCACCGGAATCTTGCGCCGCCGGTCGATGCGCGCGTGGACGATGTCCTTGGCGTCGAATTCAATGTCGAGCCACGAACCGCGATAGGGGATGATTCGCGCCGCGAACAACAGCTTGCCGGAGGAATGGCTCTTGCCCTTGTCGTGGTCGAAGAACACGCCGGGGCTGCGGTGCATCTGCGAGACGATGACGCGCTCGGTGCCGTTGACGACGAAGGTGCCGTTGGCGGTCATCAGCGGCATGTCGCCCATGTAGACGTCCTGCTCCTTGATGTCCTTGACGGACCTGGCCTGCGTCTCGGGATCGACGTCGAACACGATCAGGCGCAGCGTCACCTTCAGCGGCGCGGCGTAGGTCATGCCGCGCTGACGGCACTCGTCGACGTCGTACTTGGGCGCCTCGTATTCGTATTTGACAAATTCGAGCTGAGCGGTCTGGGCGAAATCGGAAATCGGGAACACCGACTTGAACACCGCCTGCAGGCCCTCGTTCGGACGCCCGCCCTTGGGCGGGTCCATGATGAGGAACTGGTCGTAGGAGGCCTTCTGCACTTCGATCAGGTTCGGCATGACGCCGATTTCCCTGACGTGGCCGAAGACCTTGCGAACACGCTTGCGGCCGGTGAATGTCTGCGCCATGTCGCTCCTCGATTCAAACTCGCCGCCGCGCTCTCGGGGCCGGCGCTCCCTCTAGACTTGAGAGAGCGACGCCAGCCCGGACGGCGGACGGCGCGGGCCCAAGGCCCGAAAATTCGTTTGCGCCGCGCCCGGAGCGCGATGCCTGCTCAGCCGACCGGACCTCGAGCCCGGCCGGCGAAAGTCAAGTTACGCGAACGCGACTCAAACAGCTGAACGGCCCCAAGCGTAAGCCGGGACCGTTCGATTCGCGCGGAGATGCGAATGGGACCCACGGTTTCTATTTGAGCTCGACCTTGGCGCCGGCTTTTTCCAGGGCGGCCTTGATCTTCTCGGCCTCTTCCTTGGAGACGCCTTCCTTGACCGGCTTGGGAGCGCCTTCGACCAGGTCCTTGGCTTCCTTGAGGCCGAGCGAGGTGATGGCGCGCACTTCCTTGATGACCTCGATCTTCTTGTCGCCGATGGCGGACAGTATGACCGTGAACTCGGTCTGCTCTTCCACCGGGGCGGCGGCGGCGGCGGCGCCCGGCGCGGCGGCGACCGCGACGGCGGCGGCGGCCGAAACGCCCCACTTGGCCTCCAGGAGCTTGGCGAGTTCGGCCGCCTCGAGGACGGTCAGACCCGACAATTCGTCGACGATCTTTTGCAGATTAGCCATTGTCGCTGTTCCTATATGGTTCGAACCAGGGAATTGTGAAGAGCCTCGGGTCAGGCTGCGTCTTTGGCGGCGTAGGCCCCCATCACCCGCGCGAGCTTGGCGGCGGGCGCGTTGGCGAGCTGCGCGAGCTTGGTCGCCGGGGCCATGAGGAGCCCGAGCAACTTGGCGCGCAGTTCGTCGAGGGAGGGCAGGATCGCTAGCGCCCTGACCCCCTCGACATTGAGGGCCGTCTTGCCCATGGCGCCGCCCAGGAGCACGAACTTTTCGTGGTCCTTGGCGAAAGCCACGGCTGCCTTGGCCGCCGCCACCGGATCGCTGGAATGGGCGATCAGGGTCGGCCCCTTGAGAAGCGGGCCGATCGAGGCGACGTCCGTGCCTTCGAGAGCAATCTGGGCGAGGCGGTTCTTGGCGACCCGAACGTGCGCCCCGGCCTGCCGCATCTGCTTGCGCAGACGCTGCATCTGGGCCACGGTCAGGCCGGAATATTGCGCCACCACCACCACCGAAGTCTTGGCGAAGACTTCGTGCAGGGAAGCGACGGCTTCCTTCTTTTCCGCTCTATCCACGGTGCTTTCTCCGGTTGGCGGGAATATCCCGCCTCCTGCACATGCCGCGTCCGCCCGCCTTACGAAAAAAGCGCCCGGCCGCGACCGCTTGCGCCTGTCCCCGGAGCCGGGCTCGACGCCCACCGCCGGACAGATGGTTCGAACCGCACGCGCCGAAGGGCTTGGCTGCGAGCCGCCCGACGCAAAAATCGGTCTTCCCCGTCTATGCAGGCCCCCTGAAAACCCGCTCGAATCGCGGCAGGGAATTAAGCGGCGCCTCCCGAGCGGGGAGACGCGCGCGCCGGCAGTCTCGGACAGGACATGGCCGGACGAGACCCGGGAGATATCCCCCGCGCCCTCCGGCCTATCCGCCGCTCACGCTGCGACGCTCCCCGACAAAGGGACGCGCTCAAGCGAAGCGGAAGCCACTGATGATCATAAGGGGTCGCATCGCGCCGCCGACCCCGGGGCGCTTTTAGACGGCTTAAACCCTTCTGCCAAGAGGCTTGGTGAAATTTTTTGTTGCGCCGCGTCATTAGCGCGCGACTCGGGCGAAATCCGGGCGCCTTGTGGGCGCGGCCGTGTCGAAATCGGCGGCGCCCATGAGCCGCATCGCCGCCCTTGCGTCGGGCCGCCAAGAGTTATACCTGTTTCCAGGTATCTTGGTATCGCGTTCAAGGCATCCCATGGCCTACAGCATCAAAGACCCGGAAACGGATCGGATCATTCGCGCGCTCGCCAAGCTCAAGGGCAAGCCGATCGTCGATTCCATTCGCGAGGCGTGCGAAACGGAGCTGAGGCGCGAACGCGAAAAAGTCCCGCTGTGGGAACGCGTGCAGCCGCTGGCCGAGCGGATCGCGCGCGCGCCGAAGACCGGGCGGAAAGCCGACAAGCCGTTTTTCGACGAACTGTCGGGCGACTGACCATGATGGTCGACGCCTCGGCCATCGTCGCCGTGCTCAACCGCGAGGCGGAGGGGCCGAGCCTGGCCGCCGCCATCGAGGCGGCGGAAGCGCCTTTCACCTCGCCGCTGGCGATTTTCGCGGCGGCGGCCGCCCTGATGCGCGAGAATGAATTCGTCGCGGGCGAGGCCGACGCGGCCGTCCGCGAATTTCTCGACGCCGCCTCGATTCGCGTCGTCCCGATCTCCGAGGCCATGGCGAGCGCGGCCCTGGAGGCGTTTGGACGTTTCGGCAAAGGCCGCCATCCCGCCCGGCTCAACCTCGGCGATTGCTTCGCCTACGCCTGCGCGAAGGCTTATCGCGCGCCGCTCCTTTACAAAAGCGGCGACTTTGCCCGGACCGACGTCAACGACGAATTCCCATAGCGTCGTGGGCCGCGTTCTCCCGCGAGGACGCCGGCCGCGCCCTGCTTTCGGCTCAGCCGCCGCCCGCCCCTACCCGAACCGGAAGCCCGAGATCGCTTTGCCGCCGATCGTGTCGTGGAAGCTGCGCGTTCCCGCGCTCGTCCCCGCCGCGCCGGCGGCGACCATCAGCGGGATCAGGTGTTCCTCGCGCGGATGGCAGGCGCGCGCGAACGGCGCCTCGCTCCAGCGGGTCAGCCGCGCCTCGCGCGTCTCCGGATCGACCTTCGTCGCGGTCTCGTCGAGCCAGGCGTCGAAGGCGGCGGAGGCGCGCCCGTCGCCGTCGAAGAAAGCCTTCAGATCGTGATAGCTCATGCCGCTGCCGACGATCACGACGCCTTGATCGCGCAGCGGCGCCAGCGCCTTGCCGATCGCGATGTGGCGCGCGGGATCGAGGCTGCGCTCGATCGAGACCATGACGACGGGAATCTCGGCCTTCGGATCGACGATCAGCATCGGCACGAACACGCCGTGGTCGAAGCCGCGGCGGTCGTCCTCGCCGACGGCGAGGCCCGCCGCCTCGATGAGGCGCTTGACCTCGGCGGCGACCTTCGGCGCCCCCGGCGCGGGATAGTCGAGTTCATAGGTGTGCGGCGGAAAGCCGTAGTAGTCGAACAGCATTCCCGGCGCGGCGGCGACGCTGACCGTCGCGCGCGGCTCCTCCCAATGCGCGGTGACGACGACGAACGCCTTCGGCCGCTCCGGCAGGCTGGCGACGACCCCCGCGAGATAGTTCCTGAGCGAGTCCCAGGCGTTGGGCGCGAACGGCGAGCGAGGCTCGATCCAGAAACACGGCCCGCCGCCGTGAGGGAGGAAAATCGTCGGTTGGCGAACGTTGGTCATGCGCGCCTCGGCGCTCTCTGGCGTTAGGGAACGGCAGAATCGCAGTTATGTCGCCAATCGATGCAAATCCATGGGCCGCCTAGGAATTACGTCCTTGCAAGAATGCAAGCAAAGCGCGGCGCCGTCGACACGGCGCGGCGCCGAGCGATTTCGGCTATTCGGCGTAGCGCCTACATCAGTCCCGCGACGCCGCCGTAAAGCCCGACCGCGATCACGACGGCCGAGACGCCGATCAGGACCCAGAGATAGAGCCCGCGCGGACGCAGCGGCGCCGGCAGCGCGGTCACCGCCAACGCCACGAGAAAGCCGATCACCAGCGGCATCAGGAAGGCGTTGAGGACCTGCGCGGCGATGTTGAGCCACACCAGGTCCGGCGCGAAGCCGACCAGCGCGGCGGCGCCGACGACGGCGGCCGCGTAGACGCCGTAGAACCATTTCGCCGCGAACGGATGAAATTCGAGCGAGCGCCGGTAGCCGGCGACCTCGCCTGCCCCCCAGGCCAGCGCCAGCGAGCAGACGATCGCGGCGACCATCGAGGCGCCGAGCACCCCGGCGCTGAAAACCAGGCGGCCAAAATTCTCTCCGAGAAGCGGCGACAGCGCCTTGCTGATTTCGCCGACGCTGTCGAGGCCCGCCGAGGCGCCGCCGGCGCCGAGCGTCGCCGCCGCGGCGACCAGCACCGCGCCGGTCAGGCATTGCGTCAGCACGGCGCCGAACGCCGTGTCCCAGCGCGCGGCCATCAGATCGTCGGGCCGAAGCTTCTTATCGGCGATCGCCGACTGCTGATAGAAGATCATCCAAGGGTTGAAGGTCGCGCCGATGATCGCTGCTGCGAGATAGAGGAATTGATGGTCGCCGAGCGGCAGGTCGAGCGCGTCGCCCGCGAGGATCGCAGGGTTCGGGCGCGCCGCCCAGGCGACGGCGAAAAACGCGAGTTCGAACAAGCCGATGGCGATCGCGGCGCGTTCGACGCGGCGATAGGAGCCGGTGGCGACGATCGCGAGCAGCGCCGCCGCGGCGAAGGGCAAGGTCAGCGCGCGCGACAGGCCGTAGAGTTCGCCGATGCCGGCGACGCCGGTGAATTCGGTGACCAGCGAGCCGATCGCCGCCGCCGCCAGGCCCGCCGTCGACAGGCGCGCCCATCCCAAGCCGAAGCGCTCGCGGATCAGTTCGCCGTGGCCGCGCCCGGTCGACAGCCCGAGCCGCACCGTCAATTCCTGCACCATGTAGAGCATCGGGATCAGCAGCAGCAGCAGCGGCAGCAGCCGATAGCCCCATTGCGCGCCCGCTTGGGCGCCCGTCACCACGTTGCCGGCGTCGGTGTCGGCGAGCATCACCAACAGGCCCGGCCCCCAGACCGCGATCCAGGCGAGCGGGCCGAGGGTCTTCCTTGGCGGTGGGGCGACGCCGTCCATGCTGCCGCTCTCTGTCGAATTCCGGCAAGCCATAGAGGCGCGCGCCGAGGTCGGCAAGCCGCAAAAAAGAGGGGCCGCCGTCGCCGCGCGAGCCGCCTTCCGACGAAGCCCGTTTCGCCGCGCCGCGCTCACTTGGGTCGGGCTAGAAAACGGGCGAACGCCTTCAGCGTCGCCTGCGAGGCATAGTGCTCCATGCCTCCGGCGTCGGCTTCCGCGGCTTCCGCGCGGACGCCGACGGCGAGAAGCAACTTGACCACCAAGCGATGGCGCGCGCACACGCGGTCGGCGAGTTCGCGGCCCAGCTCTGTCAGAAAGATGCCGCGATAGGGCCGCGCCGTCGCCAAGCCCTCCCGCTTGAGGCGGGCGACGCTCTTGACCGCCGTGGGACGCGTGACGCCCAGGCGCTTGGCGACCTCCGTCGCACGGGCCTCGCCATGGACCGCCAGGAGATCGGCGATGAGTTCGACGTAATCCTCCAGCAAGGCGGCCGATCGCGACGTGCGGGCCTTGCCGAATCGAAGCGCCTGGGTGGGCTCCTCGGGCATCGTGATCGCCGCGACGGGCCGCGCCGCAGCCGAGGCTCTTCTCACTCGGGTTTCTCCTCTTCGCTCCGTGGCGCCGGCGGCGCCGCTGTTCCACCGACCGCCCACAAGACGCCCCTTCGCCATACGGACCGAGACCGCGAAAATCCCTATCCGCTCGGATTCAAACGATTCTTCGTCGCTGAACAGGGCGCCGCGCCATGACGGAGCCAAGGGCTAGGAGTAGGCCGTCTGCTTCGTAAAATTGCCTATTGACATAATTGTAGCCTTGGCTAACATACGCCGAATTTATCAAAGCGCCAGCCGCAAAATCCCGCGGCCGCGCACGCTGGAGGCGTCATGAGCGAGAACACGATGAACCTCGGATTTTCGGCGCTGTCTGCGAATGGCGAAGGGCTCATCACCTATGAGGATGTCCTGCGGGCGCAGGATCGCCTGAAGGTTCTCAAGACCCGCGCCGCGAAAAGTTCGCTGCGGCTGCTCTGGCTGCTGGCGGGTCCGGGCGTGCTGGTCATGCTGGGAGAGAACGACGGCCCCAGCATGGTCTCCTACGCGACCACCGGCGCGACCTACGGGATCGGCTTCTTCGCGCCGTTCATCCTGCTCACCTTCCTGATGGCGTTCGTGGTGCAGGAGATGACGGTGCGGCTCGGCGCGGCGACGCATCGCGGCCATGCCGAACTCATCTTCCAGCGTTTCGGCCCGTTCTGGGGCTATTTCGCCATGGGCGACCTCGTGTTCGGCAACCTGCTGACGCTGGTGACCGAGTTCATCGCCATCCAGGCGGGCGGACTTTATTTTGGGCTGCCATCCTGGCTTTCGGTGGCGATCGGCGTGGCGCTGGTCTTCGGCTCGCTGGCCTTTCGCCGCTACGCGACCTGGGAACGCGTGCTGATGGGGCTGGCGGTGTTCAACCTGCTGTTCGTTCCCGCGGCCTTGCTGGCGCATCCGGACGGCGCGGCGCTGGCCCATGCGTTCGCTGCGTGGGGGCCGCTGCCGGGCGGCTTCACCACGGCGTTCCTGACGCTGATCCTCGCCAACGTCGGCGCGACCGTGACCCCATGGATGATCTTCTTCCAGCAGAGCGCAGTCGTCGACAAGGGCATTGCCCGGGCCGACGTGCCGCAAAGCCGGATGGACACCGCGATCGGCGCGGCTCTGGCCGCCGTGGCGGCCATTGCGACGCTGGTGGCGGCCGCGCCGCTGTTCGCGGCGAAGGTCGACGTTTCGCAGTTCGCCAACGGCGCCGATTTCGCCACCGCGCTGGTTCCGCTGATCGGCTCGACCGGCGCCACGCTGTTCGCGCTCGGCATCCTGGAGGCGGGGCTGGTCGCCGCGATGACGATCTCCACCAGTTCGTCCTACGCGCTCGCCGAGACGGTTTCGGCGAGCGAGAAGGCGTCGGCGCGGCACAGCCTGAACCTCGACTTCGCGCATGGCCGCCTTTTCTACGGCGTGGCGATCGGCTCGACGATCCTGGCGGCGGGCGTCGTGCTGATCCCCGGCGCGCCGCTGCTCGCAATGACGCTGACGGTCAACGTCATCGCCACGTTGTTAATGGCGCCGGCGCTGCTGCTGCTGCTGCTGCTCGCCAACGACGCCGAGATCATGGGCGATCTGGCGAACGGCCGGTGGGCCAATCTGGCCGGAGGAACGATCGTCGTCGCCATCGCCTTGGTCGGCGCGCTCTACGGCGTGATCACGGCCTTCCCCAACCTGTTGCCCAAGTAGGAGAAATTCCATGGCGTACGATCCCGCGCTGGTCAGCGCGCTCGAACCCGATCAGCTCGTAGCCGCGAAAATGCGCCCGTACCCGCGTCGCGAATTGACCAAGGGGGTTGTGGCGCTGCTGGTTGTGCTGCGCGTCTTCATCCTGATCGCGGTCCCGATCGTCATCTACGCGTTCGTCCACGCGCTGCTGACGCCGCAATAGGCGTCGCTCGACTCGTCAGAGCACGGCTTAGGCGTCTCTCGCGACTCATTTATTCGCGACAGCCGCGATTGCCGACTTGAAGTCTTCGTTCGGCTGCTTCTTACAATAATCGACGGCCTTGGACATCAGGGCGGCGTCTGCGCGATCGTCGCCCCCGAGCGCCGACGATTTCTTTTCGCCTGCGACATAACCTTCCAAGAACGCCATGAACAACGTGGTGTAAGGTGGGCTCGTGGCGACATAATCCAACACCACGTCGCAGGACATGTCGCCGACCCCCGGTTGAGGCGAGGCGGCCGTCGGGCAGAAAACCAGGGTCACCGGCAGCAGCGCGACGCCGACCGCCGTTGACTTGGCGATAAACAAGGAACGCATCCGGCGGATGTGAGCCAAAGCGCCCCGCCAATGGGCGCAAGAGGGATAAGCGTTCAATCGATCGCTTCGCTCGGCAAAAGAGCGCCCTTTTCGCCTCTCCATATTCGCCCCCTTTCCCGCTCACGCCGCCCTTCGCATCGCCCCGCTCGCCGCGTCATAGAGCGACTTGGCGCCGAAGGCGATGAAGATCAGGCCGACGACGCGCGTCACGATGACGCCGTGGGTGAGGAAGAAGCGCCTCACCGCCGGCAGCCCGGCGGCGAAGATCAGCGTCGCATCGGCGGCGAGGAAGCCGGCGAACGCCGCCGCCAGCATCTGCGGCGCGTCGCCGAGATGAAGCTCGGCGACATAGGGGGCGACGATCGCCGAGAACATCGCCAGCGCCACCGGGTACGCCTTGGGGTTGGTGAGGCCGAAGGCGAGGCCGGTCGCCAGCGGCCGGCGGGCGCCGATGGTGCGCGGCGGCGCGTCCGTATGCGTCATCACCGCGCGGGCGCCGAGAACGATGAGGTAAAGCCCGCAGCCGGCGCCGAGCAGCTCGAACAGCGTCGCCCCCAGCCGGTTGGCGCCGAGGATCGCGCCAACCGCGAGGCTGCCCCAGGTCAGGTCGCCGACGAGATGGCCGCCGATGAACCACGCTCCCGCCGCGCGCCCCTTGGACGCGGCGAGGGTGAACAGCGCCAGGAACGCCGGCCCCGGCGAGACGACGTAGAGATAGGCGGCGACGGCGCTGGCGAACAGAATCTTGTGATCGATCACGGCGGCTTCTCCCGCGCCAGGCGCTTCAGTTCGTAGAGCGCGGCCTGCGCGTCGCGCGGCGTCAATTCGTCGGCGTCGATCTTCTCCAGCGCCTCGCGCAGCGGATCGGGGCCGGGCGGGGCCGGCGGCTCGTAGGAGAACAGCGGCAGCGCGTCGAGGCTCGCCAGCGCGCCGCCGGCGCGTCTGGCCGTCTCCAATTCGCTCAGCACGGCGCGCGCGCGCTTGATCACCGCTGGCGGAAGCCCGGCGAGCTTGGCGACCTGAATGCCGTAGGAGCGATCCGCCGCGCCGGGGATCACTTCATGCAGGAACACCAGCGCGCCCTTCCACTCGCTGACCCGCATCGTCAGATTGAACAGCCGCGGCAGCGTTTGAGAAAGCTGGGTCAACTCGTGGAAGTGGGTGGCGAACAGCGTGCGCGAGCGGTTGACCGCGTTGAGATGCTCGACGCAGGCGAAGGCGATCGAAAGCCCGTCGAAGGTCGCGGTGCCGCGGCCGATTTCGTCGAGAATGATCAGCGAGCGCTCGGTGGCTTGATTGAGAATCGCCGCCGTCTCGACCATTTCGACCATGAAGGTCGAGCGCCCGCGCGCGAGGTCGTCGGCGGCGCCGACGCGCGAAAACAGCCGGTCGACGACACCGATGTGGGCGCGCCGCGCCGGCACGAAGGACCCCATCTGCGCCAGCGCCGCGATTAGCGCGTTCTGGCGCAGAAAGGTCGATTTGCCCGCCATGTTGGGGCCGGTGACCAGCGCGATGCGACCGCCCTCGCCGGGGCGCCCCGAGAGGTCGCAGGCGTTGGCGACGAAGGGCTCGCCGCGCGCCGCGAGCGCCGCCTCGACCACCGGATGGCGCCCGCCCTCGATGGCGAAGGCGAGAGAATCATCGACCTGCGGGCGGACCCAGTCGCGCTTGACCGCTAATTCGGCGAGCGCCGCGGCGACGTCGATCTCGGCCAGCGCGGCGCCGAGGCCGCGCAGCGTTTCGCTCTGATTAAGGCACGCCTGACGCAGCCGCTCGAACGCCTCCAGCTCCAGCGCCAGCGCGCGGTCGGCCGCCGAGGCGATGCGCGCTTCGAGATCGATCAGCGCGTTGGTGGTGAAGCGCATCGCCCCGGCCATCGTCTGGCGATGGATGAAGGTCGCGCTCATCGGCGCTTTCAGCAGCGCCTCGCCCTGCGCCTGCGGCGTCTCGATGTAATAGCCGAGGAAATTGTTGTGCTTGATCTTGAGCTGGCGCGTCCCCGCCTCTTCCGCGTAGCGCGCCTGCATCTCGGCGACGACGCGCCGGCTTTCGTCGCGTAAACGTCGCGCCTCGTCGAGCGGGGGGCAAGCGCCGGCGCGCACGAAGCCGCCGTCGCGCCGATTGAGCGACAATTCGTCGGCGAGCGCAGCGCTGAGATCGCGCGCCAGCGCGCCGTCGTTGCGGCCGAGCCGCTCGCGGCAGCCGAGCAGCGCCGGCGGCAGGGCTTCAACCGCGCGAAGCGTCTCGGCGATCGCGGCGCTCGCCGCCAGGCCGTCGCGCAGCGCGGCGAGATCGCGCGGGCCGCCGCGATCGAGGCCGAGACGCGACAGCGAGCGCAGGAAATCCGGCGCCGCGGCGAGGCTCTTGCGCAACGCCTCACGCAAGGCCGGCGCCTCGGCGAGAAACGCGAGCGCGTCGAGCCGCTCGTTGATCTCCTGGGAGTCGGCGAGCGGGCTCGCCAGCCGCTCGGCGAGCAGGCGCGCGCCGGCGGGCGTCGCGGTCAGGTCGATCACGGCGAAGAGCGAGCCCGCGCGTTCGCCCGACAGCGTGCGGGTGAGTTCGAGATTGGCGCGCGTGGCGGCGTCGATTTCGAGGCCGGCGCCGCGCGCGCGTCGCGTCGGCGGTGCGAGGCGCGGCGTCGCGTCGATCTGGGTGCGCTTGAGGTAGCGCAGCGCCAGCGCCGCGGCGGCGATTTCGGCGCGGGTGAACTGGCCGAAACCCTCCAGCGTCTCGACGCCATAGAATTCGCGCACCGCCTGCTCCGCCGACGCGCCGTCGCTCGAATCGCGCCCGAGCGGCGTCGCGGCGACGCGCGTCTCCGCGACCAGCCGGGAAAAGGAGGGATCGTCGAACAAGGCCTGCGGCGCGACGATCTCGCTC
>Ga0326728_10016783_pt1 | contig 14843 bp, 12 predicted proteins | sample MB3enrmetagenome_FD_207602 | JGI IMG/M metagenome (GOLD analysis project Ga0326728, IMG submission 207602) | Lab enriched peat soil microbial communities from McLean, Ithaca, NY, United States - MB31MN | ecosystem: Environmental > Terrestrial > Soil > Wetlands > Peat | place: USA: New York...
GATACGGAACGATTCGCTTCGGACACCGGCATTTCCTCTATCGAGTGGATGAAACTACGCGATAAACTAATGATACCTGAGTTGCGCTCATCGCTCGCCTGCCGCGTGACCCCAAACCCTTCCTCGTATAGCATCAATTTCAGATGCGGCGCACGCTCTCCATCTTCCTGATTCTGATTTTTAGTCTGGGGCCGCTTGCGGCAGCCCTCCCAGCTAGCGACGACTCGCGTCTCCCGCCCTGCTGCCGCCGTCACGGAGCCCACCACTGCGCCATGTCGATGCGGATGGCCGCTCTAATGGTTCAAGCTGCATCCGGCAAACCTATCTTCACCGCTCCCGCAACCTGCCCCTATTTCCCCGGTTACACAGCCGCGCCCGCGTCGACAACTCATGCGCTGGCCGCCTCTCCGGTCAGCCTGCCGGTTCTGCTCGCGCTGGCTCATTCGCCCGCCGCCGGCCGCGCCACTGCCCGCCTGAGCCAAATCCGCACCCGCGCAAGCCGCGGACCTCCCACAAACCCTCTCGGCTGAAAATCAACTTCATCTTCTTCGCCATGCATTCTACGCGCCGCTGCGTCCGCGGTTCGCAAGATCGCGTCTGCCCCAGCCCATTTCTTCGGAGGCTCGTACTGTTATGCGTCTTTCTTCCTTAGCTGCGGCTCTGCTCGTGGCCGCATCCATCTCTGCTCTGGCCAATGTATTTGCCACCGTGCATGGGGTCGTCCACGATCCGCAGCATCGGCCCATCGCCGGCGCGGATGTTACCCTGCAGGCCGCCGATTCCGCCTTCACTCTGCGTGCCAAAACCAACTCGGACGGCGAATTTGAACTGCCTCAGGCGCCCATCGGCGTCTATCGGCTGCAAGTCGCCGCTCCGGGCTTTGCCGCCGTCTCCGAGCCGCTCACCATCGCGTCGGGCACCAACCCCATCCTGCATATTGCACTTCCGGTAGCTCCGGCCACGCAGACTGTCGTCGTGGAGGGATCGGCCAACTTCGGCTTGGCCACCGATTCGGTCACGCCCACTACGCTCATCACCCGCGCAACGATCGACGAGACCCCCGGAGCCAGCCGCACCATCGGCATGGAGATGATCACCAATTACGTGCCGGGAGCGTACATAGCCCACGACATGCTGCACATGCGCGGCGGCCACCAGACCAGTTGGCTGATCGACGGAACTTCGATTCCCAATACCAAGCTGGCCTCCAACGTCGGCCCGCAGATCGATCCCAAGGACATCGACTCGCTCGAGGCCCAGCGCGGCAGCTATGGAGCGGATGTGGGCGACCGCACCTATGGCGTCTTCAACGTGCTGCCCCGCAACGGCTTCGAGCGCAACCGCGACGGGGAGATACTCTTCTCAGCGGGAAACTATTACAGCGGCGAAACGCAACTCTCCCTCGGCGACCACTCGGAGAAGAACGCCTGGTACGCCAGCCTAGCCGGTTCCCGCTCAGACTACGGCCTGGCCCCGCCGGTCATTGCCCTTTACCACGATGCGACAAACTCAGAAAGCGGCTTTCTCTCGCTGATTCGCAATCAGACCCCCAAGGACCAACTGCGCCTGAACGCACAATATCGCCAGGATTACTTCCAGATTCCCTACGATCCCGACCCCAGCGACTGGGAGCAGGCCAGCCAGTATTACGAGTCATGGGGTTTGCGCGACGGGCAGACCGAGCGCGACTCCTTCGTGCTCGCCAACTGGGTCCACACTCTCTCGCCCAAGGCTCTGTTTTCCGTCGCGCCCTTCTATCACTTCAATCAGGCCGACTATGACTCACCCTCCACCGACCAGCCCGTGGCGACCACATGGCACCAGAACTCGAACTACGCGGGCGGCCAGGCTGATAGCCGCTTGGACGCGGGAGCAAATAGCTTCTCCGCGGGAGTTTACACCTTCTATCAGGCAGAGGACGATCTCTTTGGCTTACGGCCCTTCGGCCTGCCGGAGGATTCCGCCGCCTCCAACGCCAATGCCAAGCTGGTCGAGTTTTATCTCAGCGACCACCTGCGCCTGGGCCAGTACATCACCCTGCTCGGCGGTGAGCGATTCTCGATCTATCGCTCCGCATTGAATGAGTCGGCGATCTATCCCCGCATCGGCGCGACCTTGGAAGTGCCGCGGCTGCACTGGGTGCTGCGCGGCTTCTACGGCCACTACTTTCAGCCCGCGCCCATTGAAACCGTCTCCAGCGCGGTACTGAACTATGCGCAAACCCTCGGATCAGGCGAAAACACCTTCACGCCCCTTCCCAGCGAGCGCGACGAAGAGCACCAGTTCGGCATTCAAATGCCATATAAGGGCTGGCTGCTCGACGTGGCTAACTTCAAAAACCGCGTCAATAACTTCCTCGACCACTCCAACCTCGGCGAATCGAATATGTACTTTCCCATCGCCGTTCAGGGCGCGCTGGTCCGCGCCTGGGAGCTGACTCTGCGCTCGCATGAGCTGGCGCACTTAGGCCAGTTTCACCTGGCGTATTCCAATCAAATTGTCCAGCAGCGCGGCAACATTATTGGCGGTTTCACGTGCAGCCTGCCCACGGACACAGCCTGCGATCTCGGCCCCGGCTACATGACAATGGACCACGATCAGCGTAATACTCTCAACACCGGCTTTACCGCGCATCTGCCTCAGCACACCTGGTTCTCGACCAACGTCTACTACGGCTCCGGCTTTGCGAACGGCCTGGCCGGTACGGGTCAAGGCCCTTACAACGGAGCGCATCTGCCCGTGCATACCACCTTCGACGTTTCAGCCGGCCGCAATCTCGGCGAGCGGTGGAAATTTTCGGCATCTGTGCTCAACGTCACCAACCACCGCGTCCTGCTTGACAATTCGATCACCATCGGCGGCTTCCACTTCAACAATCCACGAATGTTTTCGGCTCAGTTGCGCTATCGCTTCCGCTTTTGAGCGGAGTCCGTCAATGCGTTTGCAGATTATATCCTCAAACGGAATATCATCGGAACCATGGCTACACTCTTCGAAAAACTCAACCTCAAGGATCATCAGGAGATCCTCGTGCTGCACGCGCCGGAGAGCTTCGAGCCGGAGCTGGCGCGCCTGCCCGTGATGACCATCCATCGCCATCTCGAATCCGTTGCGGAGATTCGCTTCTCGCTCGTCTTTGTCACCCGACAGAGCGAGGTTGACGCGCTTGTCCCCCAGGTCGCCGCCAAAGCCAAGGGCGACGCCACCGTCTGGTTCGCCTATCCCAAGGGCGCGTCGAAGAGATACACGTGCGATTTCAATCGCGACACCGGCTGGAACGCCCTGAAGGCCGCGGGTTTCGACACCGTGCGTGCCGTCGCTATCGACGAGGACTGGACCGCGCTGCGCTTCCGCCGCAAAGAGTACATCAAGTCCCGTTAGCCCGGCACCGGGTGCCCCACCTTCGGCGCCCGCCGCGGCGGACGAGTCGAAGGATCTGCATTTTCGTTTCGTCCGACAACAGCGTGAAGGCAGGTTCATTCCACCACAAACAGTCCCGGCAGCACCTCGCCGGCCTTGCCCTCCACCACATGCGTGAATGCGGATGCGTTCAGCGGCGCTTCCGGTCCAACATAGACCGTGCGCGCGCCGCCCTGGCGCGCCCAGTGAACAAAGCTGGCCGCCGGATACACCGATCCCGAAGTGCCCACCACCACCATCAGCGTCGCCTTCCCGATCTCCGCCTGAATGCGCTCCATCTCCAGCGGAATCTCGCCGAAAAAGACGATATGCGGGCGCATTCTCCCTCCGCAGGCGCAGCGGCCCACCTCGTCCAGGCTGCGATAGATGGCATGATCCTCCACCGGCGGCCGTCCGCACTCCCGCTCGCAGCGCGCCTTGGCCAGCTCGCCGTGCATGTGCACCATCCGCGCCGAACCCGCCCGCTCGTGCAGATCGTCCACATTCTGCGTGCAGAGAAAGAAGCGTTCGCCCAGCCGCGCCTCCAGCTCAGCCAGTGCAACGTGCGCCGGATTCGGCTCAGCCTTCGCGCCGTCCGCCCGCCGTTTCGAGTAAAACTCCCACACCAGCACCGGATTGCGCCGCCACGCCTCAGGAGTGCATACCTCCTCGACGCGATGCCCCGCCCACAGCCCGTCCGAGGCGCGAAATGTCGGCAATCCGCTCTCCGCGCTGATGCCCGCCCCGGTCAGCACAAATACCCGGTCCCCGGCGGCGATGGAAATCTTGTTCATGGTCTTATTCCTGATGAATTGAATGGATAACAAACCTCTGACAGCATTTTAGGCTGTCAAATATAGCTGGAATCCCATTTCTACAACCTGCATATAAACCCAAAATGATGCCTTGCGAAATGCCATGTTTTTTTTGACGCATGTTCGATTTGCGCAACCTGCTTGTATTGGTTATATCGTTGATTCTATGCTGCTTTATCGATGCGCGCTTTTACGTTGCGCTTGGCCTTGCCCTCCACGGTAATCGACAAGTAAACTGAACCCCTTGCCAATTATGGGGCATGCGCTATGTTGAACTTCCTTCGTCGGCATCTCGACGAACTGATGACCGGGTCTTTTCTGTTTCTGGTCCTGGTGCTGGTGCTGCTCCGCCCTGTCGACTTCGCGACACCGGTCGGCCGGGTCTTCGCGCAATGGGTGCTTGGCGCCGCCGGCGTGCTGGTCGCCGTGCTCCTGGTTGCGGCGCGCTTCAGCCGCCTCGCCCGCGGCCTGCTGCGCATCGTCCTCGAAATCGGCCCCATGGTCGTTGCCGTAGTGGGCTATGTGAGCCTCAAGCTGTTGCACGCCTCCGCCATAACGGATTGGCTCCATATCTCATCCAAAGACCAGTGGATGATGGCCGCCGATGTCGCCCTTTTCGGCAAAACGCCTTATCTGTGGTTTACCCAGTGGGGGCTCGATTCCCGCCCCTTCATTCAGGTCATGGCCTCTTTCTACGGCCTCTATCCCTTCACCCCCGTAATTCTCCTGGCGTGGTTCATGTACCAGGGCGACATGCGGCAGTTGCGCCTCGTCCGGCGCGCCGTCCTCATCTCGCTCTATTGCGGTTACTGCGTCTACATTCTCTTTCCCGTCTCCGGCCCTCTCGCTCTCACAACCCCGGCAACGCCCCTCTTCGTCGAGTCCACCTTTACTTACAGGTTCCTCGTGGACAACTTTCGCTACGCCGGCGACTGTTTTCCCAGCCTGCACACGGCAAACCCCTGGCTCATGGTTTGGCTATGCCGAGGCAAGCTGCCGCGCTGGCTGATGGCCGTGGCCATCGTAGTCTGCATGGGCATCACCCTCTCCACCATCGCCCTCCGCGTTCACTTCGGCATCGACGATCTTGCGGCGTTCGCTTGGGTTTTTCTGATCTCTTTTCTGGCCCGCGCCTCCCTCCCTCGCGAAACAGCGCCCTGTCCGGCTCCCGTATAGACAAAACCGCCGTTCACCAAATCGCGACTCTGAAATCACATGATTCAGCCCTGTGATCTCCATTGAGTCACCACCGCGTCGCCGGAAATCGGCGCCGATGCGGCATGAGAAGCTAAGTTGTTGATTTAATTGGCGTCCCCGACGGGATTTGAACCCGTGTTATCGCCGTGAAAGTGGTCATCCGTCTCGTAAGTTATTGAAAACAGACGGCATGGATAGCACCTAAAGGCCCTTTCAGGCATGGTTGGAACGGGTATCGGACTGTTAATGGACCATAATTTGCGAAGCGCTCTGGAGCCAAAACAATGGAACCAGAACTTCGAACCATTCTCGAATATTCTCCTAACAAGCCTCCACGCTCCAAACTGGAGCCCCACCGCGAACTGATCCGCGAACTTCGCCGCAAAGGGCGGACCTATCGCGAAGTTGCCCGCCTCTTCCACGAGCGTCTGGGGCTGGATGTCGCACTCAGCACCCTCCACTCCTTCGTGAAAGTCCGCGCAAAGCACCGCAAACGAACGCAATATGAGCTGCCGTCAGTGGGCCTGGCTGCGGCAGAGTCGCCAGTACTCGAACGCGTTGCCGCTCTCAAGGCAAAGCCCGCGGTGCGGGAAGCGAAGCGCGCCCGCTTCGTCTTCCGTGAGAACGAACCCCTGACCCTGACAACCAATGGAGGTGAACTATGACGGTCAATACGAAGCGTGTTGTCTTCACGATGGGCGGTAAAGGCGGAGTCGGCAAAACGGGCGTCATGGTCGCCCTGGCCGAATGGTTTGAGGCCAATCAGATTCCTGTCACGCTGCTCGATCTCGACACAGAGAACAAGGCGCGTGGCTCCCTGCAACATTTCTTCAATAGAAGGGTCACCAAAGTCAACATCCACACGCCTGCCGGACTCGACGCCTTCGTCGATCATCTCGATGGCGGCACGCCCATCATTCTTGCCGACATGGGAGCCGGCTCCGGGCAGGTTGCGGCCGACTGGTTCGAGTCGATGTACGAAGATGTTGCTGCAACCGGTATCCGCTTTACAGCGGTTGGCGTGGTCACCCCTGACCCAGCCAGCGTCGAGAGCGTCCTTGCCTGGGCAAACCGCCTCCAGGATCGGGTCCAGTACGTCATCGTCGAGAACGCAACCAGCGCCTTGGCGGACTTCACCTACTGGAAGTCTACGGAGCAGGCAAATCGCTTCCGCGAAGCCTTCTCTCCGGATATCTTGCAGATGGAGTTTCGGCTGGCCGAGCTCGAAAACCCTGTCCGCCAGCATGGTATCCAACTCGGGCAGGTTGCAGATCGCAAAGCCGAAGTTGATGAGCTGAGGCGGGCGTCTCTCGTCATGCGCGCGCAGAGCTACCGGCGACGGCTCTTCTCTGAATTCGACCGGGCAAGGCAGGTGTTCCTGCCATGAGTACGGAACCGGTAAGTTCCAATATTCCAGTTGCCGCAGCGGGAGAGCCGACTCTGTTCGACTCTCTCGCGCGGCTTGTCCCTGAGGAGTTGCAAACCGCATATTATCGCGTTCTCGCACATACTCGGAAGCTCAGCCCCGATGACGAGATGTTGCGCATTCTCGAAGCGATGGGCATCCTGGCTCTGCTAACCCGCCAAACGCCGATGGAGATTGCTGAGGAGCGCGAGCGCTTTCAGGAGATGCTCGACCTTCATCAGCAGTTTTCAGACGAAGCGCAACAGAAAATGCTCGGCTATGTCTACGAGTTGGAGAAGCGGATTGCTCGACTGCCCGAGAAGATCGAAGCCGGGCTGGATGCACAGAAGATTGCAAGATTGCTGAGTGAAAGTCTGCGCCAAAGTTTTCTCGAATCTGGCTTGCCCGCCGCGGCTAGATGTCTGCAAGGAACCAGCGCGATGATGACGCGCGCCCAGAAGGAACTCTCTGCCGCGCTCGGCAATCTGAGTGATCCAAAGAGCGGAGCGGTCGCTCAAGTTGAGTCCGCGAACAACCGGCTCACGCAGTCTCTGGAAAAGCGGGAGAAGGCTCTTGATGCGCTCTTGCAACAACTGAACACTTATCTGCTACGTTTCTGGATTCCGGTGATCTCCACCGCAGCCCTGATGATCGGACTGATTGCTGGCATGAGGATAGAAGGCTGCATGGACTCGGTTCCCCTGGCGACTACGAAACCAACGCCAATGGTACTGCAAGCTGTTCCAAATCCCGAACCACAGGCGAATGGCGCTCCGGCTGGCAATCTAAAGCCGCGACGCGAGAGGCAAGAAAAGGCAAGAAGCGACGCCCAAGATGAGCGATAGAGAGGCCAGCTATCGCTCATGGGTCCGACAGCCCACTGTCTCATTGCCGATCTCTCGGCGTAGCCCTATTGTCTGGATATAAAGTGACATTTAATAAAGTGACAAGTCGCGATAGTGCTTGCCGGTGACGGGATTGAACGGAGCCTGCGGGTCTCCGGCTTAGTCCGGGTCCCAGGGTCGCATCCAGGACTTCACGACTTTCTCAAGTTCGGAGACGATGCGGTCGGCAAACTCTTGCATCGGATCGCGGTGAGGTGAGTCGCTCATTCGTTCTTTCCTCCGAATTCGCCCTGATTGCGAAATTTGGGAGGATCTGTGAAGACGGCGTTTGCGGCTCCGTGTGCGTCTGGTTTTTTGTGCTTCGGAAGTCTTCGACATGGTCGGCCCTTTCGTTTGAGTGACCCCCACGGCGGGGGCGAAAGAGGGCACATCCTGCCGGCGGCCGGAGCGCGGCGGTAATAGGATTTTGGGGTGACTGCCCCGCCCCAGAACGCAAGTCGTCGGTAGTGGAGGGGGAGCCAAAATCCGTCATTGACGGCAAGCGACGCGGCTACTGTGCCATCGCACCTCTGTCATGGGGGCAGTCAAAATCGCTAACTTATGACAATGGGTCAGACTGACGGCAATGGTCCCAGTTCCAGGTTGTGTGATCGGTCTCATTCCCTTCGGTGAGCTCATGGGGGGCGGAATTAGGTACCTTAGAAAGAACGTCTTGCCGTAAAACGCCGAACGCAGGACAATGAAGCAACGCCGAATCCTGTGAGCCGCGAAGATTCACGTCGATGGTTTCGATGGGACGCGCCAATGTCTTAGGTGGGCCAGTGGAAGTTGTCATCCCTAGAGTGTTCGCAATCGATGAGAAGACTGTCCGGAAGAATCCCATCCAACAGCTCACAGCGAGCGCACGTAAGGTTCGCGGGAATCTCGCGACGTTTACCTGTGGCAACCTCAAAGGCTTTCTGTTTGAACCAGTAGATGGAACAGAAACCATCCTGATAGTCCCACCGAAAGCAAAGAACCTACCGGAGAACCATTCCCTCATTATCGGGGGTGAAATCACAGACCAGAGCGATGAGGTAGATCTGTCGAAAGGTATCTGGTTGCGGAATTCGTTAGTTCGCATTCAAGCTGTCGGAAGGCCTTATGAACAGGAAATCCAAAATGTCATTGATTCTTGGGAAGGAGCATTTTCCTATATCCAGGAAGATTCAGAAAAGCATATAGACGGTCTCCGTGCACCGCAGATCGGCGCTTTGCATGCAATCCATGCACACTGGGCAGTTTCACAGGCTACTGCGACAATCGTTATGCCCACAGGGACTGGGAAGACCGAGACAATGCTGTCGATCCTTGTGACAGCGCAATGTCGGAGGCTTTTAGTTGTGGTTCCCTCCGATGCATTGCGCGATCAGATTGCTGAGAAGTTCGTCACCCTGGGCTTACTCAAGAAGCAAGGTATCGGATTGCTTTCGCAAAGCGCCCAATTCCCGGTTGTTTGCAAACTTGAACATATCCCGCTGGATTTGGCCGAGTTGGATGCCCTTGCAGAACGAGCGCAGGTCATTATTACAACGAGCTCCATTGTTGGCCAATGCTCAGAGGAACTACAGAGCCGGTTTGCTCTCCACTGCCCCTATCTTTTCATCGATGAAGCGCATCATGCGGAAGCGCCTACATGGAGTGCGTTTAAGGCTCGGTTTTCTGGCCGACGGATTGTCCAATTTACGGCGACGCCGTTCAGGGAAGACGGACGACCACTGGACGGAACTATCGTGTTCAAGTATCCGCTCAAGAAGGCGCAAGAAGATGGGTATTTCAAGCCGATCAACTTCGAACAGGTGACGGCATTTAATTTGAAGCAGGCGGATAAAAAGATTGCGAAAACAGCAATTCGCCGACTTCGTGCGGAACTCGATAAGGGCCACATTCTCATGGCACGAGTTGAGAATGTAAAAAGAGCTCAACAGGTCTATGAACTTTACAAATCTGAGGCGGACCTCAAGCCTGTTCAATTGCATACAGGAATCACATCGGTAAGGGCTCGTGAAATTGCGCGCCAACAGCTCATATCTAAGGAATCTCGGATTGTTGTTTGTGTGGACATGCTCGGTGAAGGCTTTGATCTGCCCGAGCTTAAGATTGCAGCGTTTCATGATATACGAAAATCTCTCGCGGTCACCCTTCAGTTGGCAGGCCGCTTTACAAGAGCGCGTGAGGACCTCGGGAATGCCACATTTATCGCGAACGTCGCTGACGTGAACGTACGCGATGAATTGAGGAAACTGTACACGCGCGATCCTGACTGGAATGTTCTGCTGCCAGCTCTCAGCGAAAAAATGATCGGAGAGCAAAGCTCTCTTCAAGATTTCATCCGCGACTTTGCCGAGTTTCCCTCTGAGATCCCGCTCAAGGCTGTGAGGCCGGCAACCAGTGCCGTTGTCTACGCTACGCGATGCGACGATTGGCAGCCAGAACAATTCAAGGCTGGCATCCCTGCTCCTAATTCTTGCGCGCGCATTCATCACACAATCAATCCCCACCAACATACTCTAGTGGTTGTGACAGCTCGTCGCGTCGGAATGCTCTGGACGGATTCGGAGAGCCTCTTTGGCTGGGAGTGGGAACTCTATGTTGTCTATTGGTCCGCTGAGAAGAACCTTCTGTTTATCAATAGTTCGAGTAACAAGGGAGAATTCGGCGCAATGGCGCAAGCTTTGACAGGAGATCAGGCGACGCTGATTTCCGGACCCCGCGTATTCAGAACATTTTCAGGTATCAACCGACTCCGACTGCAAAATGTCGGTTTGACGGAGCAGATCGGCCGCAATGTCAGATATACCGGGCGCATGGGCTCCGATGTGGAGTCGCGGTTAACCCAAGCGCAACTTGGGAATGCTCAAAAGTCGGTGCTTGCCGGTGTGGGATTTGAGAACGGCGTTCTTAGCTCAATAGGTGCGTCCCGAAAAGGCAGAATTTGGTCTCAAAAGCGTGAGCACCTCGACAAGTTTGTTGCCTGGTGCGATGGGATTGGTACTAAGTTATTGAACGACTCAATTGACCCCGACCACGTCCTACAGGGAACCCTTGTTCCCACGATAATTACGCAGAGACCCGAAAAGATGCCGCTCAGCATCGATTGGCCAGAATCGGTCTATACCGAATATGAGAATAATTGGTTCTTGACGCTCGGAGAGGCCGAATACTCCATGAGCGAACTCAGTATCAACCTTGTCGGCCCGGCTGCGAATGGTCCACTTCGGTTTGAGGTTGTAGCTGAGGATGCGCGATTGGAATTTGAGTTGGAACTGTTTGGCACAGAGGGGCATGAGAACTTCCGTTTTGCTTTACGCAGCGGAACGCAATCCGACGTGAAGCATGGTAGGGGAGCTCAGGCCAATTCTTTGGAGAGCTTTTTCTACGAGGACCCGCCTGTCATCTGGTTTGCCGATGGTTCGTCACTGGAAGGCAATCAATACATCGTGCTCAGAAGCCCCCAGCCCTTGTTCAATGCTACCCGTGCGGTTGTGTGGGATTGGACTGGCGTGGATATTACGAGCGAGTCTCAGGGAGAGCAAAGGCAACAAAATACAATTCAAGCCCGAGTGATTCGCGAGCTCACGCGTAGCGCGGAATATGACGTGATCTTCGATGATGATGGTGCAGGCGAACTGGCGGATGTTGTGACGGTACATGTTGTCGGGGGCTTGGATACCCCAACCAAAATCGAGATTGGTTTGTATCACTGCAAATATTCTCAGGAGGCAAATCCTGGTCATCGGCTGCAGGACCTCTATGAGGTTTGTGGACAGGCCCAAAAGAGCATCTGGTGGGCAGCCTCACCGCTAAAGAAGGCTGACCTTCTAACCCACCTTATGCGGCGCGAAAGTCTGAGAGTGGACAGGGCCAGACCGACAAGATTTGAGCGTGGCAGCATCGACACGCTCCAGACTATCCGGGAAATTGCCCACGTTGTACCTGTGTCTTTGACAGTTGCGATTGTTCAGCCCGGCGTCTCCAAGTCTCAAATCTCAAATGACCAACTCCAGTTGTTGGGTGTCACCGAAAACTACCTCGGTGAGATGTACCAGCTTGCTTTTCGCGTCATAGTCAGCGCATAACCGCCCTAAACATTGAGGAATCGGCGTGGATCGCGAGGAGTTTTCCTTTGTCCGGCAGATGGCATTGTGGGTAACCGGAGGTATGGACGAGCCGAATAAGGCTTGTCATGAATTTAGAAAAAGTAGTATATTTTTTCTAAATCTGATTGCAGGGCATACCGATGCAAACCATGCGGGATAAAGTAATTACGCGGATTGAGCGGCTTGGCGCAGGAAAGGCCTTCTCAGCAAAGGACTTTTTGGATATTGCCAGCCGGGGCACAATCGACATGGCGCTATCGGGCCTGACTCGCGACGGGACCATTCGTCGTATCCGGCGTGGGCTCTATGACATGCCAAGGGTCAACCCGGCCCTTGGAGGGGAACTGAGCCCAGATATTGATGAGGCTGCGCGCGCCATAGCCAGACGGCAAAGATGGAAGATTGTGCCGGAGGGTGCCTGGGCGGCAAACCTGCTTGGGCTGTCTACACAAGTGCCGTCCAAGATCATCTACCTGACCGATGGCCCCAACAATGAAGTGCCAATCGGACGCCGCATTATCCAATTCAAACACGCGCGTCCCAAAGCGCTGGCCGGACTCGACGGAAAGTTTGCGCTTGTGGTTCAGGCTCTCCGCCACCTGGGCAAGGATGGAGTAGGACCGCAAGAGATTGAAAAGCTTCGGGCAGGGCTGTCACCCGCCGAAAAACAGAGGCTCGTGAAGGCTACGCGATTCGGCGTAGATTGGATTTACGAAGTTGCCAACAGCATCGCGGAGAAGACAGCTTGAACAGCATCGCCCGGATGCCTGCAAACGAACGCGCGGAATTGTTCACCGAAACGGCGAGCCGCAAGAACCTGCCCGAGGCAATTATTGAAAAGGACTTCTGGGTTTGCTGGGTCCTGAAGCAGCTTTTCTCGCTCGAAGCCCTGACGGGACGGCTCCTGTTCAAGGGCGGAACATCGCTCTCGAAGATATTCCACGCGATCAACCGGTTCTCGGAAGACATCGACCTCGCCGTGGATTATGTGGCTCTCGGCTTTACCGGGGAACGGGATCCGAGGCGCGCGGAGCTCTCCAAGACAAAGCGCGCCGCTCTTCTTGCCGAGATGATGATCGAATGCCAGCGTTACATCGGCGGAGAATTCCTGGCGGTGCTTCAATCGCGGTGCCGGGAAATCCTCGGGACGAATGAAGCGTGGAGTTTGGAGGTCAGTAAGCAGGACCAGAACGTGGTCCAATTTCGCTACCCAACGGCCAGCGCGAAGAGCTTTGATTATCTCAATCCTCAGGTGGTGCTTGAGCTGGGAACCCATGCGGAATTTGTGCCGCATGATCGCTTCACGATCCGCTCGTTCGCAGCGGAGGAATTCCCAAACGTCGTCGCCGACGGCGACGTTGCCGTCGTCGCGCTGCTCGCAAAGCGGACCTTCTGGGAGAAGGCAACAATCCTCCACGCGGAATACCATCGCCAGCTCGAAAAGTCGCTGCCTGACCGCTATTCGCGGCACTACTACGACGTTGCCATGATGGCCCGGGGGCCGATCCGTGCCGAGGCACTTGCTGACACTGAACTTCTAGCGCAAGTTGTTAGGCACAAAGAGATGTTCTACCCTTCCGGCTGGGCTCATTACGAACTGGCGCGTCCCGGAAGCCTGCGCCTCGTCCCAAGAGAAGAGCGCCTCGCAGCGTTGGAAAGGGACTACCGGAACATGGGTGTGATGATCTTTGGGGAACCACCTCCGTTCGACTGGATATTGGGAACGCTGGCCGCGCTTGAAAAGGAAATAAACTCAGGCGCGCGAGAGTAAAGACGATGGCAACCTGATTGTTGAGGAGGATATTGGGGTCCCAGAAGCCCGCAAGGCGCTTCCCGCTCACAGGCCTTTGTTCTTTAATGAGCCTGTGACAGAAGAATTTAAGTCATTCCATTCCTGAGGAAATTCACCCTGCGCGGAAGCTGAAAGGCACCATGACGCAATTGAGGCGCGAATGTGAGGCGGTGACATGACGACAACGCTAAGGAAAATTTCGGAACTAGCGACCGTGACACCGGGGTTCTCGCCAAGCTCCGCGGAGCGGAAGAGATCTGGCAAGTACCTGCTGCTTGGGGGCCGCAACATTAAGAACGGCAAGCTCATCACCACGGATGCTGACTCTTACGTGGGCGAGATTGATCGTGAGAGCTTCCGGCGGGCCATCGCGAAGCCGGACGACGTCATCGTCTCCACACTCTTTGATCGGCGAAAGCTTTACCTTTACGACAAGGACGACCCGCCCGCTGTCGTCAACAATAGCTGTGCCATCATTCGCGCGGGACAACAGTCGGATTACATCATCACATACCTTAGAAGCGAGCAGGGCGGCAGGGACTTCCTCGAAAAAGCAACCAAAGCAACCAGCGGCAGGTTCATCCCGCGCGTGGCAACAAAGGATCTCGGCGAGATCAAGATACCGATTCTGCCTATAGAGAAGCTGGCCCGACTGGGGGACGCGCGAATTGAAAAGGCGTCAACGAAGCAACTCCTGGAACTCCAGCAAGAGCTCGAGGCCAAGAATGCCGAAATTGAGCGGCTACGATCCTCGCAGGCAAGTGTCGTGCGTTTTTACGAAAACCGGCTGCAGGCGGTGAAAGAACAATTGGCTACGGACAGCTTCGTCAGTCGCGTCAAGCATGGCGAGACTGCGACCTTGGAATTCAAGTCAAGCCTGCGCTACAACATTCGGGCGAACAGATTTGATAGAGATATTGAGAACGAAGTCCTCAAGACAATCGTCGCATTCTGTAACACAAAGGGTGGCGAGTTGCTGATCGGTGTGGCGGACGACCAGAGTATCGTCGGAATCGAGCACGACGGCTTCCCAAATGAAGACAAGTTTCAACTCCACTTACGCAATCTCCTCATGGACCGCATCGTCCCATCAGTCGCAGAGTTTGTCGATTTCAACATGGTCAAAATCGATGACAAGACCATCTGCCACGTCACATGTAAGCAGAGCAAGCGACAAGAGATTTGGCTGAAGCCCGACAAGAATTCGCCGGAACTCTTCTACGTCAGAATCGGTCCCTCATCGACTGAACT
>Ga0326728_10016785_pt1 | contig 14841 bp, 11 predicted proteins | sample MB3enrmetagenome_FD_207602 | JGI IMG/M metagenome (GOLD analysis project Ga0326728, IMG submission 207602) | Lab enriched peat soil microbial communities from McLean, Ithaca, NY, United States - MB31MN | ecosystem: Environmental > Terrestrial > Soil > Wetlands > Peat | place: USA: New York...
GCTGCGAAGTCGCTCGTCGGAGTGCTGCACCCAGACGACGGGAATCCGCTCCCGACGCGCCTTCTCGACAAGGGTGAGGACGTTCGCCACCACCGCGTCGCGCTGATGAGCCCGCTCGACGACGGCGTTCTGCACGTCCACGACGAGGAGCGCGGTGTTCTGCCGGTTCTGAAGTGTGGTCATGGTCTCTCCTCGCTCACGATGGAACCCCGTGTCCGCATGGGAGTCCAGTGTGGCACAGGTGCCGAGCTTTTGTAGAGCAGTCGCGCCGCCGGCTGCACATGGAAAGTCGGCAGCGAGCCGAAGCGCCCTTCCATATCCAATTCTCACCGTTTTGGGCGCCCTGCAACCGGATCGGACCGCGCAAACGCACTCCCAAGGAACAAATCGTGTTCCTTTTCATCCTGTCTGGCCAGGGCCAGTTGCACGCTTATGAGTACCAATCTGAAGATCGCCGGGCATCAACGGTATGATTTGCTAATCGCGATCAAGGGAGATTAAGTGCAAACCTCCGTTTTCCTGCAAGCCGCCCTGAATGGCGATCGAGTTCACCCATCAGCACCTCGGAGTTCGGATGCGATCGCGGTTGCTGCGCGTGAGGCATTGAATGAGGGCGCTCAATCAGTGCATGTTCATGCTTTTGACGATGAAGGTCGCGAGACGCTCGGCGGTGTTGCCTGCGCCAAGGTTCTGAAAGCGATTCGAGCCGTCTGCCCTGGAATTCCAATTTCTCTGACAACATCAGCAACGATCGTGGCGAATCCAGCACAGCGTTTCAGTGTGATTGAGGCTTGGTCCGAAATGCCTGATCTCGTGACTGCAAATCAGGGAGAATCTGGAATCGTTGAGCTATGCGAGTTGCTGCTGTCGCGAGGAGTAGGTATAGAGGCTGGATTGTTGACCGCTGAGGACGCGCAAACTTTCGTGCGTTCCGGATTGGCAGACCGGTGTCGCCGCGTCCTGATTGAGCCTCTGGACGAAGATCAGGATGCTGCTGTTCAGCATGCCACCGCTATGGAGGACATTGTGGTGCGCGCGGGCATCAAGCTTGAGCAAGTTCACCACGGTTACGGCATGGCGTGCTGGAAAGTCAATCAACGCGCCCTCGAAAGAGGGCACGGCATCCGTACGGGTTTGGAAGACGTCACGATACTTCCTGACGGCCAACAAGCGCGGGACAATGCTGATTTGATTCGCGCGGCGATGCGTCTGGTTCAAGCACAAAGGCTGCGTAATGCTGATCTGGATGGGTAACCGTAAACGCCCCAGGGTGCGACAGACCGAGTTTGCGATGAGAATCATGCTTTTTGCCACGGCGAATGGAGGCCGTAACGATGGCAAAGAGCAAGACAATGCGTAAACGGACACCCAAGCATGTTCTGAAGCTTCCCGACCTTGAGCAATCGAAGTCAGCCGTATTGAACAGCCTGACGTCTCGAAGCTCACAACGAACTTACGATCATGCGATCAGGGAATTCATCGAATGGTACTGTTCAGAACCCAGGCTCGCCTTCAACAAGACTGTGGTTACCCGGTACCGAATATCCCTCGAACAGCGGCGATACGCTTCAACCACCATCAACCTGCGCCTGGCTGCAGTCCGGAGACTGGCCTATGAGGCTGCTGATTGCGGTCTGCTCAGTGCAGACCTGGCTGCTGGGATTCGCCGGGTAAAGGGTGCGAAACGGCTGGGAGTGCCTGTTGACAATTGGCTGACTGCCGAACAAGGCAAGCGATTGTTGTTAGCGGCAGACGGCAAAAGTCTCCGAGGCAAGCGTGACTATGCGACATTGGCGATTCTTCTGGGTTGCGGGCTACGCCGGGCGGAATTGACCGCGTTGCGCGTCGAAGACATTCAGCAGAGAGAGGAACACTGGGTCATAGCCGATCTTGTCGGCAAGGGCGGCCACATACGAACCATCCCGGTCCCGGATTGGGTGAAAGCCGGAATTGACGCCTGGATGACAGCAGCCAGGATTACAACCGGAACGCTGTTTCGTTCGATCAACAAGGCTGGCAGGATTTGGGGCACCGGATTCAGCCCCAAGGCTATTTGGGGTGTGGTCAAAGAGAAAGCAAAGGACTGCCAGATTCCTTCACTCGCACCGCACGACCTGCGGCGGACATGCGCTCGGCTTTGCCATCAGGCCGGCGGTGAACTGGAGCAGATTCAGTTCCTTTGGGACATGTCTCTGTGCAAACGACGGAGCGGTACCTAGGCTGCAAACAACGATTCCGCGACGCGGTGAATGATCGGATTGGGCTCGAACCGGACCCGCAGGGATCTTCGTAGATCCCACACCGCTAGTCGACTTCGCGGTACTAATTCTGTCGACTTGGCGAAATCCCTGTTCAGCTGTTGATCAACTAGTAATTGCCGAGTAGGCGGTTACACGACCCGGACCTGCAAACTGACTAAAATGGCAGGCGACGATTGAGGGCGCTGAGCCGGGGCCCAGCGTAGGCCAGGCCCTTCAGGAGATCAGCCATGAGACAGCCCAGTTCCCTATCTATCCCTTTTGTCTTCGGCGCACTCGTCTTAATCGGCCCACAGCTTCAGGGTCAGGAGGAGCCGACTGAAACGCCTTCGATTCCATTGGTCTTCCACGAGGCGAAGAAAGTTGGGCTGGACCTGGTGGGTATGGGAATCGAGCTTACCCTTCCGCCCAAATGTGAAAAGAACGGCGCGATTGCATTTCTTGGGATCGACTTTCATCCGGGTGGGTCGGGCAGGTTTGCGGTGTATGAAGTTGAAGCGCCAGGGAAGTATCGAAGCTTCAACTTTGAGACTCTTGGGCTCAGGAAGGTAGAGGCTTCAAATGCGTTCGCGATCGACGATGACGGGGTGGCATACATGGTCGTCAAGGCGGTCACCTCTGAAGAAGCGTCGAAATCGGAAAAGACGCCGATACATCCGTTCCTCGTGAGCTTTGACAGGGACGGCCACGTACATTCGGAGAACGCACTCCCTTCAAACGAGATCGTGACGGGGCTAGGAGTCTTTCCCAGTGGAGAGTTGCTGGCCGCAGTCAAGGATCCAGATGGCACCGGCACCTGGAAGATTCTTGCTGCGGATGGTCACAGCCTTCGCGATACGCCTCCCGAAAGTCCTCACTCAGCGAAGATCGATATCCTCAAGGCGACGGAGGGGCAGACAATGGCGACGATCCCCGAGATCACGCCCTGGCAGGGAAACCTCCTCACGCTCTACGTCGGCAAAGGGCGGGTTACGGAATGGCGTGGCTCAGGAGTGACCCGCACCGTTGACCTTAAAACGCCCAAGGATCTGTCGGCGATGGGCATGATCCCATCTGCGAAGGGAAACTGGATGATCCTGCTTGGCAAGCACGTAGAATCGATCCCCGAGTTGGGTGGCATTCCTGGCACCCTGCCAGATTCTGTCGGGGAGTTCGACCCGGTGTCGGGTGAGTTCATCCGAATCTATCGAACCAGTGACGGAAACACAGGATTGGGCTTTGCATGTTTTCAGGATGGGGTTTTCACGTATCTCAAGCAGGACCCGAAGGACGGCTCTCTTCTGATTGGCTCGGCATCCGTCGAGAAGTAGTCTTGGGGTGGGTTCGATCGACTCGCTGCTGTTTGTGCTGACCGTCCTCGAGGTGAGCCGGTTCCAGGGGTGCAGGTCAACGCCACCCCAGCTGGTCGAAGATCATCTTGTTCAGGGTGCTGGGATGATCCGTGAATACTGCCTTTTCCAGATCGTCTTCCTCGCAGGCTTTCGAGTAAACTAGGCGCGATTCTCCATTTGCAATTCGCCTCCTCCAACAGAAACGAGTGCTCGAGGTCGTCACTTTCGTAGAATGCTCCGAATTGCACAAGCTTCCTGTCGACCTTCGCAGGATTGCTTACTATAGCGCATCGAGTCGTCTTGAGGGCTTTTCTGCGCAGGCCCAAAGGGGAGCCGTGAGCAGGAATGGTGGTCCGTCCGGCTAAAAATACTTTCCTTGATAGCGGCACCATCGATGTGCTACCCCATGGGATGCAAGCAGGACGGGCGGAACGATCAATGCCGAAATTCATCATGGCACTTTTTATCGGAGCACTCGCAGGGGTTGCGACCTTTGCCGAGACTCCGGACGCTTCTTATCATCGCCCAGTGGCCGTCGAGACTCTTTCTTACGTAGATGTCCACTACTATCATCCGGGATCAACCATCTACGTGAAGCTCAAGATGGCTTGGGAGGGGCTGGGTTGCTACCTTTTCAACGGCCAGGTCCTTCAAGGGAAGGTTGAGCTGGCGACCCGGCGGGGCAAAGGCCAAAAGGAATCCCAGCTGGCCATCTCCTTTCCTAATGTGCCGTGTGTAGGAAACAAATCCACGATGAATCTTGTATTGGCCGCCGTCGAATGGGATTCCGGCGTGACCAGGGTCCCACACGCACAGTACCCCGTAGTGAACTACAACTTGGTGCAAACCGGGAGCGTTTCGACCATCCAGGGCAGCTTTAACAGGGATGGGATGATGTTGATGGCTCTAAGCGAGCGGCCGAAGAACCAGATTCCGCTCAAGCCCGGTGACGTGCTGGGCATCGATGGCGTGACCCTGGAGATTGGCAAGGGTCCGGAGCGGAGCTCGCTCCTGAAGTCGACGACGCGGGATGTGCATCTGGAAAAGGAATCGCTGCTCTTGCTGGTGCCAGACAGTATCGTGTTTTCGAAAGGGCACGAGACAGACGGAGCGCGGTTGCTGGAGAGGCCGTCGGTTGCGGATTTGGCAGAGCCGGACCCTCCAGCGAATGCGAACATTTCACTGAAAGCGCCGCCGCTACCAGCACCGGCCGAGTTCCAACCATGCGAGCCGCCAGCCTGCGCCGTGGATTTGCCATCGAGCGACCGCGAGACGCAGGGAGCGCCATCGAAATCCATCGGAATCCGCGAATTGGGCTTCGCGCCGCGGCCGCAGAGGGAGTTGGAAGAGCTGAATGACGATGTGGCGCTGGCATGGCTGGGTCCGCAGCAGCTTCTTATAGCTTTCAACCCGCACACGCTGGTGGAGCGCGACGGGCAACCATCAACGGGCGCGGCGGTACGACGGATCCACGCAGTGGTGCTTGAACCGGCGACCAGCCAGGTGCTGAGCAGCGCCGACTGGTTCCTTCCCGACACGGGCGAGTTCCTGTGGCAACTTTCGGGCGGGCGCGTTCTGGTCCATGTGGGCAACGAGCTTCGGATCTACGGCGAGGGAATGCAGATCGAGCGGCAGATTCCGCTGGACGGGCCGCTGGAGTTTGTGCGGCTTTCACCGAACGGGGAACTGATGGCGATTGCCATTTTGCGGGAGACGCACACGCCGGAACAGCACGCGAACCTGCGCGAAAGCCTGGGCACGGAGCCGTCGGAGAATGTGGAGATTCGCGTGCTCGACAAGGACTTCAAGACAATAGCGCAGGCCACCACATCCTCGAAGATTATGCCTCCGGCGCTGCTGAACGAAGGGCAGGTGCAACTGCTGGCCAAGCCAAATGAGCAGTATCGGCTAACGCTGGCGCCGTGGAACGGGGAGACGACGACCGTGGCGCGATTCCCATCGGCATGCATTCCTGAAGTCTCGGGCTTTGCGCCGGACTTGCTTCTGGTAGTTACGTGCGCGCTGACCACGGGAGTGCATGAGTATCGCGTGCTGCGGCCGAATGGGAAGGTGGTTCTGCGAGGGCGGACAGACCTGCAGGCGATGGGCTATTCGGCGCAGGGTAACGGATGCGACTTTGCAGTTAAGAATCTGCACGCCACTCAGGCGATGTTGCATAGATCGGTCTTTCACGGATCGGATCTCGACTACGAGCAGGTGCGTGTCTTTCAGTCCAACGACGGGCGGCGGCTAATGTCTGTGCGGCTGCAAGCTCCGCCGCCGAGCCATGGGGCCTATGCACTGTCACCGGACGGGGCGCAGCTTGCAGTGATCGCGGATGCGAAGGTGAACCTGTTCGCCGTGCCTGTGCAGTGAGCCGGCTGGCGTGCTGGCCGCGGCATCGGCCTTAGATTGTGGCAAATGGAAAGTTCAACAGTTCTTCGCCCAAAATGACGTGAGTTCCGAATAGGCGATAACACGACCCGAAAGAGCGCGGGAGCACCAAAAAGCTGGGACAGGGGCGCTTAGCGGGCTTGGGCTGCAGAAACCTGTAATCTTCCTTGGCTGGGAGCAGCCAATAGATGAAACACGTTATCCGCTTCGCAGACTGGCAGCAATTCGGGTTCCGCGAGTTCGAGTTCGCGAAGGATATGCCCGTCTCTACGGGAGATTTCCGTTATGCGATGACGGGGCGCAGTCGCTACATCAGTCCATTTACCCTGAGAATCGACGAGTTTCTTAGTGGATTCAAGCAGCCTTCCCAACTGCACCTTGAATGAGCTTTCATCCGACGAAATGAATGAATCCAAGACCATGTTGTCGGGAAGCTGCGGAATCACAGAGCTCACTATTCCGTTCTCGTCCAATTCGACAATGGGCCTGTCCGATGTTCCAAGGGGCACAAGCAGTAAATGATCTCCGGAAGGGATGAGCTTGATCATCGAGATGAGAAGGTGAGGAGAATAATTGGCGGGGTCTCCCAACGAATCCGAGGCTGGCTTTGATGCTCTCAACACAGAATTGCTGTCGCTCAGTTGTATATCGCGGATGAAGGTTCCATTCGCGTCAATCAATTTCAAAGCCATTCGATGGTTTAAGGGCTCTTCAAATATGACAAGGATTCTTCCGGATCGAAATACACCGAACACGACGGGGTGTAGGTCCGGCTCAAGCGTGATCGCTCGATCAAGACCGCCCTGTTTATTAAGCGCCAATACTAATTGAGTATGCGATCCGCCACTGGTCGTTCCTGACGAAGGCCGCGCATCCACGAGAAGGTATACGTGGTCATTTCCTACGAAGAACGACTTTGGAAACGAATTTGTTGTATTGAAACCGGGGACGGAATGCCATGAGAAATCCGTTACACTCCCGTCCGAATGAATTCCGAGCAATGCAAGCCTGTAAGGGTTGGCAGCGCCACCCTCAAACAGGTACCCAGTGATCGTGGCAAAAATGCTCCCATCCCTATCGCAGCCGAACGGTCCAGTCAGTGTCGACGCAGCTTCAATGTCCTGAACAAGCTGCGGCTTTGAATACTCCAGAACATTAGGCGTCATCCTGGTTGGGGGAGCTGCACTTTGCCCATAGGCACAGGAACAAATGACGCAAGCGATGATGGCCGCAAATTTCATGCTCCCCCTTTCATGATGACCGCATCTTAGTCCCCGACAACTGTCACGTGCATCCACCAAAGTTCTAAAACGGGCGCTAAGATCGCGAAACTCCCGGTTTGTGGGCAACTCGGAAGTTACAACTGCGATAATACCCCGCGATGTCTGTTGCTCAAGTAGTAGTTTCCGGATAGACGGTAATACTCCCGGAACTCTGAAATCTCAGGTTTTTCCGTGCGCATTTTCAGTGTGTGCGTTGGTAGTTCGAACGAAGCCGAACCCGGGCCATGAATAGTCATTATCTAGGTGGGTTGCTTCTTTGGTCTTCTCGGGGCGCGTCTTGGGGGTTTCCGAGCCCGAGGCTGACAGGCTCGTTGATCTGGGGATCTTCCACGCGATCGGCGGCACCCTTCAGCAAGGCGGCAACCAGACCGAGGACCGCTGCAAGAGTGAGGCCCTCCATCTCGGCGAGAAATCGATCCACGTTGAGGAATTCGTGAATGGCGCGGCCACCGACGAAGAACAGGATAACCGCGACGACGCCCACCGTCCCGGCGATCCCCTTCAGCACGGAATAGAGAATGGGCCGAGCGCCCTGCGGAGAGGTTGCGTCTGAGGAATTCACGTCTAACGCAATATACACCGCCCGCGAGTCACTGCAGGTTGAGGCGACTTGGATGTCGGCTAGTCTCCTACGTTCGGCGGGGAACTTGTAGGCCAAACCTGGGGTGCTGGGAGGATCGTGGGCTACTCGGCAGTAACGGAAATATAACGTCCGGGTTGGCGGTGACCCGCCCATTACCGATCTCGCTGAATGCCATTTCGATCCGACATGGACCAGGATGTGCCGCCAGAGCAGGCGTAGAACCGCAGACGGCCTTCATCCATAGGGTCATTTGCAACACCAAAAGCAGTAAAACTATACTTGGAATTGAGCGAATTGACGTGCGTTCCCCATTCCTCCGCATCATCCTAATTGCGCTTGTTCTTGCGTCGTCCGCTGCGTGGGCGCAGGACGGGCTGCGTGGTATAGCAACCAACGATGCGCAGGGTTCAAGTGCGCTTCGCAGTTCCTTTGAGCAGCGGTTAGTCGTCGCGGATTTCGATAATGACCAAAGGCCTGATGGAGCGATCCTGACCGATGCGGGCCAATTGAATGGGCAACGAAGCTTTCGGATCGACCTGCACCTCACCGCCGGCGATAACAACACGCTGACGTTCCAATCCTCTGAAACCGCTTTGACAATCTCAGCTCTCGACGTTAACCACGATGGAGCAACAGACATCGTCGTCGAGCAAGCCTTTACGCGCAGACGGCTCGAGGTTTGGCTGAACGACGGCCATGGAATCTTCCGTAAGGCACGAAGTGAAGACTTCCCGTCTGCGTATGAGCCCGTGTGCCAATGGGGCGCTCCGCTTGGTCGTCATCTCGACCTTGTCCTCGCGCTCGCAAAGTCGGGTTCCGATCACCCGGTTCTGATTCTGCAGGTTCTGCGTTTTGATTCTTCGTCATCAAACTGGCGAGTTCGAGTTCAACCTCCCTTTGCACGGCTGCACAACCTCAATACCCGCTCTCCGCGTGGCCCTCCTTCTTCTCACTCCCTCTGAAATAGCTGAAATCTGAATGTCTCGAGGAGTCATGTGACACGACTTCTGAGTTTCCGTCTCGGGCGGGGACGTGATCACTGATGAGTCGGCAGATTCTTCCCAGCACATTGGCTGTGAAGTAGCTTACTTCACAATTACCCTCCTCCCAGACCGAAAGGAATGTGTATGAAGCGGAGCTTCATGACCTCGCTGTCGCGGGGACTATCTCGTCGTTGCTTACAACCGCAGTCCCACCTGAAACAGCGGAGGTCCGCTAATGCTGCGCACACTCGTTGACTTCGCCCTTCGCAATCGCTGGATGGTACTCGGCGGAACCGTCGTCCTCAGCCTCTGGGGCGTCATCTCCTTTCGCAATCTGCCCATCGAAGCCTACCCCGATGTCGCCAACAACTATGTGCAGATCATTACGCAATGGCCGGGCCGCAGCGCCGAAGAGATCGAGCGGCAGGTCACGGTGCCGGTTGAGATCCAGATGGCAGGCATTCCTCATCTCACGCACCTGCGCTCTACCACACTGGCGGGTCTCTCGAGTCTGATGCTCATCTTCGACGACGATTCGACAAGCGACATGAATCGCGAGCATGTGCTTGAGCGCCTTGGACAAGTGAACCTACCGGCGAATCTCACACCGCAGATGGGCACGGATTGGAGCCCGGTCGGCCAGATCTTCTGGTACACCCTCGAGAGCACCAATCCCTCCTATGACGTGATGGAGAAGAAATCCCTCGAGGACTGGACTCTAGAGAAATCATTCAAGAGCGTTCCCGGAGTCGTCGATGTTTCCAGTTTCGGCGGCCCGACCAAGGAGTACCAGGTCCACCTCGACCCGGAGAAACTCGTGTCCTACGGCTTGTCGATCAGCCAGGTAGAGCAGCAGATTGCCGCAAACAATTCAAATGGAGGCGGCAGTTTCATCGAACAAGGCGCGCAGCAGGTCAACGTGCAGTCCATCGGCCTGTACAGAGGTGTGCAGGATATTGAGAACACGGTTATCAAAACCAACAATGGAGCGGCGATTCACATTAAAGACATCGCCACGGTCACACAAGGGCCGAAGATCCGGCTGGGCCAGATTGGACGCGCGACGCACCGAAGTGACAGCACGATTATCGACAACCCCGACACGGTCGAGGGAATCGTGCTCTTGCAGAAGGGCGCTGATTCCGATCCCGTACTCGAGGGGATTCACGAGGAAGTCGACAGCCTGAACCAGCGGATTCTGCCCACCGGTGTCAAAGTTGTGCCTTTCCTCGATCGCTCCGACCTGGTGAAATTCACGGTCGAGACCGTCGAGCACAATCTAACCGAGGGCATGATTCTCGTCTCGATCATCCTTTTCCTTTTTCTGGGAAATATCCGCGGAGCCATCATTGTGGCTCTCACCATTCCGTTCGCACTAATGTTCGCGTCCATCTGTCTCGACTTGAGCCACATCCCGGCGAATCTGCTTTCGCTAGGCGCGCTCGACTTCGGCATGGTGGTCGACGGCAGTGTGGTGATGATCGAAAACATCGTCCGCCAGCTTGCCCAGCCAGATGATCCACGGCACCCGGCCCAGAAGATCCGTGACGCAGCCCATGAAGTTCAGCGGCCAGTCTTCTTCGCCATCGGGATCATCATTACCGCATATTTGCCCATCTTCACTCTGCAGGCTGTCGAGGGTCGTCTCTTCAAACCGATGGCGTGGACCGTGGCATTCGCGCTAGCAGGGGCGCTGACCTTTTCCATGATTATTGCGCCGGTACTCGCGAGCATCCTCTTTCGCAAGGGAGCAACGGAATGGCACAACCCGCTGATGGTCTGGCTCACAGGTCGATATCGCACTGCAGTTCGCAAGGCGATTGTGCATCGAAACGTCACTATCGGCATTTCGGCTGGGCTTTTCCTGTTTTCGCTCTACCTCACATTCGGTGGGCCCATCGGCTCGGAGTTCCTGCCGCACCTAGACGAGGGCTCCATCTGGGTGAGAGGCACGCTTCCGCCAAGCGAAGGTCCGACTGCGAGTATTGATTTCACGAACAGGGCGCGCATCGTGATGGCATCGTTCCCTGAGGTTACGCAGGTCGTAAGCCAGACCGGCAGACCCGATGACGGCACCGACACCACGGGTTTCTTCAATACCGAATACTTCGTCGATCTGAAGCGAAAAGAACAATGGCGCCCGGTATTTCACCAGAACAAAGAAAAACTGATCGCGGCGATGGACAAGGAACTTGAGAAGTTTCCCGGGGTGATCTGGAACTTTTCTCAGCCGATTTCCGACAACATGGAGGAGGCTGTCTCGGGTGTGAAGGGCGAACTTGCGGTGAAACTGTACGGCGACGATCTTCGGACGCTTGAACAGAAGGCCGAGGGGGTCGAATCGCAGATGGCCACCGTAAAAGGTGTTGAGGATCTGGGCATATTCCGCATCATTGGCCAGCCTAATCTCAACTTCGAAGTCGATCGCATGGCGGCCTCGCGTTGGGGAATCAATGTTGCCGACATTCAGGACGCCATACAAACAGCCGTCGGCGCAAGCGCATTGACGCAGGTGCAGCAGGGTGAGGCACGTTATGATGTGACGCTCCGATATGAGAAGCCCTATCGCGACACACGCGAGGCGATTGAGAATATTCGACTCCTTGCGCCTTCGGGCGAGCGGGTCTCACTGGCCCAGCTTACAGAGGCAACTACCGACGACGGTGCCGAGGAGATCTATCGCGAAGGAGGACAGCGCTACATTGCGATCAAGTACTCCGTTCGCGGTCGCGACCTCGGGTCGACAGTTGAAGAAGCCATCGACAAAGTGAATCAGCATGTCAGGCTGCCGGCTGGCTATCACCTCGAATGGGCAGGAGAATACGAAAGCCAGAAGCGAGCCGATAAGCGCATGGCTATCGTGATCCCGATTACTGTGCTGGCGATCTTTCTTATCCTTTACGTGATGTTCCGCTCCTACAAATGGACGATGCTTGTGCTGGCCTCTGTAATCATGGCATCGATTGGTGGCCCGTTCGCGCTGTTTCTGACCGGCACGAATTTTTCAGTGTCATCCGCTGTCGGCTTTCTTGCGCTGTTCGGCGTCTCAGTACAGACGGGTGTAATCATGCTCGAATACATTAACCAACTACGCGCCCGGAAAAGGAGCGTCGGAGAATCAGATCATGCGCACATCATCGAGGCGGCAATCGAGGGGGCGGTTCTGCGTCTGCGCCCGATCATGATGACAATGCTTGTTGCTACTTTAGGCTTACTTCCGGCCGCCATGTCGCACGCCATCGGATCTGACTCGCAGCGCCCCTTCGCGATCGTGATCGTTGGAGGATTAATTGCCAACCTGATCATTGGCGTCTTCCTCATGCCTGCACTGTATGTTTGGATGGCCCGCGACGACGATCCTCTGCCCGGGTTCAATGGTGATCAAGGTCAGTACGATGAATCGGGACGTTTTGAGTAACGAGCAGACTTCTCGGCAGTCAGTATTCGAGAGCCGTTCAAAGTGGGTTATAGCGCGTCTCGCCCTGACAGCGTCTTGTGGACAGACGATCTAATCCAGGCGGAACTCGCAAAGACCGAGTTTGGGGTGAAGAGAGCGTGGACGGAAATTATCGCAGATCAAACGATGCTTGCCGGTCAGATCACCGATGCGGAGAGGCAAAGGATTGTTGCGTCGTTGGTCGGGATGAATTACACGGCAACGTATTTTGAAAGTGGCATTATGCTCAAAGCGGTTGAAATGTCCGATGCAACGCCCTGGAGATTTCCGTTCAAGCAGATCGTAGAGATTTTCCAAAAGCCCACGGGAAATCTACAAGGGCTACTGGGGGTTTCTGTGGACTTCTTGATAAAACTCTACCGTGAGAACTACCTTCCAGAATCGCGGTGCAGGGTCGTCACTGCTCTGCTGGATGCACTGTGGCGCAGTGTTCCTTTGCGACTTCCTCTACTCCATATTCGTAGAAATAGCGCGCAATTCTTTGGGCTGAACTCCGTCGGACAGAATCAATTCGACAGATGTTTCGATCAATGGTATCGCGCAGTGCCAGACAAGATCGTCGGCGGGCTGCAGCCCTTCTTGAGGGCTAGCTCTTAGCGGCAGGCGTTGCTTGTAGCCGTCTTTGAGCAAATAGAGCGATGCAGTTCTTGAGTCTCGAAGTTTATCAGGAGATGACCGGTGCCTATGACACTCCCTCGTTGTCGCAGTACGGTCTGTGATCTTGAGCTTTGCACGTTTCAGTACCCATAAAACGCGCTAGGCTCCCGCGATGTGCCATCGGCCCTCAGAGCCCGAAAACTGGTGCAGTGCCGACATTGGGCTACTGATCCGGCATCAGCCTACCCAAGCCGCGTGATTGCAAGATTCGACATCTCGTGGCTCCGACGGTGAGCAAAGGGTGTGCCGGGACAGGCAGCCTAAAGCAGCCGGGAAGCATCGCCTTGCTGATTCTGACTGAGTGTAGCTGCCATCCTGCGAGAAGGATCCTTCGCCTGTGATGTTCCGCACCGTCGGAGCCGTGTCTTACGCCAGAACCTAGATGACGGTGATACATGTCTGCGAAGAAGAAATCCAATAGTTATGGCCGCGCCGATCTCGTCGAAAGGCTAAAGAACAAACGCGGTCTTTCCCGCCGCAAGTCGGTCGTGGTGGTGAACACCATCCTGGACCGGATGATCTATCATCTGCGCCGGGGGCACAGGGTGGAGTTTCCCTATGGAACGCTCAAGCGCGTGAGACGTTACTTCGGCCAACGATGGGCCATCGATAATGACTGGCCGGCGAACCGCGATCCCTACACCATCGAATGGGAACTGAACGAAGCGGGTACTCGGAAGCTGAACAATGGTAGACCGGGTTAGTCCTCTTCTCGAATCTCTTTATCCAGCGCGATGTTGAGAGCGCGATCCCGAATGATCTCATCAGGGAAGGCAAAGTAGGCCCAGCGCGCCAGCCAGTCAGCGTACCATTCGATAGACTCGGCATCGGGATTGACTGACCAGGGGGGCTGCATTCTCTGGATGACGGTTTCGACCGGCGTATCCGGAGACAGAGCGCGCTTTGGAAGAGTGCCTTGGCGCTTGTTCATCTCGAGCGTGCGCCGCGCTTCATCGATCACGTTCTCTCGGTGTGCTAAGAAACCCAATTTGCTCTCCAGCCAGTCGCGGATGATCTTCGCAGCCTTCTTGGCTTCTTCTGTGCGCCGGAGATCGATAGCGTTCGTCTCCTTTGCCTTCTTCTCCGCCTCTGCCGCGTCAGTTCGCCGGACCAACTCCCTCGTGCTGATCTTTCCGTCACGTGCCTGAAAAAGATCTGCAAGCGGCGCCTTTGCAGCCTGGCAAAGATAGCGAACCCGCGATTCGCTGCAGTTGAGTTTTTCAGCGAGCAAACGGTATGGAACGCCCTTGCCGTGAACTGGGCCAAGTGCCACTGCGCGATCTACATCGTTGTTGAGCTTCGGCCATTTCTTTTCCAGGGAGGAGAGCGCTTGAGAAGCTTCTGCACTGAGAACCTGAGTCATATGAATGGACTCCCTTGGCGGACTTGTCAGTTAAATTGCCGCCTTCCGTGCGTTTTCAACCCGAGAAGGCAATCTACCGGTGTGATTCCGGAGTGTTGCGCGCCTTGGTTTTGGAGGCTGCGCAACACGTTTACCAGAAAACCGAGGTGTTGCGCAGTGATCACGATGAATTTGCGCAACATTCCCGGTCCCGGAGGCCGGTCGAAGTCCAGAGAGACACCGGGCGTGCTGTCCTCGAACCTCGCCAAGCGGAAATATGATCCCATTCAACCAGCCAGTGGTAAATAAGTCGTGTTGGCGGGGAAGAAAGGCGAAAGGAGAGATACTAGGTCGGCAACTTGAGGCTCGTTTTAGGCGAAAAGTGTTCCATAAGTCCGCATGAGATGTTGGGGAAGTGCCTTCCCCGCCCTTTCGGCGGAAATCTCCCGACCGTAAGTTTGGCGTGTGGCCTTGAGGCGGCGAACTCTTTCGTCACCTCCGGCTTTTCGGGTCCCGACCCCGGGCTAAGCACAGTTGGGCCGATCCGCCAAAA
>Ga0326728_10016786_pt1 | contig 14841 bp, 14 predicted proteins | sample MB3enrmetagenome_FD_207602 | JGI IMG/M metagenome (GOLD analysis project Ga0326728, IMG submission 207602) | Lab enriched peat soil microbial communities from McLean, Ithaca, NY, United States - MB31MN | ecosystem: Environmental > Terrestrial > Soil > Wetlands > Peat | place: USA: New York...
CGTCAAGGACCGCTCGCAGTTTTTTAAGGACCTGAGTCTTCCCTTTTATGGCTACAACAAACCGGGTGCGAAAGTCTCCGAGGGAGTTCGGGAATCATTCTGGTTGCAGGGGATGCAAGCCTCGATCGTTGGCGCCTACGAGTGCATCAAAGCTTTCTCCGAAACGGATCAAACAGAAGACCTCAAGCAAATCGATGTCCCAGCGCTGGTAATTCAGGGGGATGCCGATCAGGTCGTGCCGATCGATGATTCGGGGAGACTGAGTTCAAAGCTGATGAAGAACGCGGCCCTGAAAGTGATTGCCGGCGCCCCCCACGGCCTGTGCACAACACATGCGGATGTCGTCAATCAGGAACTTCTCGCATTTCTTGAGAAAAAGGCATCTGCTGCGGGACATTGACGAATTTCAACACAGGCTACGGATGACACGGCCGCACGGGGATGGCAAAGGGCTGTGAGCATAGAGGATGCTCATAAGTTTCGGCCCAGGAGTCTGCATGGGTGATCGGCGGGGCAATCAAGGGAGACGATCAAAAGTCCCGGAAAATCAAATGAAGCCACTGCCAAGCTCGACCGAGAGATCGGTTGACCGGAAATGCGATCCACCCTGGTACGCGTAGCAGTTTCCCTCGTCATCCCCGTGACGGTCGGTGCGTGTGATTCCGTAACCAAGCTGCTGGTTTCGTTGGCCATGGGGGGAGAATTTGCAAGCGAGGGGCTCCGAGCGACCGACGAAGGTGATGCCATCTAAAGTCCTATGGGGCCTTAGCAGTGCCGGCGGTCCAATCATTCGGCGGGCGCTTTTTGACCGGGCCCACGAGCCAGGTTCAGTCCTATGAAGCCGGATTGCCACAAAGGACTATCGTTGTCGAATTCGAGAGCTATGACGTCGCGCTGGCGGCTCACAAAAGCGGGGCTTACCAAAAGGCGCTCCGGGCACTCGGCTCGGGCGCGGAACGCGACTACCGCATCGTTGAAGGTGGTGGCCGCTCGCCCTCAACAAATCTGGCTTTCAATTTAAGTGAACGCGAAGAACAATCTCCCCGCGTGGCGTGCTCCCCTCGGCCAAAGACTTGGGGAGGATTGATGCAACAGGCAAGTCAGAAAAAGATAAGGGTGAGAAGACGTCGACCCGAACACAAACGTGTTTCTCGTGCATGGAGAGAATACGGCGATGACGCTGGGTAACGCGATGACCTCAATATCATGGGGAACCTCAATGAAGAAAATGGCTTTTCTAGTCCTCATTACCGGTGTCGTCGCCTACGGTCAAAGGCCAGCAACGAGCGCGACGAAATCTGACGCGGAGAAGATCGCATCCGCCCTTCGGGCGGGGCCGAGGTTTGTTACTCGAAACGCTACGGTGCTGGACTGGCCCAAGCAGCCCAAGGGCGAGTTCCAAGTTCTCAGGGCCGGCAGCAATGGGTGGACCTGTCTTCCGGGTTTTCCTGGAGCCGCCCATGATGAACCCGGCTGCTATGACAAGGTCTTTCTGCAGTTTTTCAAAGACAGTATTGGCGGTCGCACGCCGAACGTGAAGAGTGTCGGAATCTCCTACATGTATGGCGGTAAATGGGTGCCCAACACCTCGCAGGCGATGGGACACGGTCATGAATTCCACGTTGGGCCGCACATCATGATCATTGGATTGGATCAACAGATGATGCGCGGACTGAACCAGGACGGATCGAATGGTGAGCCTTATGCCAACCATCTTCCGGGTCACACCGAGCTATATTTCGTGGTCCCGATCCGCCAATGGGATGACGCGCTGGGAGTCGGGGCTGCCGGCCCAGTAACGCGATGATGGTTGGGGATATCGGATCGACGAACGAAAAGCTGCGGCGATGACGCGTGCAGGCTAGGAGAAGCGAAAACGCCGGCAGAACGTTGACCGGCCTTTCTCTGTTGAGACCGGTTCGGTCGTGAACTCGAAAAGCAAAAAATACAGAGGGAGCACTGAGATGGTGAATACATATAGAGCCGTAGAAATATCATCGCCCGGCGTTTTTCACGTTGTCGAGCGAGCTATGTCCGAACCTGGTCCCGGCCAGATTCGAATTCGCGTGGAAGCATGCGGTGTTTGTCACTCGGATGTGGCGACAGTCGCAGGAACCTATCCCGGGCTGCGTCTGCCGCGCGTGCCCGGGCACGAAGTGGTTGGTCGAATCGAGGCCCTGGGTTCAGGCGTGTCCCGTTGGAAAATCGGCCAGCGCGTCGGGGTTGGGTTCCTCGGAGGCGAAGATGGAGTGTGCGAACCATGCAGGCGCGGAGATATGGTGAATTGCCAAAACCCTGTCGTGACCGGAATAACTAGGGACGGGGGATATGCGGAGGTAATGATCGCCGAAGCGCGTGGTATTGCCGCCATCCCCGATGAACTCACCTCCGTTGAAGCCGCTCCACTTCTCTGCGCGGGACTCACCACCTACAACGCTCTTCGGAATGCCGGCCTCCGGGGCGGAGATTTAGTGGCTGTGCAGGGTGTTGGCGGACTTGGGCATCTTGGCATCCAATTCGCCCGGCACCTGGGATTCCGCACCGTCGCGATCGGGCGGGGTAATGACAAGGAAAAGCTGGCGAAAGACCTGGGCGCACATGTGTACGTCGATGGTGCGGTCAAGGATCCCTCGGCCATACTCCAGGGCCTGGGGGGAGCGAGGGCGATTCTCACGACTGCACCTGATGGCAGCTCTATGGGACCGTTGGTGTCCGGTCTTGCCGCCAGAGGCAAGCTCATTGTGGTGGCGGTACCCCAGGACGGGATCCAATTGAATGCGTTTCCGCTGGTCTTTGGAGGTCGATCGATTTACGGGACCCTGACGGGCACAGCCATAGATAACGAGGACACGCTCGCCTTCAGCGTGCTCGAGAACATCCGTCCCATGATCGAAACAGTTCCGCTCGAGCAGGCTGCTGAAGCTTACGCCCGCATGATGCAAGGGAAAGCTCGTTTCCGCATGGTCCTGACCACGGGTCAGTAGATTCCGGCTGTCAATTTTCAACTTAGTATTGGAGGGAGAAAACACTATGCGGAACAACGAGCCTGAAACGCGACAACGACAAGAGCTCGCCGGTAAAGCTGGCTTGAAGCCTTCCGCGCGATGCTGTACAAAGGGCACCGCTTCAAAGGACGGATCGGGACAAAGGAAAGGGTACCTGACCGTTTCTGACTCACCGCACTTCTGGTGATCGATCCGTATAACGATTTCATTTCCGGGCGGCAAAGTATGAAATCGCTTGAAGGCGCATGAATCGACATTCATCTACCTCAGCTTCGGACCGTCGCACACTTGGTGTGGCAGGCATCGTGGGATTTGTCGCGTTGGCTTTGTGTTCCGACGCGAATGTACTCGCGAGGTTTCACATCATGAATACTGCCGAAGCGGAAGACGGTTTTATCGGCGCATTCCACCCCCGAAAGCTAGCTGCTTACGCGACCTTGGGAGGTGGATTTCGCTCTTCACTCGGCGACGAAGGCGCCATGCCTGACTTGGCCGGCGCCATCGGATGGCTCAATTCAGCTCCGCTGAGCCGCAAGTCGCTTCGCGGAAGGGTGGTGCTGGTTAATTTCTGGACTTACACCTGCATCAACTCTCTGCGGCCTTTGCCCTACGTGAAGAGCTGGGCCGCAAAATATAAGGATGCGGGATTGGTTGTGATCGGTGTGCACACGCCGGAGTTTTCGTTCGAGCACGAACCGGTGAACGTGGAGAATGCTGTACGCAATTTGAACGTTACTTTTCCGGTCGCCATCGACAGCAACTATAGGATCTGGCAATCGTTTAATAACCAGGCTTGGCCTGCCCAGTATCTCGTCGACGCGAAAGGGCGAATTCGATGCCACCACTTTGGGGAAGGCGATTATGGCGACATCGAGCGCGTTATCCAGGAACTTCTGAAGGAAAACGGGGCAACTGGGCTCGCCTCTAACACGGACGGCATATCCGGCGCTGGAATCGAGGCTGCTCCTGACTGGACGGATGGGCGCTCTCCGGAAACATATATCGGATATCGCCAGGCACAGGATTTCGCCTCACCCGAAAGAGTGCATAAGGATTCAATCCAGGTATTCAGCGCGCCCGCGAAACTCTCGTTAAATCATTGGGGGTTGAGTGGGTTGTGGAACGTCAATGCCGAGAGCGCCGTACTCCAGGCAGTGCCTGGAAAGATCGTGTTCCGGTTCCACAGCCGCGACCTGCACTTGGTCCTGGCTCTTGCGAAGGATGCCAAGCCAGTAGGCTTTGTCGTAAGATTGGATGGCGCCGCTCCCGGCGAAAATTGCGGCGTTGACACTGCCCCGGACGGCACCGGCGAAATTCGGGAGCCCCGGCTCTATCAGCTGATCCGGCAAAAAGGTCCAATCGTAGACCGAACCTTCGAGATCGAATTCCTCGATCCTGGCGTTCACGCCCTTGACTTCACGTTTGGTTAGAGACTTCGAGGAACGAAGTTATCGGCCACTCTGCTGTATCACAAAGGAGACGAAAAGATGACACTACCCAGGAGGCAGCCATGAGCACCAACGAAGTCCGTAGTAGCGACGCGACCAGCAACGCGAGTGCCGCGAGAGTCGATTTCAAGCTGGAGGTGGCCGTCATCCCCGTCTCGGACGCCGACCGCGCGAAGGAGTTCTACACGAGACTCGGGTGGCGGCTTGACGCCGACTTCGCCGCCGGTGACGACTTCCGGGTGATTCAGTTCACGCCGCCTGGCTCCGGGTGTTCGGTTATCTTCGGCAAGAACGTCACCGCCGCGGCGCCCGGCTCCGCGCAGGGGCTGTACATGGTCGTTTCTGACATCGAAGCCGCCCGCGGCGAGCTTCTCGGTCGCGGCGTCAAGGTCAGCGAAGTCTTCCACGACGCCGGCGCCGTGCACGCGGGCACGGACGAGCCCTACCTGTTTGGGCGGCTCCGGGTCAGCGGTCCGGACCCCGAGCATCGCAGCTATCGCTCCTTCGCTTCGTTCAATGATCCGGACGGCAACGGCTGGCTGCTGCAGGAGATCACGACGCGGCTTCCCGGGCGTGTCGCCGGCGACACGACGTACGCGTCGGCCGGCGACCTATCGCAAGCGCTGCGGCGCGCCGCGGGCGCCCACGGCGAGCATGAGAAGCGCATCGGCCACGCAGATCCGAACTGGCCGGACTGGTACGCCGAGTACATGGTGCACGAGCAGGCCGGCGAAGAGCTGCCGCAATGAACGACTACGACGTGATCGTCACCGGCCGCGATGCGCCCGGCGAACACTGCATCGGAGCCCCGGCCCAAGGCGGCCCCGATCTTCCCTAAAGGAGGTGGTTCGTGTCACACCATTTCGATGCAATCATCATCGGCACCGGCCAGGCAGGCCCGTCTTTGGCGGCACGGTTTTCGGCCGCAGGCATGGCAGTCGCCATTATTGAGCGCCACAAATTTGGCGGCACATGCGTAAATACGGGATGTTTCCCGACAAAGACGATGGTGGCCAGCGCGTATGCGGCCCATGTTGCCCGCCGGGGCGCCGAATATGGGTTTGATGTCAAAGGTGATGTGCGCGTCGATATCAAACGTGTTAAGGCACGCCGGGATGAAGTTTCCGGGCGGTCGAGCCGGGGAGTCGAGGAATGGTTGCGAGGACTTAAAAACTGTACGGTCATCCAGGGCCATGCCCGCTTTCAGTCGCCCCGCACGGTCGTCGTCAACGATGAAGTCCTGCAAGCCGACAAGATCTATATCAATGTTGGCGGGCGGGCCTCTGTTCCTGACATTCCGGGCATTCACGACGTCCCATTTCTCACCAACTCATCGATGATGGACATCGATTTCTTGCCCGAGCATTTCATCATCGTCGGCGGAAGTTATGTTGGGCTGGAGTTCGCTCAGATCTACCGCCGCTTCGGGAGCGAAGTCACGATTGTGGAAATGGGACCGCGCCTGATTGGACGGGAGGACGACGATGTTTCCCAAGCTGTGCGCGAAATCCTGGAGGCTGAGGGCATACACATCCGGCTGAATGCGAAATGTATCTCGCTGGCGAAACGCGATGTCGGTGTCGCCGTCGGCCTCACATGCGAAGAAGGTCCGCCGGAAGTAATCGGCACACATGTTCTTCTCGGCGTGGGACGTACTCCCAACACGAGCGACCTGGGTCTCGACCGGGCCGGGGTTGTGACTAACCCACGCGGCTACATCACCGTTGACGACCAACTGCAAACCAACGTGCCCGGCATCTGGGCCCTGGGTGATTGCAACGGCCGCGGCGCCTTTACGCATACTTCCTACAACGACTATGAGATCGTCGCCGACAATCTCTTCAACGCAGACCATCGTCGCGTGTCAGACCGGATCCAGGCATACGCTTTGTATACGGATCCGCCGCTGGGGCGATGCGGCATGACGGACGCCGAAATACGAAAGTCCGGGCGCGCTGCACTCGCTGTGAAATATCCGATGAGCCGGGTGAGCCGGGCCGTTGAGAAAGGTGAAACGCAAGGCTTCATCAAAATCGCTGTTGATGCGGAAACAAAACAAATTCTGGGCGCGGCAATTCTTGGGACCGGAGGCGATGAAGTAGTTCACGTCTTGCTGGACGTCATGTATGCGAAGGCCCCGTATACGGTGGTACAGCGCGCCATGCACATCCATCCGACGGTGGCGGAATATCTCCCCACCGTCTTGTCCCAACTGGAACCTTTTGCCTAGGAGGCAGTTTGTGTATGTCTGCACCTCGGGTGGTGATTGTCGGCGGCGGATTCGGCGGCCTCTTCGCGACACGTGCGCTGGCTGGCGCAGCAGTGAACGTGGTCCTAATTGACAAACGGAACTACCATCTATTTCGTCCCATGCTATATCAGGTGGCTACGGGCCTGCTTTCGGCAGACGAGATTGCCGCTCCCCTGCGGTCTATTGTGAGTCGGCAGCGAAATGTGGAGGTGCTGCAGGATGAAGTGACAGCCATAGACTCGGCCCAGCGGCTGATTCGCCTGAAGCAACATCAACTGCCTTACGATTTCCTCATCCTGGCTACTGGCATTCAATACAATTACTTCGGACATGACGATTGGCGGCGCGTTGCGCCGGGACTCGAATCGCTGGACGACGCGGACTTGATTCGTGGGAAAGTGTTAACAGCGTTTGAGCGGGCCGAAGAGACGGCAGCTCTCGACCACGGCAATAGCGAAGAGATTCAGCAACTGCTGACTTTTGTCCTGGTCGGCGCAGGAACGGTCGGCATCGAAATGGCGGGCACCCTGGCAGAAATGTCGCGCATAGCTTTGAGGCACGATTTTCGCCATATCGATCCGCGCTCGGCACGTATTCTGCTTTACGAAGCAGCGCCGCGCGTACTTCCCACCTTTCCCGAAGTCTTATCGGCCAAAGCACAACGGCATCTCGAAAGCCTGGGCGTCGAAGTATACACGAACATGCGCGTCACCAGCGTGGATGAGGGCGGGATCGTCGCCGATGGAAAGCGGGTTCCGGCGAGCACGGTATTGTGGGGCGCAGGCGTACTGGCTTCCCCGGCAGCGCGGTGGCTGGGTGCGGCAACGGACCGATCGGGCAAGATTATCGTCAATGCCGATATGTCAGTGCCCGGCCATCCTGAGATTTTTGCGATAGGCGACACAGCGCATGTGGTAGCCGAATCCCGCAATCTGCTGGGTATTAAGTCGAAGGGGCCCGTGACTATGCCCGGCGTCGCGCAGCCGGCAATTCAAGAGGGGCAGTACGTGGCTCGGCTGATCCGGCGGCGGATCGCTGGCAAGCCAGACCCAGCGCCGTTTTGGTATTGGGATAAGGGTGACCTCGCGATCGTAGGACGGACTTATGCGCTGGCCGATCTTCGATTCGTGCGCTTCGCGGGATTTTTGGCTTGGCTTGTCTGGGCCGTTGTGCATATTTACTTTCTGATTGGATTCGCCAACCGGTTCTTTGTCCTAATGTCATGGGGAGCCGCTTTTTTGACCAAGCGGCGGCAAGTGCGGGTTTTTCCAGGGCAAGAAAAAGCGGCAAGCGCACCCTAGTGCTCGTTGGTGCGAAGACGGGGCCTAGTTTATCCATCTTCACGAAATTTCCGTCTTAACGCGGAACTCTGAATTAGAGGGGCTCCTGATGCGGCACCCCACGGAGCTCAATGCCCAGTGTGAATGAGGACGCATCTCGAAGGTAAATCCGATCGCGGAGTCCCCGGATCTTGTTCTAGTCGACGGGGATATCGGTGACCCGAACACGGCCGCAGAAATTGCGGATACCGCCGTAACCCGATTCGGCCGGATCGACGCGCTCGTCAACAACGCCGGCATCTATATTTCGAAGCCGTTCACGGATTACACGGTGGACGATCTGCGCTTTCTCGTTTCGGTCAACATCGATGGTTTTGTTTTCATCACCCAGCTCGTGATCAAGCGGATGTTGGCTCAGCAGGCCGGCGGCAGCATCGTCAATATTACGGCGGCACAGGTGGATCACCCGATCGCCGGAATAAACTCGGCGCTTTCGATGATCACGAAAGGCGGCCTTCAGGCCGGCACGCGGAGCCTGGCCATGGAATACGCGAAGCAGGGGATACGCGTGAACGCCGTCGCGCCGGGCGTTGTGGATACGCCTTTACAAAAGGATGCCCCGAAGGATCTTCTCAAGACGCGGCAACCGATGGGGCGCATTTCCGAGGTGAAAGACATCGTGGACGCCATCCTTTATCTGACGGAAGCCGGTCAGGTGACCGGCGAAGTGCTGCACGTGGACGGCGGTGCGCACGTTGACAAATGGTAACCCGCGAAGGCTCTCGGCCGGTCAGAGCCGAGCAGGGGTTGAGGAGACTTGGCTTCTATCTCATATCCCTGCCCCCCAACACCGTAATGGATGTGGGCGAGATTGAGGTCCGAAGAAATCAACCATGATCGCCGGAGCCTTCTTGAAACGGCGGCAGTGATGATCGCGGCCGCCGGCGCAGTCGCCTGGGACTGGTGTCACCTGACAACGCTTACCTTGGGGCATGCTCTCCTTGGTCAACAGCCTCCCCTCCATAACTTGCGCTAGTGCCTTCCCAACCTGGTTCAACTGATTCCATCGGCGGGAGCGGTCCACCCTGACGAATGACCGATCTCAGCGGCGAGGTCTCGCCACTTGGCGGCTCAAACGATTGCATGAAGCCTGTGAGCTTTTCTCGGCCTAGCCAGGAAGCCCAGCCGATTCAATCGAATGCGCACTCGAATATGGGGTAAAGGAACAATCATTTTCAAGTAGTTGATTGGAAGTACGGTTGCCTAATTGGAGATCGTTGTGACCGAACAATCGACGGGAAGCAAATGGACTGACATGTTCTTACCTCAACTCCCCCAAGCCGCTGCGAAAGGCTCCGGTGAGCTTCGCGCGGCCCTGCCAGAACAGGAGATGGGATGTTACAGAAACCGAAGTTAAAGGAGTACGCAGTGGTGGTAAGAGGAAAGCGCGACACAGTCCGACAGCCAGACCATGGGCTTCAACGGGCATTGAACGGTGACCGGGAGGCACTTGGCCATCTTTTCGCGTCTCAGACTCCTCAGCTTTATCGTGCAGCCCTCCGGATACTCGGCAGGCCGCAAGACGCGGAAGAGGCGCTTCAGGACGGATTTCTTTGCGCCATACGACACCTGGGAGAGTTTGAACGTAGGTCCCACTTTTCAACTTGGTTAACTCGGATAGTGATCAACGTCGCCCTGATGCGATTGCGTAAGGGCCGTCGAGAGGTGCTGACCTCGTTTGACCCCAGCACCGATCGAGCCGAAGTCAACTTGGCAGTTACGGTCACTGATCCTCGACCGAATCCAGAGGAAATATGTCAAAGAAAGGAACGGTTTCAAATGTTCGAACGAAACCTGCGGAAGTTGCCTCCGCGTTACCAGTCAATTTTGTGGATGAGGGATGTCCAGGGGATGAGCACACGGGAAGCCGCTGAAATATTGGGGATCAAGTCCACGACCGTCAAGTCCCAGCTCCATCGGGCCCGCCTAAGGCTTGGAGTGGGGAGTTGTGTGGCGAGCGCTGGATGCAGAAATCTTCAAAAAGCCGGAGCGATGGCGGCGCAATCCGACATCGGCTTATCTCCAGATTGATTGCAGAAGTTGACGATCCGGCATTTTGAGAGAATTCAGTAAATGCACGACATCGTCTCTGAATTGCTTCTGTTGAACCTTGTGGTCACTTATTTGTGGCTGCTCGGAGCGCTTGCCTCGCAGGCGTTTTAGGCATTACCTGGCGCTCCCTATAGGACAGCGTTGCCCACGCCCGAGCGCGAGTGCTGCGGGGAATCGCAGGTAACTTGCCCTTAGGCCTGAACCTTAATTGAAAGCCTGGGCGGAAGTATGAAAGAAGGTTAAATGTATTGCCTCTTCGAGCTATTGACAGCGGTCTGTCTGGTCGCATTTGTTGCGGCGGTTTTGCTTGTGGTCTGCGCTGCGGTGATTCTGGTCAATGAGGGAATGCGAAATGTGCTCGGACTTTCGGCCGGATGTGCACGTCAGGTTGCGAGCTTCTTATCTACAGTGCGAACGGGATGGAAAAATACCGTCCCTGACCAGCTTGGTTCCTTGATCTCCAAGGAAGGCAAGTTGTGAGTAACCGGATCGAATCAACGAGAGCGCTTATGACGCATGGAATCACGGCGATGGTTGTCCACCAAAATTCTGAAACCCTAGCCAGCCTTAAGAGTGCTTTGGAGCGCCAGGGAGTGTCCATCCTCCAGGCCGATTCTCGGGCCCGAGCGATTCAAATGCTTGGTGGGCAGAACCCGGCTCCGCTGGTCTTCACGGATACGGAATTGCCGGATGGGACGTGGGCTGACATCCTGGCCGAGGCCGAGAGGGCCGCTCAACCCGTAAACGTGATCGTCGTGGCTCGTGTGGTAGACACGCGCTTTTATCTGAAGACCATTGAAACCGGCGCATTCGATTCTATTGCGCCACCCTTTGTCGCTACCGATCTCGAATACGTGGTGCGCAGTGCACTCGATAACGTCGCCGCGCGGCGCGGCGTCCGAGCGCGTAACGGGGGAACTGGGACGGACCGTCGGTTGTGGACTGTCACGAAGAAGCCCGTGCTTCGGTGCCTAATGGGGGTAAAAATCCAATCGGACCAATGAGCAGCCGGCGAAGGAACAATGGTTCCGCTTATTAGCGCGATTCCGGAGAACGACGATTCCTGTGTTGAACTGCACAAGCCTGCCAAATCGTACGAGCGCAGCATGCTGACTCAACGCACCATCTGGAAAGTCGGTTCGTCTGCGCGGTGAGACGCGGAAATCGGGAAGGTACTCTACGTCTTGGGGGTTAGTTCGCGTCGGGGAAATTTCGTTGGGCCGACGCGTGATTTAAATGAGAAATATCCAACAGCCGTTCTGACTCCGAATCGCCACACAAGCGCGGCTCCCCCAGCGCGCCGGTCATCTGGACTTGCAAATCGGGATTTAAGCGTCTGCTCCGTAGTCATTGCCATTGCTGATGGGTATTGCAACGACTGCGGAGATGAGAGCCATGGCGGAAATCCAGCGCAGATTGCTACACCGATCGTGCGATCCCACGCGTGCCCGCTACGCGCCATCGGTACTGTTTTCAAATCCAGGTGGCTAACCCGCGCGAGCGACGAGCGCCCTCGGTTGGTCAGCGTGGCGCAACGGTGTCGGATGACGGTGGGCCGACACCGGCGACTGACTATGGTAGAGCTCGGTCGTCGAAGCGATGCGGTCTTCCCCCTGATTCTCAAGCATTACTCCTGATTCCCACGTGTGGCCGCAGAGATGCAATCCAATCCGCCGAGGAGCACACATTTATGGCAGGACTCACGACTGAATCTGTGGCGGCGAAGCAGCAAACAGTAACTCGGCCGGCGGTCGGTCAGGTCGCCGCGTTCGACGCCAAGACTCAACCGGCTGACATGGCGCCTGAGAGCCGGCAACTCTACAACCGGAACGTTCTGGATGGCCTCGGCTGCGCAAGTGTAGCTCTGCGAGGCGCTCCCATCAAGGCTTTGCAGCGGCACTATTTCCCAAGAGCCGCCCCGGGATTAAGTAACTCGTTCTCGCGATTCTGGTTCATAGCAATCTCATCACCCGCATCTTTTTGTGGTAGGCTGACGTCGCCATTAACAAAGCATGGACGGCAATGCCCCGCACCATCACAGATTCAATGTCTTGAGCATTTTAGTGGCATTTGTTGTATGTGTTCTGCTCGCGGTCAGTATCTTCTTATGCTACGGATTCGCAGACCGCCTGGGACGAATCCTGGGCGCCGCGGGCATGACTGTAATCTTGCAACTCAGGTCATTCCTGCTTGTATGCATCGGTGTGCAGATCCTGTGGAACGGCGCTAGCGCGCTCTTAAGCTCGTTGCCCTTACCGGCACGCTGAGCAAGGTGGCATGGACATACGTCGGGGGCGATGGTAGACTTTTTGTCTGATTGTCTGCGGGCGAGTGGGGCGCTAGGTCTCAAAGAGCAATATTCTGCCTTCCCCGCCGGAGTGACATCCGATGGAGTCTGATCCGAAGACCACCCCCGATGGGGCAGATGGGTTGCGCGCTCTCACACAGCCGGTGGCCGCACCGCTCACTCGTGCGGCAATATTTCTGGTCGTTACTCTAAAGCCAGGCTCGGAGAGTTGCACGAGCGTGCGGGCATTCTGCGGGGACCTCAGCGCGCTGATTAGGGCGGTCGAGACTCGCGATTTCGAAGCTGCGCTTTCCTGCGTCATGGCGTTTGGGTCCGAGGCGTGGGATCAACTTTTTGGGCCGCCGCGGCCGGCGATGTTGCATCCGTTCCGGGAGATTCGAGCCGGAGCGCGCCACGCAGTCTCCACGCCGGGCGACATGCTGTTCCACATTCGCTCGAAGCGCATGGATTTGTGCTTCGAGCTGGCGACGCAAATCATGACAAGTATCGGCGATGCCGTTTCGCCGGCAGACGAGGTGCACGGATTCCGTTACTTCGATGACCGCGATCTCATCGGCTTTGTCGACGGAACGGAGAATCCGAGGGGTGCGGCGGTGGTCGACGCCGTGCTCATCGGCGACGAGGATGCCGCGTTTGCCGGCGGCAGTTACGTCATCGTGCAGAAATATCTTCACGATCTTGAGGGATGGAATGCACTCTCCACGGAGGCGCAGGAACGAATCATCGGCCGCACGAAGCAATCGAACGTTGAATTGGACGATTCCATGAAACCCACCTCCGCGCACAACGCGCTCACGACGATCGTCGAGGACGGGAAAGAGATCAAAATTCTGCGCGACAACATGTCCTTCGGCCGGCCCGGACACGGTGAATTTGGCACCTATTTCATCGGCTACAGCCGTTCGCCCCGCACCACAGAGCAGATGCTCGAGAACATGTTCGTTGGCCGGCCGCCCGGCAACTACGACCGGCTGCTCGACTTCAGCCGTGCTGTCACCGGAAACCTGTTCTTTGTGCCGACGGCGACATTTCTCGAGACCGTGGCCGAAGACCCGTCTGCCGTTGCAGCGCCTTCCACCGCGTCGGCGTCAGTTGAACCCCGTCCTCCCGCTCATCCGGAGAACGATGGTTCGCTCGGCATCGGATCCCTCAAAGGAGATATCCCCCATGAATAATCTGCATCGTCAGCTTGCTCCCATTTCCGACGGCGCATGGGCCGAGATCGAAGAGGAAACATCGCGCACGCTCAAGCGCTATCTCGCCGGGCGGCGCGTCGTCGATGTAAAGGGTCCAGCGGGCACAAGTCTATCCGCCGTCGGCACCGGCCACCTGCGGACGATTGAGGCTCCTTGGGATGGCATCGTCTCGAGGCAGCGCGAGGTGAAGGCACTGGTTGAACTGCGTGTTCCGTTTGAGCTGGATCGGCAGGCGATTGACGACGTGGAACGCGGCGCGAACGACTCGGACTGGCAACCGGCGAAGGATGCCGCGCGCCAGATTGCCTTTGCCGAGGACGGCGCCGTGTTCGAGGGCTACGCCGCGGCCGGGATCGTGGGCATCCGTCAGGGAACCAGCAATCCGAAGATGACGCTTCCCGCCGACGTGCGCGCGTACCCGGAGGCCATTGCCCAAGGCTTGAGCCAGTTGCGGCTGGTTGGCGTCAACGGCCCGTACGCGGTGCTGCTCGGCGCCGACGCCTACACCGCACTTGCTGAGACCAGCGACCACGGATACCCGGTGTTGGAGCACGTCAAGCGGATCGTCGACGATAAAATCATCTGGACCCCCGCCATTGCCGGAGCTTTCGTGCTGACCACCCGGGGTGGCGACTTCGATCTCCACATCGGCCAGGACGTCTCCATCGGCTACTCCAGCCACACCGACGCCGTTGTCCATCTGTATCTGCAGGAGACGTTCACCTTCCTGCTGCTCACCGCCGAGGCCGCCGTTGCGCTCGGTCCTCCCGCGAAGGCGTAAACGACTGGAGGTGTATCCCCGGCGCGGTTCACGATCGGGAGGGCGCCCATCCTCAAAGGTAAAGGTCTTCGTGTGAGCCTTCGTCCCCGAGTCTGTCTATTGAGCGTTGGGGAGCCGGCCTTTCACATCGGTCGTACGGAAGGTGCCGGGGTCGGCGATCAACTGTCGAGCCGCATCCGGCTGACCCACACGTTCCACAGAAGCACTCCGCGAACGCCATGGCGCAACGCTATCGGATGACGGTGGGCCGACACCGGCGACTGACTGTGGTAGAGCTAGGTGGTCGAAGCGATGCGCTAATCCCTCTGATTCTCAAGCATTTCCATTGCTTACCCGTGTGGCCGAAGAGATGCAATCCAGTCCGCCGAGGAGAACACACTTATGGCACAACTCACGACTGAATCTGTGGCGGCGCCCACGCTGCTGTCAAAGTACCGGGCCATTCGCTCTCTAACCGGGT